>Ga0315294_10000352_pt1 | contig 50108 bp, 30 predicted proteins | sample YL17G13_40_MG_FD_203626 | JGI IMG/M metagenome (GOLD analysis project Ga0315294, IMG submission 203626) | Sediment microbial communities from Yellowstone Lake, YNP, Wyoming, USA - YL17G13_40 | ecosystem: Environmental > Aquatic > Freshwater > Lake > Sediment | place: USA: Wyoming | collected... | reverse complement strand
CGCCGTAGCGAATGACGATGTCCGTCTCGCGGACCACGCCCTGCAGAAGCCGAGCAACCTCTTGAAGCACGCGGTCGCCTGCCTGATGGCCGAAGCGGTCGTTCACATCCTTGAGTCGATCGACGTCAATCATGACCAGCCCCACCGGGTGGGCGTATCGACGGGAACGGGAGATCTCCTGCTCAATGACCTCGCTGAAGTAGCGCCGGTTGTAGGTGGAGGTCAAGGGGTCACGGATGGCCTGCTCCTTCAACTCCTGTTGGAGTCGGATGCGCTTCAACGCCTCGACCGTGTGTCCGAGGAGAAGCTCGAGCAGGCGCGCGTCCTCGTTTGTGAACGCATTCTCTCTCGTGGAGACCGCCTGAAACACGCCGAGTCTCCCGATCGGGGAGCTGATCCCCGACTGGAACTCCTGGCGCGTCGGCTTAGCCTCCGGCGCCTCGTCAAGAGTCCCAAACACCTGCGTCATGCCGGTTAGGTATGTCTTCCCGGCGAGTCCCTCGTCGAGCGGGCTCTCCTCGCTCGCTCCCGAAGGCAGCTCTCTGGAGGTCGCTTTCACCACCAGCTTGTCTCCCTCTACGAGATCGAGCGTGCACAGCGAGAAATCCAGGATGTCCTCAGCCGCCCTGACCGACGACCGACAGATCTCGTCCTCCGTCGAGCAGGCAGAGAGTGCCCGCGCCGCCTCGTGCAGTCTCTCGATCTTCCTGTTGGACTCCCTCAGGTTCTCCTCGACCTGCGTCCGCTCGGCCAATTCCTTCTGTGCGGCCTCATGCAGCTTTGCGTTCTCAAGCGCCACGGCGGCAGCACTGGCCAAGGGCATGAGGTGGCGGGCATCGTCTTCCGTGAAGGCGCCTGGCTTGTCTCCGTCCAGCCGGAGAAGGCCCAGGACCCGGTCCCGCAGACGGATGGGAATGGCGATGTAGGTTCGTATCCATGAAGCCTCCGGGACAACGACCCATCGAGAGTCCTCGCGAACATCGCGGATGACAACCGCGTGCTGCGAGTGGATGGCTTCGGCGTCGAGGACGAATCCGTCCAGTGGCTGAATGAGGTCTAGGACGGCATTCTCGAGGGAGAGTGGCTCGTAGCCTTGGGCTCGGGCGATGTGGAGTGTGTCTCCTTGCAGAAGCGCGATGTTCGCCGCGCGGAAGGGCACGATCCGGCGCGCCTGGCTGAGGATCTCGGCCAGAACTTCAGAGAGCGTCGTGTGCGAGGTGAGTGCCAGGGAGACGTCGGCGAGCGTCTCTGCGACTAGGCGCTGCTCTCGTTCCGCGGCGACGAGCGAGTCGCGTTGCGCTTGCGCAAGCCTGCGTTCCCTGATGTCGCGGACGATGACCAGATCGGCCGGCTCCCCACGATGCGTGACGAGGCTGGCGTTGAGCTCGACGTCGACCCTACTTGCATCGCGTGCTAGCAGGCTCGCCTCGTACACAGCCGGGACGTCAACTCCCGCAAGCCGGTGGCCGTAGCGATCGGAGAGGCGCGCCACGTCGTCGGGATGCACGTGTAAAGTGAACTCCGTCCCCAGAAGCTCGGTCGGCGTCCTCCTGAGGACCCGAGCGAGAGCCGGGTTGACGTAGACCACGGTCCCTTGTTGGATCATGACCACCCCGTCGTTGGCTCGCTCGACGAGGTTACGATAGGTCTCCTCGCTCTCTCTGAGAGCCTCCTCGGCTCGTTTGCGATCGGTGATGTCGCGCACGACGCCGGTGATGCCCGTGACCTTGCCGGTTCGGTCGTAGTGGACTTGCTCGCGTACCTCCATGTGGCCGGCTGGTCCTGCCCTTGTCACCGGGAACTCGCAGCGGAGGAACGCCTCGTGGTTCTTCACGGCCTTCTCGTGGACGCGCCTGAGCTCGTGGACGGAATCCTGTGAGGCGCCGGCCAGACGGGCTACCTCCCCTGCCGGCCGCCCAATGAGCGACTCAGAGCTTCTCCCTAGTATGCTCTCGCAAGCGCCGCCAATGAAGGTGATCTCGCCCCGTCCGCTGACCGAGTAAAGGACATCCTCGATCCCCCGAGTGACGCTGCGCAGCTGTTTGAGCTCCCGTTCGAGTGCGTCCCGGTCTCCGCGAACGTCCTTGCGTTGGGCGTTTCTACGCTCCACCGTCGTCTCCCATGTCCCGTACGTTATTCAACAAGCTGTGCGAAGGCAAGTTTCGTATGCCTGGTTCCGCCGCATTTGGCGTGGGGGAGAATCGGCGCAGGACTGCCCGGGCGGCCGGAATGCGGGGCGGCTGAGGCAGGCAGGTTGACAGGTCGACGGGAAAGGACTAGAATCCAACTGCAGAAAATCGGACGAGTCAAGAAGCCTGCCCCAGGGTGGGCTTTATGCTTTCTGGCGAACGCCAAGGAGCAGGAGTGGGCGGGTCACCAGGCCCGCGTAGTCCGCATGCCAGAAGATCCAGAAAAACCTCCTTATGCACTCAGCATCAGCGACGTCTATGCGGCAGTTGGCACGTCGCCGCAAGGGCTGACGAGCGCCGAGGCCGAGACGAGGCTTGAGAAGTTCGGCCGCAATGCGATCCAAACCATCAAGGGGAAGCCGCTGTGGCGGAAGTTCCTCGCCAATTTCACCCACCTCATGGCCCTCCTGCTTTGGGTGGGCGGCGCGATGGCGTTCATCGGGAAGATGCCCCAACTCGGCTGGGCCGTCTGGTCCGTCATCGTCATCAACGCTATCTTCTCGTTCTGGCAGGAGTTTCGGGCGGAGAAGGCGGCCGACGCCCTCAAGAAGCTCCTTCCTCACTTTGCGCGCGTCGTGCGGGATGGGAAGGAGACGAGGATACTGGCCGAGGAACTCGTCCCGGGCGACGTCATCTTGCTTTGCGAGGGCGACCACATCAGCGCCGACGCGCGTCTTGTGGAAGAGAACGAGATGCGCGTCGACCTCTCGACGCTGAACGGAGAGTCGAACCCGGCACGGCGCACGGCGGAGGCGTCGTTGCGCGACGGGCTCACCACCACCGAACGGCCCAACCTGGTTTTCGCCGGGACGACCGTCAGCGCCGGGACCGGGAAGGCCGTCGTCTTCGCCACGGGCATGAACTCGGAGTTCGGCAAGATCGCACGGCTCACTCAAACCGTGGGTGAGGATCTCTCGCCACTCCAGAAGGAAGTCAACCGCGTGACGAAGATCGTCACGGCGATGGCGATGGGAATTGGCGTCGTCCTCTTCCTCCTCTCCGTCTTCTTGATCCACCGGCCGTTGGCCGAGGGGTTCATCTTCTCGGTCGGGATGGTCGTGGCCTTCGTGCCGGAGGGACTGCTGCCGACGGTCACGCTGTCGCTCGCCATGGGCGTACAGCGCATGGCGAAGCGGAACGCGCTTATCAAGAAGCTGTCCTCGGTCGAGACGCTGGGCTCCTGTACGGTCATCTGCACAGACAAGACAGGGACGCTGACGCAGAATGAGATGACCGTCCGCGAGGCGTGGGTCGCTGGACGGAAACTTGCGGTGAGCGGGGTGGGATACGAGCCCACCGGCAAGTTTCGGCCCGTCTCGGAGCGCGAGCCCGTATCGCCGGACGATCTGCGCGAGGTCGCGTTGGCAGCTGCCTTGTGCAACAACGCCAAGCTGGTTCCGCCGCACGACGAAGAAGGATGGTCTATCCTCGGCGATCCGACAGAGGCCGCCTTGCTCGTCGCGGCCGCGAAGGGCGGGGTGGCGCTTTCGGAAGCCGTTCGGGAGCACCCGCGGCTGCGAGAGCTCCCGTTTGACTCCGTGCGCAAGCGCATGAGCACGATCCACGCGAGCGAGGGCACGGAGGCTGCCTTCATCAAAGGAGCTCCGAAGGAAGTGCTCGGGCTGTGCACGTCGATCCTGGTGGACGGCGCCGAGCAGCCGATGACGGAGGCGTGGCGCGAGCAGATTCTGTCGTCCAACGACGCCTACGCTCGCGGGGCTCTCCGCGTGCTGGCCGTCGCTCGCCGCACCCTGCCGGAGCGCCCGAACGGATACACCGTGGATTGGGTGGAACGGGAGCTGACCTTCCTCGGCCTCTTGGCCATGCAGGACCCTCCGCGGCCCGAGGTGGCCGAGGCCGTGGACAAGTGCCAGACGGCCGGGATCCGCATCATCATGATCACGGGCGACTACGGGCTCACGGCGGAGTCGATTGCACGCCGCGTGGGGATCGTGGGGGAGGGGGCGCGCCTGGTGACCGGCGCGGAGCTTGACGCAATGACGGACGCCGATCTCGCGCAGGCACTCGAGGCTCAAGTCATCTTCGCGCGGGCGGCTCCCGAGCACAAGCTCCGCATCGTATCGGCCCTCATGGCGCGAGGGGAGGTCGTGGCCGTGACCGGAGACGGCGTGAACGACGCTCCTGCGCTCAAGAAGGCACACATCGGCGTGGCCATGGGCATCTCAGGCACGGACGTTGCCAAAGAGGCCGCATCGATGATCCTGCTCGACGACAACTTTGCCTCGATCGTCAATGCCATCGAGGAAGGGCGAGCCGTCTACTCCAACATCCGCAAGTTCACGACCTACATCTTCACGAGCAACACGCCCGAAGCCTGGCCGTTCATCCTGCAGATCGTGTTCAACATCCCCCTCGCGCTCGTCGTGATGCAAGTCCTGGCCGTTGACTTGGGCACGGACCTCGTTCCGGCGCTGGCGCTCGGGACCGAGAAGCCGGAGCCGGGTCTCATGAAACGGCCGCCTCGCGGCCCGAAGGATCGCATCGTCGATCGCCGCCTCATCGTGCGAGCATTCCTCTGGTTGGGAAGTCTGCAGACGGCGCTGTGCTTCGCCGGCTTTTTCTTCTTGTGGTGGACGATGGGGTACCGCGACTTGTTCCACCTGCCGCGTCCCGATCTCTTGCCCTACGCCCAGAGGCTCTTAACGCACGAGGGGATGGTCTACGTGATGGCGACGACGATGTTCCACGCGGGTGTCATCACCACCCAGATCGGGAACGCCTACGCCTGCCGAACGGAGCGAACCTCGGTGTTCAGGGCGGGTTTCTTCAGCAATCGGTTCCTCCTTTTCGGCTTCGCCTTCGAGCTCGCGCTGATCGCCGTCATGATCTACGTCCCGGGGTTGCAGGCGCTCTTCGAGGAGGGGCCACTGCCTCTGCGTTACTGGCCGGTTCTCTTCCTGTATCCCCCCGTGATGTTCCTCGCCGAGGAGGGGCGCAAGGCGCTCGTGCGGCGCTTCGAGGCTCGACGCGCGGCGAGGCTCGCCGCACGCCCCGCCTGAGAAAGCGCATCGTGCCAGGACCATCTGGACTGCGAGGCTCCCGGGAGCGCTGGGACGGAACACCGGGCCGGCTAGGCGTATGCCCCGGTGGGAGGATTGGCGCGTCCACGGCCGGTACAATGGCGCTACAGGATCAGGGGCTGGCATTCCGGCGGACGCGGGACGCACGACCGGCGTCAAAGACAAGCGCGAGCTAGCCTTGAGGCGCGGCGGAGGGATGGGGTACAGGTGGCAAAGGATGTCTGAGAGGTCACGAGGCCGGGTAGCTTTCCGGCCGAGGAGAAGTCAGGAGGATCGGACCTGTTCTTGGGCGAATCGGCGAGAGCCGTTCTCAATGGAATCGTAGAGTGTGGGCGGCGGGTTGAGGGGTGCCTCCCGGCCAGGAGGACGGAATGAGAGTCATCATCGTGGGCTGTGGGCGAATGGGTTCGGAATTGGCCCATCAGCTTGTTGAGGACGGCCAGGAAGTGACGATCGTGGACGCCGACCCACGGGTTTTTGAACGGTTGGGTGCGGGGTTCAAGGGCAAGACCGTCGCGGGGTCGGGCCTGGACCGCGACGTGCTTGCCCGCGCGGGTGCGGAGCACGCCGACGCGCTGGCGGCGGTCACGGCCAGGGACAACCTCAACGTCGTCATCGCCCGCGTAGCGAGGAACGTCTTCAACGTCCCCAAGGTCGTCGCGCGGCTGTACGATCCTCGGCGTGCGGAGATCTACCAGCGACTGGGACTCCAAACGGTCTCCTCGACGGCCTGGGGAGCGAGCCGCATCATCCAGCTACTGGGCCACCGCGAACTCAACGTGATCGCGAGCCTGGGCAATGGCGAGGTCGAACTGATCGAATTGGAGGTCCCGCCGCACTGGGCGAACCGGACTGTGAATAACGCCAACGTGCCGGGTGAGATCGCCGTGATGAGCGTCACGCGCAAGGGTTCGACGTTCATTCCCGCGTTGGGCACGGCGTTCCAGAATGGGGATCGGCTGGTCATTGCGCTTCTGTCCACGTCTCGCAGCCGACTGGAGAACCTGCTTGCCCTCGCCTAGCCGAGAGGAGGCGGTCACATGCTCGTCCTGATCGTCGGTGGTGGAAAGACCGGGTCTCACCTCGCCGGACTCCTTCTAGCAGGGGGGCACAAGGCCGTCGTCATCGATCACCGGCCGGAGGTCTTTGAGCTCCTACGGAAGGAGCTGCCTTCCGAGGCGGTCGTCTCAGGCGACGGCGCCGATCCCAAGGTGCTGATCAGCGCGGGCATCAAGAAGGCGGACGTGGTGGCCGCCGTCACCTCCGACGACGAGGATAACCTCGTCGTGTCGACCATGGCGCGGTTCGAATTCGGCGTCCGCCGCGTCATTGCCCGGGTCAACAACCCCAAGAACGCCTGGCTTTTCACTCGGGACATGGGCGTCGATGTGGCGCTCAACCAGGCTGACCTGATGGCCAAGCTGATCGTCGAGGAGATGTCGATCGGCGACATGATGACCCTGCTGAAGTTGCGCCGGGGTCAGTATTCGCTTGTGGAGGAGAAGGTGGATCCCAAGTCGGCCGCGGTGGGCAAGGCGGTGCGAGACCTGGATCTGCCGTGCGACTGCGTGCTGGCCGCCATCATCCGCAAGGGGGATCTCATCATCCCCCGCGACGACACGGTGTTGCAGCCCATCGACGAAGTGTTGGCGATCGTGCGGGCAGACCAACAGGCCGAACTGAACAAGCTCCTGTCGCGTCCGTAGCCTCGCAGGTTGGCAAGACGCGAGAGCGAAGCGGACCGTCGGTCGCGGGACTAGGTTTCCTTCGTCTGCAGGATCTCCCTTGCCCGCTCCAGATGGTCCACGGCCAGGACGAGCTTGTTCTTCCCCACGGCCGCGTACACGGACTCCACGTTCACGCCCGCATTCGCCAGGCGATCGAGCACGCCTGCGAGCTCGCGCGGGTGACTGCCCACGTCGACGACCAGGACCTCCTTTTCTTCGAAGGAGACTCCCAGTGAGCGCAGGACCTTGCGGGCCTTGCCGGGGTCGTCGGCGACGATCCGGATGAGCCCCTCCCCGCGTCGGCCCATCCCGGCGGCGACCTCGATGCCGACGCCGACCTCTGCCAACGCGGCGGCCACCTTGGCGAAGCTGCCCGGTTGGTTCTCTACAGTTAGCTGAAACTCCCTCATCGACATCGCCTCCCGGCAAATGATAGCACAGCGTCAGGAGGCTATGCCCACGCGGTCTGTGCCCCGAAGCCCAGACAGAGTCCATCGCCGCCACCGGCCCGCCGTCCCTCCCTGGCCAAGGCCATCTGCGCTAGTCTTGGCTGGGCGCGCTGCCGGGTGGCGCAAGAAGGGTCCCTTCTCATTGACAACCTGATCGCGTCGGACTAGACTAACCCCTTTGTGGTGGGCAGGGATGTGGCGGCTTCGGTCGGCTTTGCCTCCGATCTAGCGGCTGCGCACAGGTCGGGTGCGTTGACTTTGGCGCAAGGCCTCTCCGCAACGGACGCTGATCACACACAAGGCGCGATCTGGGGAGCAAAGTGGCCTGTCTTCCCGCCACACCGGAGAAGGTGAAGTCGCTTCCTATGGTCAAGGCCATCCTGTCTCTTCTTGAACTTGCCGCCATTCTGCTCCCTGCGGCGGTCTTCCTCAGCCGATACATGGCGCGCGTGTTCCAGGGCGAGCGCAGCTTCCTCACCCCAGTCCTTCGCCCGGTGGAGAGCCTCGTTTACCGACTCTGTCGGATCGACAAGAGCCGGGAGATGTCAGGACGAACCTACGCCATTTGCGCCGTCTCGTTTACGCTGATCGGCGTTCTGGTTTTGTTGTTGCTCCAGCTCCTCCAGGGCGTTCTACCGCTCAATCCCCAGGGGCTCCGCGGGGTGCGCTGGGACACGGCGCTCAACACGGCGATCTCTTTTTCCACCAACACCAACTGGCAGTCCTATGCCGGTGAGACGACGATGAGCCACCTTACGCAGATGCTGGGGCTCGCCGTTCAGAACTTCCTATCGGCCGGGATCGGCATCGCCGTCGCTCTGGCGATGATCCGCGGGTTCATCCGCAGGGAGGCGAACACGGTCGGCAGCTTCTGGGTGGACCTTGTGCGTTCCGTCGTCTACGTCCTTCTGCCCCTTTCGTTTGTCCTCGCCGTCGTGCTCATGTCGCAGGGAGTGGTCGAAACCTTTCGGCCGCACGCGACTGTGGAGACGCTGGAGGGGATCCGACAGACGATCCCCGTCGGGCCCGTGGCGTCCCAGGAAGCGATCAAGGAGCTCGGGACAAACGGCGGCGGTTTCTTTGGCGCAAACTCCGCCCACCCGCTCGAGAACCCCAACGGCCTCACCAACCTCCTGGAGAACGTCGCCATGCTCCTCATCCCGGTCGCTCTCATTTTCACCTTCGGGAGGATGATCAAGAACCGAAAGCAGGGGCGGGCGCTCTTTGCTGCCATGGTCGTGCTGTTTGCGCTGGGTCTGGCCGTGGCGCTCTGGGCCGAACTTGCTGGGAGTCCGCTCTTGGCGAAGGCGGGGGTCGCCGGAGGAGCGAACCTGGAAGGGAAGGAGATGCGATTCGGCCTGGCGCCCTCTGTCTTGTTCGGCCAGGCAACGACGGCCACGTCCACCGGGGCGGTGAACTCCATGCACGATAGCGCGATGCCACTCACCGGGCTCGTGTATCTCTTCAACATGGGGATCGGTGAGGTGATCTTCGGGGGCGTCGGAGTCGGCCTCGTGGGGATGCTCTTCTACGTAGTCCTCGCCATGTTCGTTGCCGGGCTTATGATCGGCCGGACCCCGGAGTTTCTTGGGAAGAAGCTTGGCCCCTACGAGATGATCATGGCTGTGATCGGAGTCCTTCTTCCGCCCGTTATCCTGCTTTGCTTCCTGGCCGTGGCTTTGGTGACCCCCTCTGGTCTCGCCGGACCAGGCAATCCCTCCGCGCACGGCCTTTCTGAGATTCTCTACGCGTACACGTCCGCCGTGGGGAACAACGGTTCAGCGTTGGCTGGGCTTTCCGCGAACACGCCGTTCTACAACCTGACGCTCGGCCTTGCTATGCTGGTCGGACGCTTTGCCACGCTCCTTCCCGGGCTCGCAATCGGCGCCTCGGTCGCGCGGAAGAAGACGGCCCCGGTCGGAGTGGCCACCTTCCCCACCACGGGCCTTCTGTTCGTGGTCGTGTTGGTGGGCGTGATCCTCCTTGTGGGTGCCCTGACGTACTTCCCGGCCTTCTCGCTCGGGCCGATTCTGGAGCACCTACGCCTCGTGGGCGGGGGGACCCTGTGATGAGAGGAAAGGAGCGAGTGCACAGGAGAGGCCAGACCATCTTCGACCCGGCTCTTCTTCTCCGAGCCGCGCGCGGATCGTTCGCGAAGCTCAACCCGGTGTCGCTCTGGCGGAACCCTGTGATGTTGCTCGTCGAGGCCGGTGCCGCGCTCACCACGGTCCTGACGGTGGTCACTGCGGCGAGTGGGGGAGCGGTCGCGTTCGGGCTCCAAGTCAGCATCTGGTTGTGGTTCACGGTCCTCTTTGCCAACTTCGCTGAGGCGCTGGCCGAGGCGCAGGGGTCGGCGCGTGCCGAGGCGCTGCGGCGATCGCGAAAAGACCTTGTGGCGTGCCGGCTGTCGGATAACGGCCGGACGGAGCAGGTCTCGGCGGCGGCTCTGAAGAAGGGAGACCTGATCATCGTTGCCGGTGGGGAGGCCATCCCCGGCGACGGCGAGATCGTCCTAGGGACGGCGCTGGTCGACGAGTCTGCCATCACCGGCGAGTCTGCGCCGGTAGTCCGGGAGGCAGGAGGCGATCGAAGCGGGGTCACCGGCGGGTCGCGCGTTCTCTCGGGGACGATCCAAGTGCGCATCACGACCGACCCTGGCGACACGTTCCTCGACCACATGATTGCCATGGTGGAGGGGGCGCGGCGCCACATGACGCCGAACGAGGTTGCCCTTCAGATCCTGTTGGTTGGCCTGACCGTTCTGTTCGTGGTCGTCGTGATGACTGTTCCGGCGATGGGCAGGTACATGGGGGTCACGACCACCGTGCCGGTCCTTGTCTCGCTCCTCGTCTGTCTGATGCCAACCACGATCGGCGGACTCCTCCCCGCGATCGGCATCGCGGGGATGGATCGGCTGATTCAGCGCAACGTCGTCGCCCTCAGCGGACGTGCTGTCGAGGCCTCTGGCGACGTAGACATCGTCGTGCTCGACAAGACTGGGACGATCACGTTGGGGAACCGCATGGCTACGGAGCTGATCCCCTCCGACGGCGTCTCGCGGGAGCAGGTCCTGGAAGCGGCTCTTCTCTCATCGCTCTCCGACGAGACCCCGGAAGGGCGGAGCATCGTCGTCCTCTGCAAGAACGAGTTGGGGATCAAGGGGCGAGACATCCGCGCGCCACAGGACGCGGTGTTTGTGCCGTTCTCTGCTGCGGCGCGTATGAGCGGCGTGGACATCGGGAACCGGAGAGTGCGCAAGGGTTCGGTCGATGCCGTGGAGGCCTTTGTGCGAGCGGCGGGGGGGGTCTTCCCAGAGCCTCTCAGGGTAGAGGTCGATGCGATCGCTCGGTGCGGCGACACGCCGATGACCGTGGCTGAGGGGGGACGTGTCATCGGAGTCATCCGGCTGAAGGACGTCCTCAAGCAAGGGATCAAAGCCCGGCTGGCGCAGTTGCGCCAAGTCGGCATCAAGTCGGTCATGATCACGGGGGACAATCCGCTGACAGCGGCGTCGATCGCGGCCGAGGCGGGCCTCGACGACTTCGTCTCCCAGGCTCGGCCTGAGGTGAAGCTTGACCTCATCCGCAGGTATCAGGGGGAGGGGCACTTGGTAGCGATGATCGGGGACGGGACGAACGACGCTCCCGCCCTGGCACAAGCGGACGTGGCGGTGGCCATGAACGCGGGAACCCAGGCGGCGCGCGAGGCGGCGAACATGATCGACCTGGATTCCAATCCCACGAAACTCCTGGACATCGTGGAGGTCGGAAAGGAGATCCTGATCACCCGAGGCGCCCTGACCGCGTTCAGCATCGCGAACGACGTGGCGAAGTACTTTGCGATCATCCCCGCCATCTTTGCCAGTGCCTATCCAGAGCTACGAACGCTCAACATCATGGGCCTGGCAACTCCATCGAGCGCGGTGCTGGCGGCGGTCGTCTTCAACGCGATCATCATCCCGCTCCTCATTCCTCTTGCGCTCCGTGGAGTGCGGTTCCGGGCGAGGTCAGCGTCGTCGGTGCTCCGATGGAATCTCTTGGTGTACGGGCTCGGCGGGCTCGTGCTGCCGTTCCTTGGGATCAAGCTCTTGGACGTGGTCCTGGTGACGCTCGGGCTCGTCTAGGAGGGAGCATGAAGGAAGTTCGAACAGGGCTACTGGTGTTGCTTGCGTTCTCGGTCTTGCTCGGAATCATCTACCCGCTTGTCGTGACGGGAATCGGGCAGGTGGCCTTCTCGTGGCGGGCGAACGGGAGCCTTCTCGCGGACGGGGATCGGATCGTCGGCTCGGAGCTCATTGGCCAGTCCTTCTCTTCCGAACGCTACTTCCGCGGACGTCCGTCATCCTCGGACTACGATCCGATGAACTCCGGCGGGTCGAACCTGGCGCCCGCGAGCAGTACCCTACTCAACGAGGTGGAAGAGAGAATCGCCCTGGTTCGCTCTGACTATGGGCTGCCTAGAGAATCTCCCGTGCCCGCGGACTTCGCGTTGGCGTCGGCGAGCGGGCTCGATCCGGAAATCAGCGTCCAGTCGGCACTCCTTCAGGTCGAGTCGATCGCCGCGGCAAGGGAGATCGCCGCGCAAGTCGTCCGCGGCCTCATCCAACGCCACACCCACGGCCCGTTCCTGGGCGCGTTCGGGGAAGAGCGCGTAAACGTCCTCCGTCTGAACCTCGCTCTTGACGAGTTTATGGGCCACCGTGCCGGTTTGGGGTCCGGGCCGGAGGCATCCGCACCCGGGGCGGGCAAGGGAGAGCCATGAGTCGGACTCAGCCGGACGACCGCCCCGACCCCGACGCCCTTCTGAAGGAGATACAGAAGGAGGAAAGGCGGCAGGGGACGCTGAAGCTCTTCCTGGGCTACTCTCCAGGCGTCGGCAAGACTTACTCTATGCTCCTGGAAGCGCACGTCCTCAAGCGACGCGGGGTTGACGTGGTGGTGGGGCTTGTGGAGACGCACGCTCGTTCGGAGACAGAGGAGCTCCTTGAAGGTCTCGAGGTGATTCCCCGCAAGCGCGGGGAGTACAGAGGGATCATCCTCGAGGAGATGGACCTGGACACTCTCCTCGCTCGCAAGCCGGCGGTCGCTCTTGTGGACGAGCTCGCCCACACGAACGCTCCTTGGGGTCGGCATCCGAAGCGTTACCTGGACGTCGAGGAACTCCTGGCCGCAGGGATCGATGTGCACACGACGGTGAACGTCCAGCACTTGGAGAGCCTGAACGACGTCGTCGCCAAGATCACGGGGATCCGAGTGCAGGAGACCGTGCCGGACTGGGTCCTCGACCGTGCGGAAGAGGTGCAGGTCATCGACATCCCTCTAGAGAAGCTCTTCGAACGCCTGCACGAGGGGAAAGTGTACATCCCTGAACAGGCGCGGCGGGCGATGGAGAGCTTCTTCCAGCGTGGCCACCTCGTTGCCCTGCGGGAGATCATGCTGAACACGGTCGCCCGCAAGATGGACGAGGAACTGCTCAACTATCGCAGGGCCAAGGCGATCAGCGGCCCGTGGCCAGCGGCGGGGAAGCTGATGGTGTGCATCGGCGGGACGCCCAATGCCTCACAGCTCGTGCGCAAGGCATACCGCATGGCGAAGGAGCGCAATGTAGAGTGGTACGCCGTCCACGTCGCGCCGCCCACCCTGCGCGAGCTGTCTCCCGCCCAGAAGTCGCATCTTGCGGACGCGTTCAACCTCGCCGAGGAGTTCGGGGCGCGAACGGTCACCCTGAGCGGAATCGACGTGGTCCCCGGCCTGCTTCGTTTTGCGCAGGAGAACAACATCATCCAGATCGTCATCGGGAAACCACGCCGCTCACTCTTGTTGGGCGCGCTCCGAGGCTATCCGGTCTACCGCCTACTGCGAGATCAGGGTGACTTCGACCTTCTTCTGGTGACGCCGACCGTGGCCGAGGGCCGCGCCCCTGCGGCCGCGCCTGTTCCGGCGCGGCGCTTCGACTTCCGTGGATACCTGCTCGCCGTCCCCGCCATCGCCCTGGCGAGCGGCCTGAACCTCCTCCTGAATCAGTATTCGAACCCGATCTCGCTCTACTCTGTGTATCTCATCGCGACGATCGTTGTCGCCCTTCTCTTCGGGACAGGCCCGTCGGTCTGGGCCGCCGTTCTCAGCATGTTGGGCTTTGACTTTCTGTTCATGGCACCCAGGTTCTCCTTCGCCGTTGCCCGCCCCGCCGACGCGGTCAGCGCGCTCGTCTTTCTCGTGACCTCGATCATCATCGGCCAGCTGATTCGGGTGACGCGGCGTCAGTCGACGGCGTTGCAGATCAGGGTGGAGCGGGTCTCGCTACTCGAGGAAATGAGCAAGGAATTGCTTGCGCTGCCCGCGATTGCGCAGTTGATCGGCGGGTTCGGCGAGAGAGCATCGCCAGGGCCGGCGCACTTAGAGGCGATGCAGGACAAGGCGCTGGACGAGATCGCCCGAATCGCCATTCGCTACGCGGCGAAGGCGGTGAGCGATGCAACGCTCATCCTGTTCCGGAACCGTGCCGATCAGCTGCAGGTCTGGGGAAAGAGCGACGCCGGCCTGACGCTGAATGAGGAGGAGACGGCCGTGGCAGAATGGACGTTCCTGCATGGGGAACCAGCGGGCGCAGGGACCGGAACGCTGCCCAACGTGGTGTTCTTCTTCCTCCCCATGAAGAGCCAGGACAGGACGATCGGCGTGATCGGGGTCAGGGGAAACGTTGAGGGCCTGCTTCCCGAACAGCGCCGCCTCCTTGGGGCGATCGCAAACCTCGCGTCTCTATCGGCAGTACGGTGGGCGCGCTCTGGATCGGAGGAGCCGAGGACCGCCTAGGTCACGGGACGATGCGGGAACGGCTCGCCGTCCCGCCGGGGTCCGACGGGACAGGATCCAAACGATCACCAAGGCGCGCGGCAGAGGAGGACGCAGGCGTTCCACCGTGGACGCCGAGTTGCGCACGGCTCGACTCCCGCAGACCGGGCGACGGGGGATCGAGATGCGAGCGCCTGGACCGACTCCGCTCAGGCGGGGAGCGACGTGGAGCCGTGGGGTCGAGCTCAATGGTGAGGCCCGTCACGCTTTGGCTTTTGCCCTCCGCTCCTGGCGCGCCTTTGCCTTCGTGCGCGCCTTCACCTTTTGTTTTGTTCGCACCCGCTCTCTCTTCGGGGTGACCCTGGCCTTGCCCATCGGACCCTCCTTGTGACTCGCTCTTGCTAGTTGCGATGACTTCCCGCTCGGGAGAACACCGGCGGAACGGACGCTCACGCTGCACTCGATCCTTCCCACGCTTCGCGGAGGGTGAGACGATACACCGTGGGCGCCTCCGGTGGCAAACGGCCTCGCACGGTATATGATTGGGGGACCGACTGAGAGGGAGGGAGATCGTCGTGGCCGTGAAACGACAAGGAATGAAGAAGCTCGCGCTGTGCGTTATTCTCCTGGCTGCGTTGGCGTCTCTGCTCGCCGGATGCAGCGGTTCGAAGCGGCTGACGGATCTGGAGACAAAGACCGCAGCCAACACGACGGCCGTGGCTGAGCTGAAGGGAAAGGTCGACAGCTTCCCGGCTCTCGTCGCGGCAAACGGGTCACAGATCACCGACCTGAAGAAGGTCGTAGACAGCTACGCGCCGCTCATCTCGGGGAACGGCTCACGCCTTACCGACCTGGAGAGGCAAATCGCTACATACCCCTCGATGATCGCGAGCAACGCGAGCGAGATCGCCATGGTTGCGAAGCGCATCGAGGCATACCCAGGCCTGATCGACGAGAACTCCAAGGACATCGCGTCCCTGAGACGAGAACTTGACAGCTACACAAATCAGGTCACGAACGCTGCGAACCAGCTCGCCGAACTGAAGAGGCAGGTGGACGGCCAGTCTTCCACCATCCTGGGCAATCTGACCCTCATTGCGAACAACAGCACACAGCTCTCTCAGCTTCAGCATCAGGTCGATGCCTTCCCGGCGACTCTCGACGCGCAGAACGCGAAGGTCGCCGACCTGGCGTCGCAGCTCGGAGGCCTCTCGGCAGCGATCGAGGGGACCGCCGCGCGGATCAGCAGGCTTGAGGAAAAGATTGTGGGCTACGAGGAGGCGGCCGGCGCGGATCACGCCTCGCTTGCGGCAGTGAAGGATCAAGTCCAGACCGACTCGCGCCAGATCGAGGCCGCCACCTCTGCGGTCGCGGCCGCGGGCGTGCTTGTTCAGAGCCATTCCTTGGCGATCGCCTTGCTTGAGACGAAGGTCGATGAAGTGCAGTCGCGCGCGGCCAGTCTGAGTTCCGTGGTCAAGGTTGGATACCTCGATCCGGACGCCGCGCTCACGGCTCTGACCGGGGTTGCTCGAGACCTCCAGCAGAGCCAGGCTTCCAAGGAGGCCGCGCTCGTCACCGTGGGCAAGGAGTTCGACGCGGGGGCGATCACCGGACCGGACTTCGCGCAGACCGCAAGCCGACTGCGCGTCGAGCTTCTGGCTTTGCGAGTCGACGTTGACCTGGCACTGATTGGGGCGTGGGCAGCTTCGCCGGGCTTTGCGACGGCAGCCGCGGACCTCGGCGTGCTCAGGGGAGATGGGGAGAAGCTTGAGGGCGAGCTTGCCAGCTTCCTCACGGTCGTGACACAGGGTGGGATCGACCAGAGCCAGTTCGCGGCTCAGTACGGGACGTTCGAGACGAGACTCAACGCCCTGGACAGCGGCGTGCGCGAGATCGGCCGGGCCAGGGTCCTCGCCGCGGCGGCGGACGTTGCGAGAGCCAAGGGCTACGACCTCATCTTGCGCAGCGAGGACGTCCTCGTGGACGGAAACGCGGACAAGCGGCCCGACATCACGAGCCTCGTCAAGGACGAGCTCCTCGCGTCACTGAAGTAGTCCGGCAGACCCCTTCGCGCCTTCGGCGCGTACCGGCCTGGGGAAGAGCCCCCAGGCTCGTCTGTGGGGGCGGGTCCGTTCGGGAGCGGAGGCGAGCACTTCCAGAGAGCAAGGCATTGCTTGACAGGATGCCGCGTGCCGGGGACCCTTTGAGGCTATGGGAAGAGACGTGTCCGGCGAGATCGAGCGGCTGCGCGCAGAGATCGAGCGGCACAACTACCTGTATCACGTGCTTGACCGGCCGGAGATCCCGGACAGTGAGTACGATAGGCTTTTCCGTCGACTGCAGGACCTGGAGGCAGCGCACCCTGCGCTCGTCACCCGGGAGTCCCCGACCCAGCGCGTGGGAAGTTCCCCGGTCGAGGAGTTCAGTACGGTGGCGCACTCCGTCCCCATGCGGAGTCTGGCCAACGCCTTCAACGGACAGGAGATCAAGGACTTCGATCGTCGGGTGCGCAGGCTGCTGGGCCAAGACGAGGTCGTCTACGTGGCGGAGCCGAAGCTCGACGGCCTCTCCGTTGAACTGGTCTACCGGGACGGGCGCCTCGTGCAAGGTTCCACCCGGGGAGATGGGTCAAACGGAGAAGACGTGACGGCCAATCTGCGGACGGTGCGGAGCGTCCTCCTTCGGCTGCAGCCGAAAGAGGACGGGGTGGAGTCCCCCGCCCTCCTGGAGGTCCGCGGAGAGATCTACGTCGAGCGCCGTGATCTGGCGGCCGTCAACCTGGAACGGGACGAGGCAGGGCTCTCTCCCTTTGCCAACCCGCGCAACTTCGCCGCGGGGTCGCTGCGTCACCTCGATCCGCGAGTCACCCGCTCGCGCCCTCTGAAGCTATTCTGCTACGACGTGGGCCGCGTGGAAGGGCTCAAGATCAGGACTCAGGAAGAGCTCCTAGAGACCCTGGCGAGGCTTGGGATCCGAGTGAATCCGCTTTTCGCCGTTTGTCGGGGGATTGAGGAAGCCATCGCGTTCTACGAGCGCCTGGAGAAGGAACGCGACACCCTTCCCTACGAAGTGGACGGAGTCGTGATCAAGGTCGACGACCTCTACGCGCGTCGCGTCCTCGGCGAGATCGCGCACAGCCCGCGCTGGGCGCTCGCGGCGAAGTTCCCTCCCGAGCAGGCGATCACGAGGCTACAGGGCATCCTCATCTCCGTCGGGCGCACGGGGATGCTCACGCCGGTCGCCGTGCTGGATCCGGTCCGCGTGCGGGGTGTGGAGATCTCTCGTGCCACGCTGCACAACGAAGACGAGGTGAGACGCAAGGACCTGCGCGTCGGCGATTTCGTCCTTGTCCAGCGGGCGGGAGACGTTATTCCGGAGGTGGCCGGACCTCTGCCGGAGAGGCGCACTGGGGAGGAGCGTCCTTTCGCCATGCCCACGTCCTGCCCGGTCTGCTCTGGCCCGGTCGTGCGACTGGAGGGCGAGGCGGCGCATCGTTGTCTGAACATCTCCTGTCCGGCTCGGATCAAGGAGTCGATCCTGCACTTCGTCTCCAAGGGTGGTTTTGACATAGAGGGGTTTGGCCCGCGCCTGATCGATCAGCTCGTGGACAAGGGACTCGTGCGGAGGATCAGCGACCTCTTCTTCCTCGATCGGGATGCGCTTGTCGGGTTGGAGCGGATGGGCGAGAAGTCCGCGGCAAACCTGCTCGCTGCGGTCGAGAAGAGCAAGTCCGTTTCGCTTTCCAAGCTCCTGTTTGCCCTGGGAATCCCTCAGGTGGGCGAACACACGGCGGAGGTCGTCGTCGCCGCTCTTCAAAGCCTCAAGCGGGTCATGGCGGCAAAGGAGGAGGTGCTCATGGCGATCCCCGGTGTGGGCCCCCGCACCGCCGAGGCGATCGCGGGCTTCTTTCAGAACCCGGAGAACCGCGCCTTGGTCGCTCGTCTCCTGGAAGCGAAAGTCACGCCTGCGGTGACCGCGCCGGCCGCCTCCTCCGCGCTCGCCGGTCGGCGTTTCGTGTTCACCGGTACTCTCTCGACTTACTCGCGTGAAGAGGCGGCGGAGCTCGTGAAGGAACTGGGCGCGGCCGTCTCTGGGTCGGTGAGCGCCCAGACGGACTACGTGGTCGCTGGCGAGAGCCCGGGATCCAAGGCAAAGCAGGCGCGATCCCTGGGAGTGAAGACCCTAACGGAGGCGGAGTTCCTCGCGCTCCTGGAAAGAAGTGGCTAGCCATGCGCTCCTGGACTTGAGCCGACAGGAGCTCGCCAGCCGGCTTGAGGAGTGGGGCGAACCTCGCTTTCGCGCGGACCAGATCTGGCGCGCGGTCTATCGTGAGCTCGTCGTGTCGTACGAGGCGATCACCCCGCTTCCGCGATCGCTGCGTCAGGCCATGAGCCAGAGGCTGCCCTTTGGCTCGCTTGAACCACTCGAGCGCGTAGAGAGCGAAGACCAGTCGACGTCCAAGGTGTTGTTCCGCCTGGAAGACGCAGAAACGATCGAAGCGGTTCTGATGCGCTACGAGAGACGACAAACGGTCTGCCTCTCAACGCAGATTGGGTGTGCCATCGGCTGTCCGTTCTGCGCGACGGGGCGGGGCGGGCTCCGGCGGGACCTCTCAGTCGGGGAGATCGTCGGTCAGGTTCTCTTCTTTGCCCGTGAGCTTGCGCGGGGCGGGGAGCGTCTGACAAACGTGGTGTACATGGGTATGGGCGAGCCTCTACTCAACTACGACGCGACCATAGGGTCGATTCGCGCCCTCAATGATCCAGACGGATTCGGGCTGCGGGCCCGGGGGTTCACGGTGTCCACCGCGGGAATCGTTCCCGGAATTGAGAGACTCGCTGGCGAGGAGTTCCAGGTGAACCTCGCCGTCTCCCTGCACGCGGCGAACGACCGATTGCGCAACCAGCTCGTCCCCATCAACCGGCGGTACCTTCTCTCCGAGCTTCTCCACGCCTGCCGCGCCTACGTCGAGCGGACGCACCGCCGCATCAGCTTCGAGATTGCCCTGATCGATGGGGTGAACGACTCCCTTGAGAACGCTCGCGAGGTGGTTGCGCTTCTCGATGGCCTGCTGTGCCACGTGAACCTGATCGCGCTCAATCCGGTTGAGGGGTGTGCCTTTCGCCCCAGCCCGCGGGCGAAGCGCGAGGCGTTTCTGGAGGAATTGAGGCAGAGAGGACTCGAGGCGACGCTCCGTCTGGGGAGGGGGACCGAAGTCGAAGCCGGATGCGGGCAATTGCGCGGCCGACAACCCAAGGCGAGCGGCCCGTCGCCAGGAGCCGACCACACTACTCCCTGAGCAGACCGCGGTAGAAGTCGAACGCTCGTTTTCCCCAGCTCTCGGAGACGTGCTCCAGGCCCTGGTTTACGAGTTGCCTGGCGCGCTCCCGGCTGAGCTCCATGATCCGCCCCACCTCGGCGAGGGAGTGCGGACAACCGTCCTCGATTCCGTAGTGGAGCCTCAAGGCGAAGGCCTCGCGAGCTGGCAGGTGCTCGAGGGCGCCCTCCAATTCCTCGCGGAACAGGAGTCGCAGGGCCTCTCTCTCCGGGGACGGGGAGGCCTTGTCCTCGATTAGGTCCTCGAGCGTCTCCTGCCCGTCCTCACCGACCGCCTGGTCAAGGGAGAGGGTTTCCCCTACCTCGGCCTCAACACGCTGGAGGCGCTGCACCGAAATGCCCAAGGCTTTGGTCAATTCCGCCTCCTCCAGCGGCTCGCCATCCGCGGCGCCGCGGAGCTGCTCCAGATGACGCACCGCGCGGAAAAGGTAGTCGGGGATGCGGATGACACGGGAGAACTCCGTGATCGCCGCGAGGATGGCGCGGCGGATCCACCAGGAGGAGTACGTGCTCAAGCGGAAGCCTCGTTCAACGTCGAAGCGGTCAACGGCCTCGATCAACCCGACGTTCCCTTCCTGGATGAGGTCGATGAGAGGCAGGCCGGCCTCGGAGTACTCCCGGGCGATCTTCACGACGAGGCGGAGGTTGGAAGTGATCAGCTTCTCCCTCGCGCCCGGCGCGCCCGCGGCGAGGGCCGTCGCCACCACGCGCTCCTCGTCGGGGGAGAGAAGCGGGAAGTGGGAGATTTCGCGGAAGTAGCTTTGTAGGATATCGACCGTCTCTGTGGCCGACGATTCCTCTTCTTCGTCTCTCTCGATCGTTTCTTCCGACATGCCCCTCACCGCGCCTACTGTACGCCAGGGCCCTCCGGTTGTCCAAAGCCCGGGTTCATGTGCTAGGCGGGGAAGGAGCCAGATGTCACGCTCACCACATCGAGCTCGACCACGCGGGCTGGAACGGCCAAGCACTCCGCGAGGCTTGGGCGGGTGCGTCCCTCGTCTCCCGAGATGAGCTCCTTGATGTAGAGGCCGCCGTCGCACCGGAGACGGACCTCGGCGCGCCTCGCAGACACGAGCTGGCCTTCGATCTCTAGGACGCGGCGCTCGCGCAGGAGGTCGGCGCGGCGGTGCATGACGCGATGCGGTGTCTCCTGCTCGATCATCCCCAAGAGCCCGGCCAGCGCTTCCTTGAGTCGTGCAGGAGTGACATCCGCATCGAAATCGACGGCGGCGCGGTAGACCTTCTCCGCGTCGGCCTCCTTGATCTGGGACACGACGTCTGAGTCTACGAAGCGCAGGGAGGCGGCCTCGACCTTTCCCACGGCCGATCGGTTGACCGCCTCTTGGAGAAAAGCTACGTCCAGCCGCCGCTTTCGTGGAGAGACCAGCTCCAGCACGAACGGCCTTCCGCTCCCGAGCATGCGGGCGTCGATGTCCTCGCGTCCTGCGCCGTGGAGGTGTGCTTCCGCCGCCTGGGCGGCCTCGAGGAACGGCGCGGCGATCAACTCTTCCACCGACTCGGGATACTGCTTCCCGGTCTCTTGGCACCGGGGGCAGCCGCGGCCGCCGCAGTGTCGGCAGGGCCAATGAGTCTGCGGGATACCTCGCAGGAGCTTGCGGTAGCGGCCGTAGACGAAGAGGGGAAGGACACCGAGCGTGATCCCTTTCTCGGCCAGGCCCACCGTGAACCAGAGTTGTGGGTGTTCCAGGGCGAGGGTTCCGCGGCCGGTTCTTGACTCGAATGCCTTGCCGACCTCGCGATTGAAGGCATGCTTGAGTGGCTCGGACAGAGCGGTCGGGAACCGCTCCCCAAAGAGGCGCTCCGCCTCCCGCAGGCGCGGCGTGAGCTTGACCCCGAAGAGATAGGTCTCGTACTCGAGCCCCTCTGCAAGGGCCACCGCCCGGTCAGCCCAGTATGGGGCGCTAGCGAACAGGTCCTCGCACAACCAGCAGGTGCCCTTCTTGCCGTGGATGTCGCCTAGGGAAAGGACCGTGCGGATTGATCGCCCCCGCTCGGCGTTTGTGAGGCCGTGGCCAAGTCGGGCGAAGGCTCTCCCCAGGCAGTCGTCGCAGATCGGTCCGGCGCGCAAGATGCTCCTCGCCCGGTCCAGTGCCCGGATGTGAGAATCGAGTGCGTGATCCTCGGCCACGGTCAGCCTCCCCTTGGGAATCCCCTATCGATCTTCGCGCACAGGACGTGACTTGGCAAACAGCGGCCTCGCGGGCAGTTTTGGCTACGCCGTGAAGCCGGAAAACGTGCGGTAGTAGAAGAGCGTCTCGTCTTCCCTCTGGAAGCCGGCTGACTCAAGATCGCTAGAGGCGATCGACCCGGCCGCCGGTTGGCCGTCCCAAGTCCGCACACGGATCGAGCGGACTGGCGACTCATGCTCAAGGATCCTGGGGAGAAGGTCAAGCGCACGGCGTCTCTCTTGAGGTTCTAAATCAACGAGGGGCGTCAGCCGCTCCCCGCGGTTTTCGATCGCCAGGATCGGGACCCCTCCGCGCAGGATGAGGTAGTTGCCCGGAACGCGCCGCAGAGCGAAGCCTGTCCCCAGCGGGCTCTGGATGGGAAAGAAGGCCGAGGGGCCGTACAGGTTGGCGGGGTCGGCTGCACCGAGCAGGGTGAGGGTCTCGTCGGTCCTATGCACGGAGAGGCCGCCGAGCGTCGCCGCGTGAGCAAACTGGCTTCCGGCAAGGCCAGAGACGAAGAGACCTCTCTCCACGGCGCCCCGCCACTCCAGGCGGGTGAGCAGAGGGTAGAGACTGCCCCAGCGCAGCAAGAGCGATTCCAGGCCCAGGGTGTCGCGAGAGAGGAGCGCGTAACGCCCGAGCAGGCGGTGGATGGCCGCCTCAAGCTCCTCCTCCGTCGGCTCTCGAACCTCGCGGGAGAGAAGGGACCAACGACCGAGTGCCCCGCTCCAGGCGCCGGGCCGCTGGCTCTTGGCTCGCCAGAGGGCAGGATGCGGCTTCCCAGCGCGGAGCGGGGCGAGGGAGTCGTTGGTCACCTCTCCCGCCCAGACGAGATCCCACAGGGCAGAGGCGATCTCTGACGGCGGCCGATCGAGACGGCCGGCGATCTCCCCCAGGAAGGTTGCGCCTCGCTCGCGGAGATGGCCGCTCACCCGCGCGGCGAGCTCGCCTTCGTCCTCCCGAGCAAGGGCAGGGGAAACCTGGAGGAATGAGGGCGCTGCGTCGCGGGGGGAGAACGCGATCCGTCCCGGCCCCTCCCCGCGTCCCAGCCCTCGCCAGACGAAACGGCCCGTTAGGAGCAGCTGATCGAGGAGAGCGGGTCCGTAGCCGCGGACACGAGTCGCCAAGACGCGGGGCCAGACGTCGAGCGGAAGGTAGAGCCAAGAGAGCTGATCCAGAACTTCATCCAGAGCCTCCGCACCTTCGAGAGGAGCCGTCACGTGCTGGAAGGCGAGGAGGAAGCGTCCGTAGGCCCCGGCTGGTGCAGGCACGACGCGTCGTCGCCTGCGCGAGAGGGTCAAGCGGCGCAACCCTCTGGCCACATCGGGAAGGGAGAACCCCACCGAGCCTCCAGGAAGAGGGAACTCCACGAGGTCCATTCGAGCGAGGACTTGATTGACAGCGTCGACAGACAGGCCGTAGCGGCGCGCAAGCTCCTGGGCCGTCGACACGGCGTGGCTGGAGAGCGCGTGGCGGACGAGTGCGCTGCGGTCCTCGTTGGCTGAGCCGGCGTATTGGCCAAGCCCTTCCCCAATCACCAGACGATCGGGTTCCACGGCGCCGGGGAGGCGCACGCGAGCGAGGCGGCCGTCGGCGAGCAGTTGAGGAAGGGCGCGAAGTGCCTCGGGCTCGGCCCGCGCGGACAGCTCCTCCTCAGTGAGATCACCGAGTCGGCGGAGGAGCTCGACGAGCTCGGCGCCGTCGCGGGCGCGGTCGAACACGCCAAGGGATTGGAGACGTTCCTCCATGACGGCGATCGCCTCCGCATCGACGACGTCTCCCTTCTCCGAGAAGAGAGCCTGGATTGCGTCTCGATCGACTCGGCTCTTGTCGGACAGGATCTTCGGTTCGTCGTACTCGTAGGTGTAGACGGCCGTGAAGTCAAACAGGAGCGAGGTCGTGAACGTGGAGGGGGCGCTGCCGCGGCGCAGGTGGAACCTGGAACTGCCATCTGCCACCGACTGGAAGAAGGCCACGAGATCCTGAACCGGAAGGAGGTCCTCAAGCGACTCGCGCAGGGCCTCAACGACGATGGGGAAGGACGGGTAGCCTCGCGCCAGTTCCAGCAGGTCTCGGGCCCGCAGGCGCTGCAGCCACAGTGGGGTCCTCTTGCCTGGCCGTTTGCGCGGGAGGAGGAGGGCACGGGCCGCGCTCTGTCGGAAACGGGTGCCGAAGAAGGCGGATCCCTCAAGCTCCTGCGAGACTAGGTTTGCCACTTCCTCGGGCCGGATCGACTGGAGCGCGGCGATGGCACGCTCCAGCGGCAGGCCGCCCAGGTCAAACAGGATCCCGATGTCGGAGTGAGCCGCAAGCGGGATCGGTCCCCCGCTTCGGCGGAATGCGGCCAGTGCCGCAAAGAGCAGAGCGAGGTGAAAGGGTCGCCCGAATGGCGACACGATCGCGAGCTTCGCCTGTCCGAGCTCGTCGGGAAAGGCGTCGAGCAGCACGGTGCGGTCACTGGGGATGACACCGGCGGACTGGACTCCTTCCTCTAGATACGCGCGGAGGTTCCTTGCGGCGATGGGATCCAGGGAACACTCCTTGGTCAGCCACTCCTCGAAACCCCGCTCACGGAGACGTCCTTCGCACTCGCGCGAGAACGCGCCCACGTATCGGCCAAACTGAAAGTCACGGCCCAGACCTTCGCCCTTCCAGAACGGAGGTTGAGCCGTCTTCTCCCCCGAAGGGGCGACGACCACCCGGTCGCTCTGGATCTCGAGGATCTGCCAGCGGCTTGTCCCCAGGAGGATGGTCTCTCCCTCGCGACGCTCGTACACGAACTCCTCATCCAACTCCCCGAGGCGGGTGTGGCCGTCGGCGAGGACGAGCGGGTACTGACCCGTGTCCGGTATCGCTCCCCCGTTGGCGATGGCCAGGTGGCGGCTCCCGGGAAGGGGAAAGAGCATGTGACTCGCGCGGTCCCAGGAGATCCTGGGCCCAAGCTCGGTGAAGGCGGCGCCGGAGAAGCCGCCCGATACGAGTTCGAGCACGGAGAAGAACGCCTCTTCCGTCAGGTGAGAGTATGGGGCCGCGCGACGGACGAGGGCGAGCACGTCGTCGACCTTGCGCTCCCCTGTGGCGACGATGGCCACGATCTGCTGCGCCAGGACGTCGAGCGGATTTTGGGGCATGTGCACGGCGCTCGTCTCGGCCTGCCTCATGGCGCGAGCCAGTGCGGCCAGCTCGAGAAGGTCGGCGCGGGTCTTGGGGATGAGGCGGCCCTTGCTGGCTGCGCGGTAGGTGTGGCCGGCCCGGCCGACGCGCTGCAGGGCATGGGCGACGGAGTGGGGCGACTCCACCTGACACACGAGGTCGATCGCTCCCATGTTGATCCCGAGCTCGAGCGAAGCCGTGGCCACCAGAGCGGGCAGGCGGCCGGCCTTCAAGTCCTCCTCGATCTCGCGCCGGCGTTCCTTGGACACGCTTCCGTGATGGGCGCGGACCAGGGGCTGGCCGGCACGGCGGTTCAATTCAGCCGCGATCCGTTCCACACTGGCGCGATTGTTGGCGAAGATAAGCGTAGAGCGGTGCGTCTCGATCAGCTCAAGCAGCCTGTCGTAGATCGCGGGCCAGATGGAGACGGATCCATCCTCGCCACGCGGCAGTTGCGCCATGTCCTCGACTGGGGAGATCACCTGGAGGTCGAGGTCCTTACGCATCCCGGCATCAACGAGCGTGACGGGACGAGGAGTCCCATCGGAGTCGTATCCCCCCAGGAAGCGGCCGACCAGCTCAAGGGGGCGCTGCGTCGCCGAGAGCCCGACGCGAACGAACGGAGCGGCGACGAGCTCCTCCAGACGTTCGAGGAGAAGGGCGAGGAAGGTCCCGCGCTTGTTGTCGCACAGGGCGTGAATCTCATCGACGATCACGTAACGAACGTCGCGGAGGCCCTCCGCGGCTTTGGGCGAGGTCAGGAGGAGGTGAAGGGACTCTGGGGTCGTGATGAGGATGTGCGGCGGTTTGCGCCGCATCCGCTCGCGCGCGGACTGGGGGGTGTCGCCGGTGCGAACTCCGACGGATACCTCAGGGAGCGGCCTGTCGAGTCCCAGAGCGGCGAGGCGGATTCCTTTCAAGGGTTCCTCGAGGTTCCGTTCGATGTCCGTGGCGAGGGCCTTGAGCGGGGAGAGGTACAGGGTGTGGACGCCGACGGAAGGCTCTCCACTCTCCAAGCGGGTGAAGAGGTCGCTCAGGGCGAACAGGAACGCCGCGAGCGTTTTTCCCGATCCGGTCGGCGCCAGGATGAGCGTGTGTTCTTGGCGAGCGATCGCCGGCCAGCCCAGGACCTGTGCCGGCGTGGGTGCGACGAAGCTCTCGACAAACCAGCGTCGCACGGCAGGGTGGAAGAGATCAAGGATAGCGGCCCTCTCCATGGCCTCCCATTCTCGGAGGAACGCCCGCCTGCGTCCAGCCTGCCTGCGTGGCACTCCCAGGTGGGTGAGCATTGCCCGCTACCGAGCAGCGCGACGGGGCGCTCGCGCCCTTCGCGAAACACAATTGCAGCGGGCACCTGCGCGGAGTACGATCCCCATCCCGTATGGAAAAGGCCAGGCTCCTCCCCGTCGTCTTCTCGTCGGTGCTCTTTCTTGTCACCTACTGGGGGATTCTCTCGGGAAAGCTGCACCGCGCGATCGTGAGCGTGGTCGGAGCGGCGGCGATGGTGGCGGCCGGGACGTGGATTGGGTTCTACCGTGACGAGATGGCGTTTCGCGCCATCGACTTCAATACGATCGGACTGCTCTTTGGGATGATGATTCTGGTGGGGCTTTCGCAGAGGGCGGGGATCTTCCGGTATCTGGCGATCCGTGCGGCGAAGCTGACGCAGGGGAAACCTTTCCTCTTGCTGTTTGTGCTCTCGCTCCTAACGGCGGGGCTCTCCGCGGTACTGGATAACGTCACGACGATCATCGTCGTCGCGCCGGTGACCGTGACCATTGCGGGAATCCTGGGCATCAGTGCGATTCCGTTTCTGTTGAGCGAGGTCTTCCTCTCCAACATCGGCGGAGCGGCGACGCTGATCGGCGACCCACCAAACATCCTGATTGGGTCTGCGGCCAGACTCTCGTTCACCAACATGCTGACTCACCTCGCTCCGATCGCTTTCGCCGCGGCCGTCCTGACGGGTCTTGTTCTCTTGTTTCTCTTTCGGCGCGAGCTGCGAACAAAGTGGGTAGGCCGCGAAGCCGTGGCCGCGCTCGACGCCCGCGCCGCGCTCACGGATCCCGGGCGGGCCGTGGCACTCTCGCTCATCCTTCTGGGAACGGTGGTCCTCTACTTCGTCCACGCCCAGCTTCATCTGGGGCCGGGCGTCGTGGCGTTGATCGGGGCGGCGGTGGCGCTCCTATGGGTGCGGCCGCCGATGGAAGAGATCGTGAAGGACGTGCACTGGGACGCGCTCGTCTTCTTCATCGGACTCTTCGTGATGGTGGGGGGCGTGGCCGCGGCGGGGGTGCTCGACCTTGTGGCGGGCGGGCTTTTCTCCCTGGCGAAGTATGGGATCGTCCCGACGGCACTTGTCGTCTTGTGGGCGGGCGCGCTTCTCTCGGCGATCGTGGATAACATCCCATTCACGATGGCCATGATCCCAGTGATCCTGGGCCTCGCCTCCCGCGGAATCGACGTGGCCCCTCTGTGGTGGGCTCTGGCTCTTGGGGTGGCGTTTGGCGGGAACGGGACGCCCATCGGGTCGTCGGCCGGCGTGATTCTTGTGTCGATCAGCGAGCGCAGCGGGATGCCGATCACCACCCGCACGTGGCTGAGATACGGTCTACCGGCTACCATACTGAGCTGTGCCATCGCGAGCATAGGCACAGTGCTTGCCATAGAGTGTGGGTTATTCTAGCGTCCGGCGTGTCCTGGATGCCGGGGTGGGCAGGAAGAAGGGGGCACGAGGGAGCTCCATCTGAGACGCGAGCAGGCTAGTGAACTGCCTGCGGTTCCGATGGGGCGCCCGTTTGTCCGCAATACGAAAAAGGAGGACGGATGCACGGAGCGTCGTTGTTCGAGACGTATGCGTTGTGGACGGTCCTGGGGATCGCCATCATCGGACTTCTTTACGCGCTGTTCCTGCGACGGCAGGTGATGCGTGAGGACAAGGGCACCGAGAAGATGCAGGAGGTCTGGAACGCGATTCGCACGGGGGCGGACGCCTACCTCAATCGCCAGTTGAGGACCATCCTGCCGTTGATCGTCCTTCTCACGGTGGTCCTGTTCTTCAGCGTCTACATTGTCCCTCCCAGCCACGAGGCTGGAGAACTCCTCGGTCGGTGGACCCAGCCAGACCCAGTCACCGGCCAGATTGCGCTGCTCAATGAGTCCTACGTGCGCCTGCTGGTTGGTCTGGCGCGGGCGGCGGCGTTCGTGATGGGCGCCCTGTTCTCGCTGATGGTCGGTCAATTCGGAATGAGGATGGCGGTTCAGGGGAACGTCCGCGTGGCCTCGGCCGCGCGAACGAGCTTCGAGAAAGCGGTCAAGATCGCCTACCGCTCCGGGACCATCACCGGCATGCTGACCGACGGCCTGGGTCTCTTTGGCGGGACCGTCATCTTCCTCCTCATGGGAAAGGCCGCCCCGGACGCCCTGTTGGGGTTTGGCTTTGGCGGAACGCTCCTGGCGCTCTTCATGCGCGTCGGCGGCGGGATCTTCACCAAGGCGGCCGACGTCGGCGCGGACCTCGTGGGCAAGGTCGAGGCGGGGATCCCGGAGGACGATCCGCGCAACGCCGCGGTCATCGCCGATCAGGTTGGCGACAACGTGGGCGACTGTGCCGGAATGGCGGCCGACATCTTCGAGAGCTACGAAGTGACGATCGTGTCTGGCTTGATCCTTGGGCTGTCGCTGGTGGCCCTCACCGGCGAGCTCAAGTGGATCGTCTTCCCGCTCCTTGTCCGAGGGATCGGCGTCTTCGCGTCGATCATCGGGACCTACCTGGTCCGCGGCAAGGGTACGAAGGGCAACGCCATGACGGCGATCAACCGCGGGTTCTACAGCTCGGCCGCCATCTGCCTCGCCGGGTTCGCGGTGCTCGCTCACTTCTACATGCAGGAGTGGCGCGCCTTCTTCTCCGTCGGCGTCGGGATCGTCCTCGCGATCGTCATTGACGAGCTGACCAAGTACTTCACCGACACGCATCACAAGCCGGTGAAGGACATCGCCGGCTCGGCCAAGACCGGGTCCGCCACGTTGATCCTGAGAGGCCTGGGTGTGGGCTACGAGTCGTCCGTGTATGCCGTGCTTGTCATCGCGGCGACGATCCTGGCGGCGGTGCTCATCTACCGGGGTATGCCGATTCAGTACGTGCTCTACGGCGTGGCCATGACCGGCATCGGGATGCTGACCCTGACGGGGAACAACGTGGCCATGGACTCCTTCGGTCCGATTGCGGACAACGCCAACGGGATCGGCGAGATGGCCGGCCTGGACAAGAAGTCGCGCCAGACGATGGCCGACCTCGACGCGGTGGGGAACACGACCAAGGCGATCACCAAGGGCGTGGCCATCGGGTCAGCGGTCATCGCGGCGGTCTCTCTCTTCGGTTCGTTCATCACCGACGTGATCAAGGTTTCTCCGACCGCGTTGCCTAGGATCCTGACGGATGTGCCTACTGCGTTTCCGGAATACGCGATCCGCATCAACCTGCCGATCGTGTTCATCGCCTTCCTGATCGGCGGGGCGCTTCCCTGGTTGTTCAGCTCGCTCACCATCAGCGCGGTCGGCCGGACGGCGAGCCTGATCGTGGAGGAGGTCCGCCGTCAGTTCCGGATCCCCGGCCTGATGGAGGGCCGGGTGCCGGCCGACTATCGTCAGGCGGTCGGCATCTGCACCAAGGCGGCGCAGCGGGAACTGATTCCGCTCGCCGTGCTTGCGATCGTGTCGCCGCTCATCATCGGCTTCGCGTTTGGGGTGGAAGCCCTCGGCGGCTTCCTCGCCGGAGTGATCCTCTCCGGCCAACTCCTGGCTGTGTTCATGGCGAACGCGGGCGGGGCGTGGGACAACGCGAAGAAGATGATCGAGGATGAACCGTCGGATCCGGCCAAGAACACGGGCAAGGGATCGGAGCGCCACAAGGCCGCGGTCGTCGGTGACACGGTCGGGGATCCGCTGAAGGACACGGCTGGCCCGGCCCTGAACCCGATGATCAAGGTGATCAACCTCGTCTCGTTGATCGCCGCGCCGATCATCGTCGCGCAGAAAGGGATGACCCCCGCCGCGATCGTGATCATCGTTGCAGGCACTGTGGGGGTCGTCTTCTCGGTGTGGTACTCTCGCCGCGGGTCGAGGGACAAGACGCCCGCGACTCCCCAGGCGCCGAAACTACAGAAGGCCGAGAAGTAAGAGGATCTAGGAGCTCGATGGGGGCGCCTCCCGGGAAGGGCCGGGAGGCGCCTCTCTTTCGAGAGACGAGGTCGCAGACGGCCTTCCTGGTACCTCGTAAGAGACCGGCTCCTCTCCTAGAATCCTTCTCGGGCCGCCCGCAAGGACGCCGAGGCAGCGAGACGCTGACCAAGGAGGTAGGGTGATCGCGCAGGTCCTTCTTCCTTTTCCGACTGACGCTACCTTCGACTTCTCGGTCCCAGAACGGCTCATCTCCGCTCTCAACGTGGGCCAGCGCGTGCGTGTCCGTTTCCGAGGCGAGGAGCGCCTCGGAATCCTCCTCCACCTCGCCTTGGAAACGAAACATCCCGGCGCCCTCGAGGAGATCCTTGGCATCCACGAGGGGCCTGCTTTCTCCGAGGAAGCTCTTGCGTTCAGCACGCACGTGGCCGAGCACTACGTCGCTCCTCTCGGGGTCGTCCTGAACCGGACGCTTCCCGCTCGGACGAGCGCAGAGAGGGATCGTTTCTTTGTCGTCGGTCTGGGTTTGGGAGAGACCTCAGCGCGGCTTGGGACGCTCGAGAAGCGAGCCCCACGGCAGGCGGCCGTTCTGCGGCTCCTTCTCAGTCTTTCCGGTCCGGTCTCCATGAGGGAGATGCGCAAGTCCCTGGGCGCGGTCGGCGCCCCACTAACGCGGCTCGTGCAGGCCGGCCTTGTGCGCGAACTCGACCGAGAGCACGAAAAGCCACCGCGAATCTCGCTTTCTCTCGCGGACTGTGGGAAGGAGTGGGCCGATCGCTTCCACCGCTCGAGCCGCGTCCTCCTCTTTGCCAGGGATCGCTGGGGCACGTACGCAGCGCTCGTGCGACATGCTCTGTCCCTGTCGCGTCGGGCCATCGTTCTGGCTCCGGAGATCCTGCTTGCGCGGGAGCTGGCTCTGTACCTGCGAAAAGACGTGGGCTGCGAGATCGAGCTCTACCACAGCGCCCTCGCCCAGCGCGAACAGGGAGACGTCTGGGAGCGGGCACGGCGAGGTGAGGCGCGCGTGGTCGTCGGAACCCGTTCGGCTCTGTTCCTTCCTCTGGCGGATCTGGGTCTCCTCATTGTCGACGAGGAGCAGGACCGCTCATACAAGCAAGAGGAGATGGTCCCCCACTACCACGCGCGGTCGGTGGCACCCACCCGGGCGGGAAAGGGCCTCGTCGTCTTGGGTTCTGGGGCGCCGTCCCTTGAGTCGTTTCACGCGGGGCAACATGGCGTGCTGGAGCTCGTCCGACCGCACGAGGCAGGCCGACTTCAGCAGATCCGCGTGATCGACCTGAGAAGAGAGAGAGGACCACTCTCTGCTCCGCTAGTTTCCGCGATCGAGCAGACGCTCGCCGCTCACCGCCAGGTCATCGTGGGCGTCAACCGACTGGGCTACTTCCAGGCTGTCCTGTGCAAGGAATGCGGCAGATCACTTGGCTGTCCCACCTGCGGCGTCAACCTCACCTACCGGCCGGGTCGTGGGCAACTCGCCTGCCACGTCTGTGGGAAGGCGTACAGCGGGCTCGTTTGTGCGCACTGCGGATCCCGATCCCTGCGCTTTGTGGGTCTGGGGGCCGAACGCGTGGAAGAGGAGATGCGGCTTCGGTTTCCCCAGGCGAAGGTGGCGAGAATCGACGTCGACGTGCTGCGCACCTCTGGAGAAGAGCGGGCGATCGAACGGGTCCTGGGAGGGGAGGTCGACATCCTCGTTGCGACGGCGATGTTCGCTAAGGGTCCGGTCCTTCCGGCGGTCGGGCTCGTTGCGGCGGTCGGGGTCGATGGGCTTCTTGCTCTTCCCGACTTCCGTGCCGCAGAGTGGACCTACCAGTACCTGGTCGGGCTGGCAGGGCGACTGAGCGACGGGGAGGCGGTCGTCGAGACGCACTATCCAGATCACTACGCCATCCAAGCCGCAGCAGCGCGCGACTACGATGGGTTCTACGCGCGCGAGAGCGCGGAACGCTGCGCGCTCTCCTATCCGCCCTTTGCTCACCTGGCGCGGGTCGTCGGCCCGGCCAGCGACGACCCGGCGGGGAAACGGGTTCGAGAGATCATGGCGTCGTTCGGGGTGGAGACGCTGGGGCCCTCCACGCTCTTGGCTCGCCGCGGTTGCCACGCCTTTGTCCTGCGCGGAGGCGACGAACAAAAGCTGCGGGAGGCTTGTCTTGTCCTCCGCAGGGAGATTCCCCGGGTAGAGATCGACTTGGATCCCACGCGGCTCTAGCCGGGATGGATCTCGATGATGTCCCGGTCCTGGAGGACGTGGTCGGCGGGGACCTTCTGGCCGTCGAACTTGCCGGAGCCCCACAGACGCACGTACTTCAGTTGCTCGACCAACTCGCGATGAACGCTGCGCACCGCGTCGAGCACCGTGGCCCCCACCGGGAACGTGTAGGGCTGAGCGAGGTCCGGCGGCTTCCCAGGCAACTTCGTGTAGACCCGGAGGATGTGCAGTGCCTCGAAGATCTCCGCCCTCAGGCTGTCGAGCCCCTGCCCGGTCACCGCGGACACACACAGGATAGGGAAGAGGGATTGCAGCTCGTCGATCCCCTCATCTGGCGAAGCGACGTCTTGCCTGGTGACGACGACCTGGCAGGGGATGGTCTTCACACTTGGGTCCTCTAGCTGGATTCCATCGTTTGCCAAGCGGACGTGCCGCTGCTCAAGAAGGGACAGGGTGTCCCGTGCTGCGAGCAGGAGACCGGCGGAATCGCTTCCGTCAAGAACCAGAAGCACCAGGTCACACGAGCGGACGAGGTTGTACACCCACGGCTCGGTGTACGCGGCGGCCACGGGCGGCAGATCTACAAGCTGGATGGACACGTCCTGGAATGCCATCATCCCGGGGACCGGAAGCACAGTGGAGAAGGGATACTCCGCCACCTCGGGATGGGCGTTGGTGAGGGCGGCCAAGAGGCTTGACTTGCCGCTGTTGGGTGGGCCGACGAGGACGACCTGGCCGGCTCCTTCGCGATCGACGTGCTCCACGCTCGTGCCTTTCCCGCGCCTCTTCTGGGTTTGGGAATCGCGGAGCTTGGCAATGCGGCGCTTGATGTCGGCGCACATGTGATCGGTCCCCTTGTGCTTGGGGATCGTCGTGAGCATCCGCTCGAGAGCGGCGAGCTTCTCCTCGTTCGTCTCCGCGCTCTGAAACCACTCACGCGCCTTCAGGAACTCGGGTGTCAGATTGGCCGGCATCGTGTCTCCTCTGGCCACGAAGGGTAAGGCGAACGGCGGTCGCATTCAACAGAACAAGTCAGGTGGAGCGTCACTCGTTGTGGGGGATCTGGATCGAGCTCTTGCCGATGAACTCGCGCACCACGGCGTCTCCCGGGATGAGCGAGAGATCGTCGACCTCATCCCGCGTCAGTCCTTCCACCTCTCCCAAGAGCTTCGCGATCCGCTCGTAGCGGATGCGCGCATCGATGAAGGAGGCGTACTGGTCAAGATCCGACTGTGCCGGCCACAGAGCCTTGTCTCCCCAGAGGAAAGGCTTCAGCGCCGGGAGGTCAAACGGCATCCCGCCGTTGAGGATGTGATCGGCCAGGCCCTTGAGCGGGATGATGCTGAACAGCTCTCCGGCGCGAACGTAGTGCCAGTGCAGGAGCGTGGACAGGGGCGGGTGGTTGCGATGCCTGGCGTCGCGCAGCGTCCGTCGCAGGAGACGCACGTCTTCAAACCGCGTGAGATGTCCGGACGAGCCATCTCCCTCCAGGAGCGGGTTCATGGCCTCGACATACAGGCGGAAGATCCGCGAGGGCGCGATCCCTTCGGTCATCGGGGGATAGAAGCCATGCAGGCAGTCGAGGAACAGGATCTGATCCGGCTTCCTACGGACTCGCCTCGTCCCGATGCGGCGGCCTTCTTTGAAGCTGTAGATGGGCTTATCCACCGCCTCTCCTTCGAGAAGAGCGCGCAGATGGGTGTTCAACAGCTGGATATCGATTGCCTCGGGCGTCTCATAGTTCCGGTCGTTGATCCAGTCTGTGGGGTGTTCGATCAGGGGCCAGAAGTAGTCGTCGAGGCTGAGGAGAAGGAAAGAGAGGCCGCGCTTCTCCAGGCGCTCGATGAGCTTGGCCGTGGTCGTCGTCTTCCCGGAGGAGGATGGGCCGCTCACCCAGATCATGGCGACCTCGTCGCCGGCCTCGATCCGCCGGATCACCTTCGCTGCCGCCTCGTCCAGTGACGCTTCGTAGGCCGCGATCGCCTCGTAGACGAGCGGCTTCATCTTTCTCTGCCGCACGATCGCGTTCAGTCCCTCCACGGTGTCGCAGGCATGTTCGCGATTCCAAAGGAGAAGCGGATCGATCTGCGACGGAGGGTAGCCGTTCCGCACGAACTGCTCTTCAGTGATCGCTCCCTCGCGGACCCAGTGGTGGCCCCAACGGAAGCAGGCATAGGAGTCTGCGGTCATGATGAACCCGTAGCTTGACAGAACGTGAAGGACGGTGTCCTGGATCTCCTCGACCGTCGGTGGGAAGTTGGACACGAGGTGCCGGGGGTCGGCGTTCAGGCAGATGACGACGAGGTCTGAAAGGGACCGGGCGATCTCGGCATCGCTCGAGCACGCCTTGAACAGGCAGTCGTTGACCCCCTCGAGGCGGTCGTGGTCGAAACCGCCGATGGAGGAGGCGGCGCGTTCGATGGCGTTTGCGATTCGCCCCTGGTCGAACGTGACCAGGGCGTGATTGCGCTTCATCACCTTGCCGATCTTGTTGACTACAGGCATGGTGGGAGGAGTATAGCGCGGGAAAGGACGGCAAGGAAGAGCGGTTCACATCGCCCCTCCGATGCGAGACGCCCGAGAGACGATCCCGGGCAACGCTGCGGCATCGCGACATCTCGTCTAAAGGAAGGACATGGCCAAGCTCGAGATCGGCGCCAACGCGATGATCTATCCCAATCCCATTGTGCTGGTCGGCGCGCAGGTTGATGGGCGTCCCGACTACTGTCTGGTCGGAGACTGCGCTGTGGCCGGGGTGCGCTGGCCCCTCGTCATGATCTCCCTTCACGAGGACCACTGGACGACACGGGGAGTGCTCAAGGAGCGTGCCTTCAGCGTCAATATCCCTTCGATTGACCTTCTCGACCGGGTGGATGCGTGCGGTCACCTCTCCGGGCGCGAGGTCGACAAGTCCTCTCTGTTTACCACCTTCTACGGGGAACTCAGGACCGTCCCACTGATTGCGGAGTGCCCGGTAGTCTTGGAGTGTCGCGTGGTAGGAGAGATCCTCCACGAGAAGCGGCACGTCTTCCTCGGCGAGGTGGCTCAGGCGCACGTCGAGGAGCGCTTCCTTGTGGGGCCTCCAGGCAAACGCGTGATCGCCCGGCTCGGAGAGCTCGACCCCATCCTCTATGGCGCGGACGATCGCTACTATCGGGTGGGTGAGCCGGTTGCCGCGAGCGGAACGCCCGGAGTCAAGCTCGTCGCCGCCTTGCGCGTGCGGCCAGGAGGCCTGGCGGACCCAGCGCAAAGAGAGGGCTCCTGAACCTCTATTGGCGCTTGGCGAGCGACTGAGCGACGGCTGACCAGAAGCATCCCTAGAGGCTAGCCACCATGCGAGCGCTCGGGGTTGTTGTGCCTCAGACCGTGCAACAGCAAGCGGGCTTCCCGTTTCGAGTACGTTCCTGGTGAGGCAATGCGGGCCTTCACTTCCGACCCTCCCGGTGCTAGACTAGAGTGTTGTATGGAGAGTCATGCACAGATAGAGTAGACACGAGTGGAGAAGCATCGAGCTGGGGGGCCTGGGGTGACAGCTTCGGATGCTGACCACGGTGATTCAAGGAGGCTGGCCTGTGAGACCTGCAGGTTCGAGGGGTTGGGCTTTGGTTTTTCTCTTCGCAGGGGTGCTGGTCTGGGGAACCGCCGTGACGGCTCAGACGACGGTACCAGAGTGGGCCAGGCTGCCGGTCGGCAAGGAGCCAGTGGCGATCGCGATCGTGGACCTGGATAGGCAAGCAGGCCCGGACCTCGTCGTCGTAAACACGGCACCCAGTGAGACCGCCGCTTCTGCGCTCGCTGCCGCGATCGAATCAAGCAAAGGAACGATTGGAAGCCCACAGGAAGCCGCTCAACTTGAGACCTTGAAGAACGATCTGCGCAGCTTTGGCAGTGTCTCGGTTCTGTATGGCGTTGGTGATGCGCGTTTCTACCCGGCAGTCGAAACCGTGATGTATCGAGAAGTCGCCGTCAGCAGGACCATGGCCGAGGGAATTCTGAGAGCGAAGGAGAGGCTCTCCAGCACGGAACCGGCCGGCCTGGTGGTCGCGAACAGGGACTCCAGCGAAGTTCTGGTCATCAACAACGGCTCGCCGTACGTCTTCAACCTCAAGGGAGCGAGGCTCGATGATGTCAGTCTGGTGAATTGGGGCACCTTCACTGAGACTCAAAGGATAGAGGACCTTCAGTTCCCGCTGGGAGACTCCGCGATGGCGATCGGGGACTTCGGCGGGGATGGGAAGATCGATCTCGTTATCGCAAACAACAGCACGTACGCCGTCACGATCTATAAGGGCGACGGGAAGGGCAACTTCTTCAGGACCCTTGACTCAGGCCAGAAGACGAAGATGCAGGAGTGGTCCATCGGTGGAGCCGGTGACGAGCCTCGTTTTGTCGCCGTCGGGGACCTGAACGGCGACGGAAAGGACGACCTCGTGGTAGCAAGAGGGGGGATCCTCTCCAGGAACATCTCTGCGTTCCTTTCCAATGGAGATGGCACCTTCTCGGAGGCGAAGGAGGCGGCTGCGACCCAGGAACCACGATCGGTGACCATCGCGGATTTCGACCGTGACGGGGTCGCCGATCTCATCGTTGCCGGCGTGTCCAACCTCGTCTTCTTGAAGGGCAATGGGGACGGGACATTCAGCGGTAAGCAGCCCATCGGGACACTGCGACAGGCGGCGAATGTCGATCGTCCAGTCGGGATGGTCGCCGCGGATTTCAACGGGGACGCCTGCATGGACCTCGCCGTGGCGAACGCAGGCAACAACAGCATCGACGTGTACTTCGGGACCGGCAACGGAACCTTCCGGGGGCCGGCTTCAACTGCCTTTGAACAGGGGAGCTTTCCCGTTGCCCTGGCGACCGGGGATCTCGACAGAGACGGGGACCTCGACCTGGCCGTGGCGCTCTTCGGCGCGGACGAAGCCGCCGTCCTTCTCAACCAGGGGGAGCGCTTTGAGCGTTGGTGGCGCCCTCGGGTCGGACTTGGGTCGAGCGCTCTGGGCGTGGGGGAGTTCGATGGCGAGGGAGGGCCCGACATCGCCGTTGCGCGAATGAACGGCCAGGTGCTCAATAGCGCCACAGTTGCCACATCTGCCGACACCATTGTCACGCAGATGAAGCTTGTACAGAAGCTTTCGGTGACGCTCGAGCAAGTAGGGGCCGGAGACGTCGCGGTGCTGACAGGCGGCACAGCAAGGGACGGGGTCGCCCTGCTACAAGACGAGGCGCCAGACGGCTCATTCAAGGTCATCGCGAGAGACGCCAGCAAGCCCGACGATCTCTCCAAGAGCTCTCTGGGCATCAAGGCAGCGAGTATCGGTCTCTACCCGACCTCCCTCGCAGTAGGTGACCTGAAGGCAGAATCGAGTGGAGTCTCTAGGCAGGAGCTGGCCGTCGCCGCGCTCGGAGCGAACGGCGTGTGGGCCTGGGATCCCAAAGAAACAAACGCCATCTCGTTGCCTCTTCTCACTTGGATCCCCTCTTTGTCTGTCCGCGCCGTGGCGGTCGCCGACTTTACCGGAGACGGGAATCAGGACCTAGTCGTGTCGGATTTCAAACGGAAGGCGGGCGTCTACCTGATCTCTGGGAACGGGGCTGGCTCCTTCCAGGGTCTCTTCGACCCTGACGGCGACCCGTCGACCGTCGAGACGCCGGACAGGTGTGACACGGGGGCACAGCCGACGGCCTTCGCAGCGGGCGATTTCAACGCGGATGGCCGGCAGGACCTCGCAGTGGCGGACTTCGGATCCGACGATGTGTTCATCCTCATGAACCAGGGAGGCGCGAGTTCGTCGTCCGGTTCGAGTCGCAGACCGACCTTCCAAGTCGCCCAGTCCGTGCGGGTGGGCAAGTTCCCAAGCGCCGTGGTTGCAGGAGACTTCGACAAAGATGGTGACTTGGACCTTGCCGTTTCGAACTTCGGGTCTAACTCCGTTTCCATCTTGCTGAACGATGGGACAGGCAAGTTCAAACTGACGAGTACCATCTCGGTCGGGAAGGGTCCGATAGCCCTTGCGCTGGGCTATGCCACGTACACGGACGAGCAAGGGAAGCAGGTCGAGGTCAGCTTGACACAAGACACCATTCCCGACCTCGTCGTCGCAAACTTCCTTTCGAACGACGTGTCGGTGCTTGTAGGCGACGGCACCGGGGCGTTCCAGGAACAGAGGCCCAAGAACGCAGTCTACAACGCCATGAAGGTGCAGGTGAGCGGTGTCACTTCGAGTGCCATCACAGCTGGAGGTGGCCCAGTCGCGCTGGGTGTTGGATTCTTTGATGACGCCGGCAGTTTGAACAGGAGTCTCGATGTGGCATTCGCCTTGGAGTTCCCGGTCAAGATGCAGAGCCCCCACCTCGAAGGAATCGGCAGCAAAGGGCAGAACGCGGGCACGGCCGAGGCGCTCTCGTCAAGGCTCTGGCAGGACGTCCTCATCCTCTATGGCCCCCTTGAGCTTGAGCAGGTGGCAAGATGACGCGCGGCCGCCCGGTGAAGGCGCGAGGAGGACTTGCGAGTGTCAGCATCAGGCTCCTGGGAACCTGTCTTGCTCTTGTGGCGATTTGGAGCGGCCTCGGCGGTTCAGAGGCCCTCGGTGCGGGGATCCCCACCGGGGCGGGCTCCACGCTCCTGACCCTCACCGATTTGGATGGGATCTTGGGACCGGATCTGGTCCTGTGGAGTCGTACCCCGAGCGAGGCATTTGCAGAGGCCTACGTAGCCAAGGAGGGGAAAGCCCCTCCCAAGGCCGCCAGCGTCTCCGTGCTCTGCGGTGTGGGCGACGGCAGATTCTGGCTCGCCTCTGAGACCCTGCTCTACCACGACGTGGAAGTGGTCGTGAAAGACGAAACGAGCCGGACATACCAACGGTACGCTGTTGCGGGGGGACAGGCCGTGGCGGGGGCAGCTCTGGATCTGACTGGAGACGGAAGAACTGCGGTCGCCCTTTCGGACGGGGGCATCTCCCAGATCTTCGCCTTCACCGGGTTTCCCTCTGGAGTCGGCGATCCAGCCCTGGCGGACCTCTCCCTCCTCAACGAAACACAGCTCGAGCAGACCGGAGACCTGTCTGATGTCAGCTTCAAGTCGAACATCAGCTCGATCGCGACGGGCGACTTCGACGGAGATGGAAGGGACGATCTCGCCGTCACGAGCGCAGACGACTACACCCTCACCCTGTATCGGGGCCTTGGCGGCGGGACCTTCGCGCCCCTGCAATCGACCCACGAATGGGTGGTGGGGAAGCAGGGCGACGAGCCCGCCTTCGTGCTCATCGCGGACGTCAACGGCGACGCCAAGCAAGACGTCATCGTTGCCAAGGGAGGAATCCTCTCGAGAGAGGTCCTCGTCCTTCTGGGAAACGGTGACGGCACCTTCTGGCCTCCTGAAGGGATGACGTACGTTGCCACCAACCGGCCTCGATCGCTCCTCGTAGCAGACTTCACCAACGATAGAAAGCCCGACCTCATTGTCGCAGGCGTTGACAACCTTGTCTTCCTAGCCGGAACCGGGGCGGGCAAGGACGGCCTTCTCTTCTCCGGGAAGAAGCTTGTGGGGGAGCTCAAGGTTCCTCCAGAAGAGACAAGCTCCCCGGTGGGACTCGCATCAGCGGACTTCAATAGCGACGGAAAGCTTGACTTGGCCGTGGCCAACATCGGACTTGACCGGGTGGACGTCTACCTGGGGAATGGGGATGGGAGCTTCCAGAAGCCAGTCCTCTACCTCTCCGGCAAAGGGCTTCAGCCGTTCTCGCTCCTTGCTGGAGACGTGAACGGCGACGGTCTCACCGACCTCGTCGTCTCCGGGCTGGCGCCGAATAGTGTGTCGGTCCTTGTCAACGCCGGCGAGGGGGGATTCCGCGCAGTCGAAGCCTACGCGCCGCGAGGCCCGCAGGTGCTTGCAGCGGGTAGCATCGATAGCAAACCAGGACTGGATCTCCTTTCCTCGCAGGCCCTCTGCGGGCAGCCGAACGTGGAGACGGTTTCAAGATCCGGCCCCAGCCAATACGGGGTCCCGCTGACGGAAAGGATCGCGATGAGCTTCGAAGCCCTGTGTGAGCCCCCTGCTGGACTCACCCTCATCTCCGGGGCTTTCGGCGCCACTTCGCCCTCCATCGAGCTCCTGCCTCCTCCTCATGAGGACCTCGGGAGTCCGAGCCCCCTGTTGGCACCTCCTGATCGTGAGCACGTCTTGATAGAGGCCCTGTACTGCGCAGATCTCACCGGAGACGGCGTGGATGAGACGGTGGTTCTCTGGCGGGGCAGCCACGACGTCTCGATCGGTTCTGCCTACTCCAACAGCCCAAGGTCCTGGCTCAGTTCGTGGATCAACCTGCAGGGTGGTCTGTCCCCGAGCGCATGCTGCTTTGCGGATTTCGACGGGAACGGCACGGTGGACATCGCAGTCGCGAACTCCGCCTCCAACAACGTCTCAATCTACCTGAACAGCGGCTCTGGCCAGCTCAGGGAAAGCCCATCGCGCCCCCAGGTCGGGAAGTGCCCCAATTCGCTCGCAAGCGGGGACTTCAACCACGATGGGAAAGCCGATCTGGCAGTCTGCAACTCGGACTCAATCTCGATTCTCCTCGGACGAGGGGACGGGAGCTTCCTGACGGAAGAACGTCCTGCGGTTGCCGCGGAGGGGCCCATCTCGATCGTCGCAGGCGACTTCGACGGCCAGAATGGAGCCGACCTCGCGTTCGTGTCCGCCTCCTCGGGAGGGATCTACGTTCTGCTCGGAACAACCGCTGAGTCCGAGTTTCGCCTCGTTCGGGTGGGGGCGGAGAGCCTAGCCACCTCGGTCGTGGCGGTGGACTACAACAAAGACGGGAAGCTTGACTTGCTGGCGGCGGCGCGAGACGCCGGGCTTGTCTTCCTCCAGGGCGACGGTGCGGGCGGCTTCGCCCCGGCGGTCGCCATCACAACGGGAAAGGACCTCGCGGGAGCCGATGGGCAGATCGGTCAGGTGCGCGCGATCGCGGCGCTTGGGGGAGACGTTGCCGTCCTTGGAGACGCTCGTGCAGGAGCAGAGAGCACGCTGCCTCAGGATCTCTTCGTTGTGCCCGGCGGGCCACCGCCCCGCCCACCCAACGGTTCGTGTGGGAGGATCCCCTCCACAGAGCGAGTTCGGGACGTTGCGAGCGGCGATTTCAACCGCGACGGGGTCTCGGATCTCGCGCTCCTTGTGACATGGAGCTGCACCGTCGGGAAGAGCGAAACGCAGACGGCGGCAGTGGTGACCTGGCTGGGAAGCCGCGGCGTCTCCGGCGGGTTCGTGAAGGGATCCGAGACGGGAGTGCCTCGGTCGAGCTCGCTGCTTGCGGCGGGAGACATCGACGGAGACGGTGCCCTCGACCTGGCGGTCGCCAGCACGGCGACCAACACCGTGACGCCGCTTTGGGGCCAGGGGAACGGAACGTTCGAGACGGGCGCAGCCGTGCCGACGGTGGTCGCCCCGTCTCTCATGCTGGTAGGCGTGGTCGAGGGGCGAGGCCTGGCGATCGGCTCGATGCGGCTTGAGATCCTCGCTCCGATTCGCGACAACCCGAGGGGCTTCAGACGCATCCACCTCAACGTCAAAGATCCCGTCGCCGCGATCGCCAGCGGGGATCTCAACTGCGACGGCTTCCAGGACCTGGTCGTTGCCACCGTGAACACACAGACGCAGACGGTAAGCATCTTCTCGGGAAAGGGCCTGGAGAACCTTCTGGATGGAGCTGTCGTCGAGCCCTCCGCTTCGACCAGGATCGATGGCGCGCCCACGGCTCTGGCCGTGGGTTCCTTCGATGGTTCGGAGTGCCCAGTGGCTCTGGTGGCTTTGGGCGGCAGGAGAGAGATGCAAGTCGTCAAGACCTTCGACGGCGGGACGGTCGTGCTGGGTGGGCGGTTCCCGACTAGCGGGTATCCGCTTCTTCTGGCGAGCGGCTACTTCAACGGCGATCTGTTAGAGGACATCGCGGTCGTGACCGCCCGCCCGCCCGGTGTTTCTCTCCAGTATGGGACGCCCGGCGGGAGCCTCGTTGAGTCGGCGTGGTCTCTGCTCCCTCTTGCAGAAGCCCCGACGAGGCTCGTCGCGGGAGACTGGAATGGCGATGGGAAGACAGATCTCTTGGCAATACGCCGGGGGGCTGACTATGTGTCGCTTCTGTGGAACTCCGTGACGCCGTCTCGTGGGCCGACACTGGGCGACCTCCAGCTCAAGCACGCCACCTTCCGCACCCCGGGCTCCATGGCAGCCGCCGTCGTGCCCGCCGTCCCCGCCGTGCCCGCCGCCTCGCTCCCCGTACCCGGGTCGACGGCCGCGGATGTGGCGGCCACGAAGCAGCTAGGTTTCGTCTACCGAGGCAGGAGCTGGGCGTCCACGGGAGACGCGAACGGCGACGGACTGGTCGACGTTGTCCTCGCCTGCGCGGACACCAAGACCGTCTCTCTTCTCCTGGGAACTGGTTTGCGCGAGCGGCCGCTGCGCTGGGGGTCTACGGTCGACCTGGAGGCTCCTCCGCAAGGCCCTCCGGTTGTGGCGGACCTGGACGGTGACGGGCTGGCAGAGGTGGCGGTCGTCATTCCTTCCCGAAACGAGGTCGTCCTGTTCGATGATCCCCGGCAAGGCCAGCTGCTGGTACAGGTGCGCGTTCCGACAGGGACAGTGCCCGTGTCCATCTCTACCGGCGATTTCGACGGCGACGACACGGCGGACCTGGCGGTTCTGTGCCAATGGAGCAGGGAAGTGTTCGTGTTTGACGGGCACAGCCTGTGGATGAAGGAGCCACGGTCCATTCGGTTGCCGTTTTCCGGCACCTCCGGACGTCTGGCTGTCGCGGACCTCAACTCCGATGGCATAGATGATCTCGTCGTCACGGACCTCCTCGAGCCGCGGATCGTTCTCTATCTCTCGACTCGAGGTTCCGCAGAACCGTCCTTCCTGGCTCACGCGCTCGACGACCTGCCCATCGGAGTGGTCGACTTGGTGCTTGCTGGGGATCTTGACCTCGATCGTACGGTCGATCTGGTCGTCGCCGGAGTCGGGACGGAATGCGCCCTGATCCTTCTCAACGGCGACTACGGTCAGTTCGCCGCGGGTAGCCAAGAGATCGCTGGGAGCCATCCTCGGGACGCGGTGCTCTGTGACTTCGATCAGGATGGAGTTCTCGACCTCGCGGCGGTGGAGAGAGGCTCTGGACTTGTGCTTGCCTACCACAATGCAGGGGACGGCCTTTTCACCCAGCAGCCTGCCAACTACGTGAGTCTCCTAGAGGATAGTCCGTGGGATCTCGCATGCGGGGACTTCGACTTGGATGGGAAGATCGATCTGTTTGTGACGGCCGACTCTGGGAAACTGGGCATCATCTGGGGACAGGGAGACGGGTTCCTTCTAGATAGAGAGTGCGTAGCCGTCCGTGTCGAAGAATGAAGGAGAGACCACGCTGGAGGAGAGACGAATGCGTAGACTCATTCCGCTAGTTGCTTTGTTGGTCGCCGCCTGCGCGGGAACGTTCCTTGCCCCAGCGGTCCAGGGAGCGATCGCGCGCATCAGTATCACAAGCCCGCTTTACGTGCCGCAAGTGCCCCTTGGCGGAAAGGTGGACATCGACGGAGAGATCTCGTGGCAAGGGGAACCCACGGCGGCCGAGATCCTCGAAACGCCTGCGTTGGTGTGGTTCACCGTGGAAGTCCACAAGGACGACTGGCCGGCCGGGGAGTTCGTGAAGGTATCCACAGTACCTGCCGATCCCAGTCACGAACTTCCCGTTTGGCCCAGGTCCTGGAGCGGGCGCATGGCGTCTTGGGACACGGCCGCACTGATCACCCGAGATGGCGCGACTGCGTCGCCTGTCGCGGGGAAATACCACTTACGCGTCGTGGGGGTGGTCCGCGACGGGATGCAACAGGGAACGTACCCTTCCGGAGAGGTGAATGTAGAGCTCACGGGAGAGGCGCCAACCGTAGTCACCACGACCCAAGTGACCTCGGGGCCCTCAGGGATATCAGTGAACCCAGGGTTCTGCGGCCCCTTGGCGATCAGAGTTCTAGAGGCGCCCCCGTACACCGCCGGGACTCCCATCACCTTCCTGATCGTGACGCCAGCCGATCCAGCGTCCTGTTTCCAGACCTTCGAGTGGGATTTCGGGGACCACAGCGGTACGTCCGTCGCCGTTGAGCCGCATGTCTACGCGGAGAGCGGGAGCTACGAGGTGTCCTTGACCGCATGGCCCGACGTAGCGCGCAGCGCGCCCGGCGTGACGGCCAGGCTCACGGTCCGAGTCGAGGCCGCTCCTGCGGCCGTGGCCGTGACGCGGCAGATCACGGGATTCCCGTCGTGTATCTGCCCGGACAGGAAAGACGTTCTGGTGACAAAGGATTCTGCAGTCCCCGACTGGGCTCCAAAGACGGAAGTGCGGCTGACGGTTGCGATCCAAGACTCCAGCGGAACGTTCGTCCTCCGTGAGGAGATTCCCACTGGATGGAGAATGGAGGTCGCGGAGGTGGAAGGGATACCTAGCCGCCAGGTCACGGTGGACGGCGTGCCCCAGAGGGAGTGGCTTCTCCCAGGCGACAAGAAGACCGTCACGATCACCTACACCCTCGCACCCGAGGATTCCGCCCCACTCAAGTCCTATCCGTTGAGGGGGCAGGTCATCACGGACTCCTCTGGTGGCTCGGTCGAGATCGGGGGCGACGGGGAAATCACTCTGGTGTCAGCGCTCCTTGTTGAGGTGGCTATTGCGCATCTTGAGAGGACAGGCGAGGGCGTGCCCTTCGACCCTGCGTTGCCGGGGAGTGTCAGCCTCATGAAGCCTCTCGATGCGGGGTCCCCGATCACGATTACCCAGGCCCAGGTCGATCTCGCTGTTGCGTACTGGCAGTCCAATGCCGTTGTCCCGTTCACGGGCGGGCAGAAGGTGACGTCGGAGACGCTCCTCAAATTGATCTCCTGGCACGAGTTGGGCGTGCCGCAGTAGAGGCGCGGGTGAGCCTCTCTAGGGAAGCGGCCAGAGCGTCGAGTCACCCCGATCGAGATCCGCGCACGGGAGCCCTGGAGCTCGGGTCAAGGCGGATCCGCACCGGTGGCCTGTTTTGCAGGAGCATGGGGGTGCTCAGCTGGGCTGTACCTCCACGAAGGGGTTCGTAGGCTAGCTTCAAGGGACGATACTTCACGGGTCACTGGCGTGTGGCGTTCAGACGCTGCTACTCTGCCGGAAGCGCAGCTGCCGAAACCCGCGACGGCGCTCCTCCAATCCTACCACTTCGACAGGCCGTGCCGGGAGTACTGCGCGAAGGGGCGCACTGCGGCAGAGCTCTTCTGGGGAGAGGCCAGTCTCTCCGCAGGCGAGGAGGCCTCAACTGTCAGCACCATTCCTGAACTGGACAGCCTGGGTCAAGTGACCCGCCTCCGGGACGATCCAGTCCTTGAGGTAGTCCTCGGATGTGCGCTCAGGTCAATTCCTACGCCGCGACTTCCTGTGGTCGCCGAAAGGACTTGGGAGTTTCTTCAAGCTCCTCGCCGACTCCTCGAGACGTTGGTCCGTCCCAGCTGCCCTATTCCTCCGGAAGCCACGGCCATCCATGGGATCGACGACGCGGCTCTAGCAAGCGCGCCATCCTTCGAGCACATCAAAGAACCGTTGCAGAGCTTGCTTTCCGGCCGGCTCGCGGTCGCCTACAACGCCGACTTTGACGCGCGGCTCTTGGAGCAGTCCGCGCGAGCGCGCGGCGTTCCACTTGCGTGGCCCGAGGCGTGCGAGCCCCGCTTCGCCTACGCGATGAGGCTCCTTGCCCGCTGGAACGGCGAGTGGAGCGAGGAGCGACGTGACTGGCGCCGGATCCGACTTGGCGAGGCCGCTCTCCTCTCTGGGATTCGAGTCCCGGCGCAAGGGCACCGGACAGCTCGTGACGCGCAACTGGTGCGTGAACTCGCCTGCCACATGGCGGCCGTGGCGAAGCATGACCACTGGTCCCTCGTGCGCCCAGAAGCGAAGGGCCGGAGCCAGATGGAATCCTCGCACAGGGTGGCGGTCCATAGACGTGCTGATCCGTAAAGTCAGGTGTAACAGACCGCCAACAGGGGTATCATCCCCGCGATCTGAGGCCCTGGGGCCGCTCTTGGGAGGCGCATGGACAAGACGGATGAGAAGGTGCTTGTCGTTGAGGGCGTGAGCAAGCGCTTCGGCGACGTGGCGGCCGTGCGCGACGTGTCGTTCTCTGCAACGCGGGGCACGATTCTGGGGCTCCTGGGTCCCAACGGCGCCGGGAAGACGACGACCCTGCGCATGATCATGGGGATCATCGACCCCGACGAGGGGACTATGCGCTTCTCCCTGGACGGCGGTGCCGGGGAACTGAACAAGGAGCGGATCGGCTATCTCCCCGAGGAACGTGGGCTCTACGACGACGCCCGGGTGCTGGAGACCTTGGTCTACCTTGGAGAACTCAAGGGCCTCTCCCGCGCCGAGGCGGCCCGGCGGGCAGGAGAATGGCTCTCGCGCCTGGATCTCTCTAGCTGGGCGAACAGGAAGGTGGAGTCCCTCTCCAAGGGAATGCAGCAGAAGGTCCAGTTCGCCGCAGCCATCCTCCACAAGCCGGACCTCGTCGTGCTCGACGAACCGTTCTCCGGCCTCGATCCGGTCCATCAGGACTTCATCAAAGACGTTATCCGCGGCCTGCGGGCGGAGCGCACCGCGGTCGTTTTGTCTTCGCACCAGATGAACCAGGTCGAGGAGCTCACCGACGAGATCGTCCTGATCGACCACGGTCAGGCCGTGCTCTCCGGCTCGCTCGACGCGATCAAGGAAGAGCACGGGATCCACGTCGTTCGGCTTCGCTTCCGGGGTGACCGGGACGCGCTCGCGAAAGACCGCCGGATCGAGGGCCTCAGGGTCGAGGGAGACCGCGCGACCTTCCGACTGCCGCGTGGGGTGGAGCCAGACGGCTTCGTGCGCAGTCTTCCGCCGGGGATCGTCGTCCGCGAAATCGCGGTCGAGCGGCCGCCGCTGCACGACATCTTCATTGCCGCCGTGGGAAGGGATGACTATGAAGCTCGGTAAGGTCGTGGCGTGGGAGTTCAAGAGGACGGTGCGGGGAAAGCAGTTCATCGTCATGACCGTTCTCATTCCGGGAATCTTGGCCCTTTCCGCGGGAGGCTACGCCCTGTTCGGAGGAGGGAAGGCGCAGGCGCTTCCGCCCGCCCCGCCCCCGCCCTTTCTCGTCCCCATGATCTTTGCCATGATCCTCTTCTTCGGCGCTTTTCTGAACGGCACGATGGCGCTGTACGGGGTGGTGAAAGAGAAGGCGAGCCGAGTCGTCGAGATCATCCTGTCCAGCATCTCTTCGCGGGAGCTCATGGCCGGGAAGGTCCTTGGACAGGGGCTCGCCGGCCTGCTTCAGGTCATCCTCTGGGGAGCGATCGGCATCGTGGTCCTGGGACGCGTTCTTCCTGGGCTCTCGTGGCAGCTTTCCGTTGTGCAGTGGGTCTCCTACCCGCTGTACTTCATCCTCGGGTACCTATTGATTGCCACGCTCTTCGCCACCGTTGCATCGGGAATGAAGGATGTGCAAAGCGGCGGTGCTCAGACGCTCGTGGGCATGATCCCCTACATCCCCATGCTCTTTGTGGCTGGGATGATCGAGAAGCCAAACGAGTTGTGGGTGCGCATTCTGAGCTTCTTCCCGCCCTTTACGCCTGCGATGATGATGATCCGTGTCTCCGTTGTGGCCCTTCCCTGGTGGGAGGTGGTGGGGACGATCCTTACCCTCGCGCTGTTTGACGTCTTGTTCATTCGCATCGCGGCGCGCGCCTTTGAGGCCGCCATGCTCATGTATGGGAAGCCGGCGACCCTGCGCGAGCTGTGGCGTTTTGGGTTCCGGCGCTCCAGTCACTAGGGTGTTCCCCCTGGGTTCTGTTCTGCGATCAGCGCGTCGATCTTCTCGAGGTCGAGCGTCCCTGCCTTGCCCCAGCCGGCCTCCCCGCTTTGAACCACAGGACGCATCCGCACGTAGAGGTTCATCGCTTGTCGGTCGAGCTCGCTGGGCTCAAAGCACGCGGCAAGGGCCGTGAGCTTCCCCTCGACCAGCGGCAGCGCGTCCTTGAACTTGGAGACGAGGTAGAGCCGGACGCTGTCCGGGTCACTGGGAGTGGTTCCCTCCAAGGCCCGCAGACCCTTTTCGGTGCGCAGGCATGGGACGAGCCGATCCATCAACTCGACCCGCTCTGCCCCCATCTCCGTCCGCTTGGCCGCCGTCTTCTCCTGTTCCGCGGCCGGACGCGGCTCGTAGATCCCAAGGCGCCCGCCCTTGGCCTGAGCCGTGACGCCAGCGATCGCCTTGCCCAGGGTGAGGGCCTCGTCTTGGTCGTAGCCCAGACGTCGGGCGACCACTGCTGCCCACACCGTCAGGAAGGGCGCTCGATTCACGCGGATCTCGGTCATGGCGATCACCGGCTCGAGTATAGCTCCGAAGCCTCGAAAGGAAGAAGGCGACGCCAGAGCGTCTCCGACGGATCGGGAAGCGGCCGCGTACGATCAGATTCCGTTTCTGTCGAGCAAGCGTCTCGCACCTGTAGTCGTGGTTCCACTGGAATAGAGGCACGGTCCGCCAGGGCGGGCACCCGTTTCGGACGAGCTGGGCCTCGGTGATGGCGCCCTCGCACACCCCGTGGTGGCCCTAGAAGAAGCGGGCGTAGGTGCCCACGACAAGATGAGCCTGTAGCTCGTGAGGACATGGAGGACCGTGCGCCGGATCTCCCCGATCGTCGGTGGGAAGCTGGAGACGAGGTGATGGAGATCGGCGGTGAGACAGATCACGATGAGGTCGGAGAGGGCCCGGGGGATCTCTTGGCCGGTCAAACACGTCTTGAGCAGGCAATCGTCGACCTCATCCAACCGGTTGTGGTCGAAGCCGCCGATTGACGCCGCCCTCTCGAGGAGCGCTACCCCTTCTTTAGGCCTTTCCCGATCTCAAACGCTCGCCCGATCCGTTCGCCCAACGCCCAGTAACTGTGGGCGTGCTTCCCCTGGCTCGGGTCGGGGGCGTAGAAGATCGGCTCAATCCGGGCGACGTCGGGGATCCCCTCGCGAAGGAATCCCTCGCTCGCGTGGACGGCGACGACCTCCCCGAGGAACACCGTATGGATCGGCCGTACGAGCGTCTGCACGACGCGGCACTCCACATTGACCGGGCACTCGCGAATCATCGGCGCTGTCTTGAGTTCCCCGTAGAACGTCTCAAACAGCGCTGCCTTGTCCGTCGCTCGGCCGCTTTCTAGGCCGCAGAAATCGAGCTCCTTCACCAGAGCGGCCGTGGGCTGGTTGATGCTGAACGTTCCATTCTCCTCGAGGCCGATCTTCGAGTACTGCTCGTGCCCCACTGAGACCGACATCATGTCGTAGCACAGCCAGCCAATGAGACCGATGGTGATGTAGTTGGGCTTGTCATGCACGTTCACTCCCACGAGCACGGGGAGATACGGGAATACGAGATTCCTGACGGCCGCAAGATCGAGCTTCTTCTTCTCCATGGAGCACCTCCGGCCTGATCGTAGCTCAGTTAGCCTTGGCCTGCCGCCCTCCAGACAGCGCGAACCCAGTAGAGTGATCGGGACGGCGGCCTGTGCCCTCGAGCCCCGCCGGCCTGGGAAGTTGACGTCGGCACGCGGAACAGACCCCGACCTGGCCCGGCGACGGTCAGGAGAACGCGGATCTCCTCCGCCCATGGCTCGAGGTCTTCCAGTGTCGGCCACTGAGCTGCAGGACGCGGTGCTCTCATCCAACAGGCCGACCACTTGCCTCCACCCCCAGAGCCGCTGGCCCGCGGTGCCGGAGGTGAGTTAGACTTGCTC
>Ga0315294_10000351_pt1 | contig 50237 bp, 46 predicted proteins | sample YL17G13_40_MG_FD_203626 | JGI IMG/M metagenome (GOLD analysis project Ga0315294, IMG submission 203626) | Sediment microbial communities from Yellowstone Lake, YNP, Wyoming, USA - YL17G13_40 | ecosystem: Environmental > Aquatic > Freshwater > Lake > Sediment | place: USA: Wyoming | collected... | reverse complement strand
CTACCGGTCGGCGATACCATCACCTGCACTTTGAGCCAGGGTCTTGCTGACACCCTGGGCAATGTTACCGATTACGACATCGTCTGGGATTTCAGCGTGCTTCCTTACGCTAACCTGCAACCCACCTCTCTCGGTCACATCAAGGCGCAATACAACTAAGCCAGACTCCAGAAGTTGTTAATAATCCCCCCCGCCTTTTGGCGGGGATTTTAATTATACCACCAGCGTATCTTTCCATTTATAGCTCGCCTTAATTATTAAATAATGCTTGACATTTACAATTGTTTTCATAAAATTGGATAAGTCAAAAATTCCTTTATCCTTCCCCTGAATAACCTTAACCACAGGAGGCAGTAAGATGCGTAAGTCCTTTTTGGCAGTGCTGTTAGTCCTAATTCTAGCATTACCCCTGAGCGTCCTGGCGAAGGAGATTGAGCTTTCACCTGTGCCAATTAACGGATTGGGCACCGAGGGTCATTTCTATCCCCTGTTGCCGCTATTACCGGCAGAGCAGGAGCTATACAACGACAACGGTTCCCCTAACTATTATTGGCCATACCCCGGCTCCGCGCTCGTCAACACCATAACAATTCCCTATAACTGCTGGCTTGTTCGCCTGAAGGCTTACCTCGCCGGCGGAAGCACTGGCAATGAGTCAATGGAGGTATTTAGTGATTCCGGCGGGTGGCCAACCTGGACCAGCCTTATCGCCGGTCCGGTGAACATCTACTTTTCCGGCCAGGGTTGGTGTCTATCTGCAGACTTCAGCCCACCCATCTGGTTTTCCAGCGGAACGGTTACCCATCCCGGACAGTTCTCTGGGGACCCCAACTGGAATTTTGGAATCTGCACGGATAACAATTATAGCGGCTCCGGTGGCTGCTTTTATGGCTACAGTGGTTACTGGTATGGCGATTACACCGCCTACTTCGGTCATACCATGGCTCGCCTCATCGTCAATGACGATGTGACCCCGCCCTATGCAGACACCTTCAACCCGCCTGACGGCGGCACCGGTCAGCCCAATACCACTATTGTCTTCCATGTCCGGGATAATACCGGCGTAGATAGCCTCACCATCTATTTCACCGCCGAAGATGAATCCAAGGGGGACGTCTCCGGCACCCTGGACATTGACGACTCCAACCTCCTCGATGTCATCTGCACCTTCACCCCGGACGACGACCTGCCGGTCGGCGACACCATCACCTGCACTGTGTCGGAAGGCCTTGCTGATATCCTGGGCAATGTTAACCAGAGTAGCTTCAACTGGAATTTCGACGTGGCTCCTTACACCAAACTTCAACCCACCTCTCTCGGTTACATCAAGGCGCAATACAACTAAGCCGGACTCCAAAAGTTATAATTAATCCCCGCCTTTTGGCGGGGATTTTAATTGTACCACCAGCGTATCTTTCCATTTATGGCACGCCTTAATTATTAAATAGAACTTGACATTTGCAATGTTTTTTATATAATTAGATAAGTTAAAAATCCCTTTATTATTCCGCTAAATAACCTTAGCCTCAGGAGGCAGTAAGATGCGTAAGTCATTTTTAGCAGTGCTGTTAGTCCTAATTCTAGCATTGCCCCTAAGCGTCTTGGCTAAGGAGTATGAGTTGGGACTTCCTGTTAGTGAGGGTTTGGGAACTGCTAGCCATTTCTACAACTTGCCACCCAGCCCACTGATGCCCGGCGAAACTGAACTTTATTGGGACGACGGTACGTCGGTCTCAAGTTACTTTCCAAGCAGTTATTCGCCTTACGCCACTACTTTTACCGCGCCGGCGGACTGCCATCTGGTTCGGTATCGCTTTTACTGGTATGGCGGCGGAAATGTGGATGTCAGTTGTTTGCTTTACAACGATGATGGCGGCGGTGACCCCAAGACACCTACCGGTTCGACTTTATTCACGATTACGGGCAATTCCGGTTCTACCTCTTGGGACTGGTTTAATGTTGATGTAACCAGCGCCGGAGCAACACTAACGAATGGTCAAATATTCCACCCGGGGTGGAGTCATACCTCAACCAGCGCAGGCGTCATGTTAGACGATGCTAAGGGCGGTTACTCCTGCTGGCTATGGCTAGGTTCTTGGTATGACTATTCGGCGTATTATACGCACATGATGCGCGTGGTAATCAACGACGATACTTCCCCTCCCTACGCAGATACCTTCGACCCGCCTGATGGCGGCTACGCTTTGTCCGATACCACCATCAGCTTCCATGTCCGGGATGACGATGTTGGCGTAGATACCCCCACCATCTACTTTACTGCCGAGGATTCCCCAAAGAGTATCTCGCAGAAAGATACCGTAAGCCTTTCCAAAGGGGTCATCTCCGGCACCCTGGACATTGACGACTCTAACCCCAACGATGTGGTCTGCACCTTCACCCCGGATAGCGACCTTACCGTATGGGACACCATCACCTGCACTTTGGACGCGGGTCTTGCCGACACCCTGGGCAATGCTACTGACAGCGACATAGTCTGGCATTTCACTGTAATTATTATAAATAGCGTACAACCCACCTCTCTCGGTCACATCAAGGCGCAATACAACTAAGCCGGACTCCAACTCCAGAAGTTATTAATAATCCCCCCCGCCGAATGGCGAGGGGGATTTTTGAATTATACCACCAGCTTATCTTTCTATTTTATCGCTCCCGGTTCTTTTCTTCGCTCTAAAGTCATTACCCCCAGACAATTCTTTCTAGCTTCCTCAGTCCCTCCCAAAGGTTCGTAAAAAGCCTTGCCGATGGGTGTGGGCAGAGGGTCAAAGATGTGCAGGGAAAAATCAGGCTGACTGGCGCTACTCTCCTCCCTGAAGCCGGCGCAAATTTGAAAGGACCAACCTGGATTGCTCTTTGGGGTTACCTCGGTAACACCCCTGATGAGCATAAAAGGTCGCAGGTCGGTCGCTATCTCCGTCTTCACCAGTTGTTTATCAATCTGCTGGTGAAATTTTGACTCAAAATGCCCGCCGGTAAGCCCTGCCAGAACCGACTGTATTTGAGCGACCAACTCCGCCAGGGTCTTGCCGGGCAGGTCAAAGAGATGGGCGATGCTCTCCTGGTCGTAATGCGGGAAGCGATAATAGCACAACAGCATCTGCAGGCAGGCGGAGAGAGCGTAATGTCCGGTCTCCGCCGGGTGGAGACAAAAGCAGTGATGTTGACAGCAGGAACGCTCTACGCCTTTTTCATTCTCTTCGTAATGATGATAATCGTGTGAGCAATACGGCAGATAGTCCAGATTCTTATTATTCTGGTTCAACTCCATCCCCTCCTTATTAAGATACAGATATTAGAAAAAATCAGCTTTCTATATTATAAGATTTGAGGCTGACAACCTCTGTCAGTCTGTCAAAATATCCCCCCGCCTACGGCGGGGGGCATTACCCCGCCAAGGGCGGGGGCGGGGTGGACTAACTCAGTAATTTACTTGAATATACCTTTTATCTGCCCCAGTGATGTAGGCTGGACCGCATTATCAATAGCCTCAATAAGGACATCGTCAAGAAGCACGCCGTGCCCATCAAGGCCGGTATATTGCCAGGCGAAGGTTACATACTCGTTTCCGGCATAGGCGGAGATATCTCCGCTATGTTCCTCATAATCAGCAGGCGGAGCTCCCAACTCTTCAATCTCTACAAAGTCAGTATGCGTCGGAGAGGCGTTGGTTGAGAGCATAAAACCGGTGTAGGTGTAATTACCGGAGTCATAGCCGGAATACCAGAAGGAGTAGGTGAGGACATTGTAAGCGGATAAGTCATAAGTTTCCGTGACCAACCAGTTGTCAAGGTCCTGGGACGGGTGACTACCGTGTTCCGCATGCCAGGAGCCTGAATGAGGATTCCAACTATCAACAATCCAATAAACTGTGGAAGTGCCCCCCACCTGCCAGACTTGCCAACCGGAGGGGATGGTTCCACCCTCAAATCCCTCATCAACGATAACATCGGCGAGTGCTAGTGCAGGGGAGATGACTGCAGACAAGGCAAAAATAAAAGTTAGCGTTCTCATCTCTAAAACCTCCTTTGGTTGAAGCTTGAAAAACTCAAGGCGTTTTTTTAAAGAATTAACAAATCCCCTGAATATATATACGATAATCTCTTGGTAATGTCCAACCTAAAATCACCACCAATTAAGCCCCCCGCCAAAGGCGGGGGGTTTTCTCATCAAATGACCTTAAACTTCAGCAAGCAGTTTGGAGCTTACTCAAACATCGCCTTCACTTTGCCCAGGGAAGAGGGCTGAATACTGGTGTATGGGGTGTTATCCAGGTTAAAGCTGAAGTCCGCGTCGCACTGGACTTCCTCTACCTCGTCCCAGATAGCATTACTGGCAATTACCCGCCAGTAGAAGGTGGTGTCAGCGGAAACGGTAATGGTCACCATTTGGCTGGGGTTATCGCCGGTGATGTCGGTAATGTCATAATCCGGAGAACCGAAAGCTGAGTCGTCGTCTATCAACAGCTCGTATTTGACCATCTCATACCCAGTATCATTCACGACTATACCGTTGTTCTCCCAGGTGAAGGTAACATCCACATTGCCTTTGCCCTCGGCATCGCTTTTCGCAATGTCAGCAGAGTCTTTTTTCGGTGGCACCAGAATTGTGCTTCCATCGGCCGGGGTAAGCAATGCAAAGGGATTAGCGGCAAGTCCTCCTACCCCAACATAGACAACGCACAGGTTCTCCACCAGGTTACCGTCGTGAAAGCAGTAGGCATGTCCCTGGGTTCCGCCGGAGTTCTCTATACCCGCGGTAGCATATGCACCGTAGTTATCCTGGCCTGAGGTAGTGTCTTTATACTGCAGCATAATCATATTGTCGTAGGAACCGTCGTTCTCGTAAATCTGAACCTGGAACTGAACCGGGTTACCAGAAACATAATAGACATGCCAGGGGTCGTAACTTAGCGTCCAGACCCGGTCCGGGGAAGAACCGGATGTATAGCTATACAGGTGGTCGCCGGTCATACCGATCATATCCTCCCAATAAACAGCTATCAGGTCGTTGGGAGGGCTGGAGTTGGGTAAGTCGGTGCCACTGAGGCTGGTCATACCCGAGGAACTGAAGCTCATCATCCCATTGGTGCCCACATAGTAGCTGCTGCCGGCGGCATGGTTAGTGCCGTAGAAGCTGATGGCAAACGGCGTGGTGGTGGTGTAGTAGCTATCGTCGCCAATCCCCAAATTGGTGCCGGGAGAGGCGTCAATCCAGTTATATGGTGGACCCCAGGACTCATTGGAGTCCGCCCAGCCATAGGTGCCGCTGGTGTCTGTGCCGTAGCTGGCGAAAGCAGTGCCAGCGAATAAGAGCAGGAGCGCTACGCTCAAAAAGGTTAATGCTTTCATTTTCAAATCCTCCTTGTTTTTGAAGTTGGGAATATTGGAACTTATTTTCAAAATCGTTTCCCATTATATGTAATAATATCTTAAAAGTCAAGTGAATTTTTATTGTCGGTGAAAAAGGTAAAATTATTAAGCCCCCCCCGCCAAAGGCGGGGGGGGCAATCTATAATTGCAAGACAGTGCGAATATAATCTTTAGCGGCGCGTTCGGCAAGGCGGGCTCTAATTTCTGCAAGGCTGATAAGTTCGCCGCGGAGATGTTGTTTACGAGCTTCAGATAGGGTGGAGATAGATTCCGGCGAGTTGGCAATCAATTAATTCTCCAAATCGTCTAACGACTTGGCGGTCGCCAAGGAGCGTCTCGCTTTATTCGCTCACCTCCGCGGGCGTCAAGTCCTCGAAAACCTCCTCTTGGGGGAGAGGTATGTTGATATAGGCGGTGCCGTCGCGCGGCGCCTGCATCAGGTCGATCATATGTATGCGGCGCGTATCAGCGGTGTGGATGTAGTAGCAACGGTTCTTGAGGTCCGCGGCGCTCGTCCAATCCGTCTGCTCGAGCAACGGTTGACCGCCGCGGACGCCTCGGACCGCGCCGAGAGGAATGTCGAACTGGTTGAGGATGTGGAACGCTTGCAACACGGCTTCCGTCGCGTCTTTAGCAGGGACCACCGCGCTTTTCAAGAAGGCCGCGCGCACGAAGCGCGACGGCGGCGTGAAATCGCCCGGTAAGCCCAGCATCCCCGAGCCGTGGCCGAATTGCGTCAATGTCAAGCCGCCTAGCTCGGCCTCCGACGCGTCTTCCGCCGAGAGGTTAACGTAACTCTTTAGGTTGGTGAGGTGCCAATCGAACGTGGGCGCGTTGGTTATTACGCCAAGCGGATTATCGTGCACCGTAAGTTCGCCGGCGACGTATTCGACGACGACGGCCGCGCCTGATTCGTCGACTACCATCCAGTGGAACGGCGGGGCCTCGTCCCATCCCGGCGCCTCGAGTACTACCGCCGCCACCTTCACCTGCAGCAGCCCCTCCTTGACGTCGGCAACGGTCGAGAAGTTGGAAAGAATCCACGTCGTCAATTCGAACGCGGCCAGCGTTTTGCCGGCGTCGCGCTCGGCGGGGGTCTGGTATTCTGCATAATGGGCAAACATAAACGTACCCGCCGCCAGGCCCGCCTCGTTGACGCCGTCGGCCACGTACGGCAGGCCGTACGAGTTCATGCCCGTGAAGGCGTACTTGGCGGTCCATTTAACGCCGGGGCTTCCCCAAGGCGTTGTACCCACGTACGACGTACCCTGAGGCACGACGACCAATCCCCATTCGACGAGGGCACCGCCCAACTCCATCGTCCGGGCGTATACCACCGAGTCGTCCTCGGCCTTTAGCGTTATGCCGGTACAAGCGTCGGCGTTATTCGGCAACGCCACCGTGGCCATGAACGCGACGGCCAATACCAGCGCCCAACGCGTTACATAACTCAATTTGATACCTCCTGTATTTATTTAAATTCTAGTGGCACTGTAATCTGTATAAATTAACAAATGCGCGGCACCAAGTCAACGCTATAAGTTAAAAAAACCCACCGTCGCGGGCGGGCAAATTAAATCTGGCGGTTACCTACTCTCCCAGGGGAAACCCCTAAGTACCATAGACGCGGGGGGGCTTTCTATAAGGTCAAGACAGTGCGAATATGGATATGAGTCTCAAATAGTGATGATTATGAAGCTGTGGTCAAGTCTCTCGGTCAATTAGAAGCCTTGCCCCGCCCCTGGCGGGGCTCGCCGACTAAGCTGAATATATCGCTATGCTTACACCTGTTGATTTCTTATTATTTAAGATTTTAAATTAAATCCAGGGTCTTTTGAACCCCATTGAGACAATTGTAACGCTTTTGGAGCGAGGAGTTCTATTTTTTAATTAGCTTAATAAAGTCCTCCAGGTCTATTTCCGCAGTCCTCAAAATACCCCTTAAAGTGCCTTTCTTCAAAGTTTTCTGCAAAGGAACAGTAACTGCTTGTCTATTTTCGTGGTAAAGGCGGACATGGCTCCCTTTCTGCCGACGACGGTAATAACCGGCTTTCATCAACGCTTTTATCGCTTCTTCGCCAGATATTACCGGTATTTTTATCAAATGGCTATCTCTACTTCCTCTATTATTACTTCAATGTCTTTAGGGAAAGGAAACCCATCCTCTCGGTAGCACTCCAGGGAGAGTTCAATGGCTTCTTTAATATTTCCTATTGCTTCGGCGACGGTTTCACCCTGAGAGTATGTTCCGGGAATTGCCGGGCAGGAAACTATGTAGCCGCCCTCTTCAGCCGGTTCCAGAATAATTTTATATTTGACCATATTCTCTCCTTAAGGTAGTTATAACGCTGGTCGTAAGAGCATAAAGATAGAAAACCATCTTTTACATCTTGGCGAATAAAATTTAGCTACAACCTACGCTTAAGATGGTGAAAATTCCCTACTATTAAAAATCCCCCTGGCTCCCGCCTATGGCGGGACGGGGGGGATTATAATTGCAAGACAGTGCGAATATAGCGGGAGAGTCGAATATTGAATGCATTAGGAAAGCTGTGGCAAGTCGCTCGGTCGATTAGTACCGCTAAGCTGAACATATCGCTATGCTTACACCTGCGGCCTATCAAACTGGTAGTCTTCCAGTGACCTTAGTGGTAAACCACGGGAGACCTAATCTTGAGGGGGGCTTCGCACTTAGATGCTTTCAGCGCTTATCCCTTCCCAACGTGGCTACCCAGCAATGCCCCTGGCGGGACAACTGGAACACCAGAGGTTAGTCCATCCCGGTCTTCTCATACTAGGGACAGCTCCTCTCAAGTCTCCTACGCCCACGACGGATAAGGACCGAACTGTCTCACGACGTTCTAAACCCAGCTCGCGTGCCGTTTTAATGGGCGAACAGCCCAACCCTTGGAACCTGCTTCAGCTCCAGGATACGACGAGCCGACATCGAGGTGCCAAACAGCGCCGTCGCTGTGGACGCTCGGGCGCTATAAGCCTGTTATCCCCGGGGTAACTTTTATCCGATTAGTCATGGCCCTTCCATGCGGAGCCACAAGATCACTAAGCCCTGGTTTCCCATCTGCTTGACTTGTTTGTCTCGCAGTTAAGCTCCCATATGCCTTTACACTCGCGGCGCGATTTCCAAACGCGCTGAGGGAACCTTTGGGCACCTCCGTTACTTTTTAGGAGGTGACCGCCCCAGTCAAACTACCCACCTGACACCGTCCCTAGTCCGGCTTCACGGACCGAGGTTAGAATTGCGAATAAGAAAGGGTGGTATTTCAACGTTGACTCCACCGAGGCTAGCGCCCCAGCTTCAAAGTCTCCCACCTATACTACACAAACTTATCCAAAACCCTATGCCAGGCTATAGTAAAGCTCCACGGGGTCTTTCTGTCCAGTCGCGGGAAGCCCGCATCTGCACGGGCACTACAATTTCACCGGAATTCCTGTTGAGACAGCGCCCAGATCGTTACGCCATTCGTGCGGGTCGGAACTTACCCGACAAGGAATTTCGCTACCTTAGGACCGTTATAGTTACGGCCGCCGTTTACTGGGGCTTCAATTCAAGGCTTTACCCCCTTACGGGGGCTGACCTCTCCTCTTAACCTTCCAGCACCGGGCAGGCGTCAGTCCCTATACAGCGCCTTACGGCTTAGCAGAGACCTGTGTTTTTAGTAAACAGTCGCCTGGGCTGATTATCTGCGGCTGCTTCGGGCAGCAGAACCACCCTAATGCAGCACCCCTTCTTCCGAAGTTACGGGGTCATTTTGCCGAGTTCCTTAACAGGAATTATTCCGAGCGCCTGGGTATGCTCTACCCATCTACCTGTGTCGGATTACGGTACGGACAATATTTGAACTCGCTTAGGGGCTTTTCTCGGCAGTGTGGGCTTAGCCACTTTGTGACCTTGTGGGTCTTGGCATCACCTCTCGGACTGTGTCGGCAAGCGTTTGACTCACCCAGTCCTACTGGCTTACACCGGGACATCCATCACCCGGATGGCCTACCCTCCTGCTTCCTCCCATCGCTCAAATGCTCAAATACTGGTACAGGAATATTAACCTGTCCTCCATCGCCTACGCCTTTGGCCTCGGCTTAGGTTCCGACTAACCCTGAGAGGATTAACCTTCCTCAGGAAACCTTGGATTTACGGCGAACGGGTTTCTCGCCCGTTTTATCGCTACTCATACCGGCATTCTCTCTTCCATCCAGTCGAGTGAACCTTACGGCTCACCTTCATCCCGATGGAATGCTCCCCTACCGATGATGTGCAAGCACACCATCCCACGGCTTCGGCAGTATACTTGAGCCCCGTTAAATCTTCGGCGCAGAGCCACTTGACCAGTGAGCTGTTACGCACTCTTTAAAGGATGGCTGCCTCTAAGCCAACCTCCTGGCTGTTTCAGTAACCCCACATCCTTTCCCACTTAGTATACATTTCGGGGCCTTAGCCGATGGTCTGGGCTGTTTCCCTTTCGACCTAGGATCTTAGCACCCTAAGTCTCACTCCCGAGGTTACAGTTATGGTATTCGGAGTTTGGTTGAGTTTGGTATCGCAATTGACCCTAGCCCATCCAGTGCTCTACCCCCATAACTTACTTCTCGAGGCTAGACCTAAATCTATTTCGGGGAGAACCAGCTATCTCCGGGTTCGATTGGCGTTTCACCTCTAATCACAGCTCATCCTATAAGTTTTCAACCTTAACAGGTTCGGGCCTCCACAGGCTTTTACACCTGCTTCACCCTGGCCATGACTAGGTCACCCGGTTTCGGGTCTACCCCAAGCAACCATATTCGCCCTATTCAGACTCGCTTTCGCTACGGCTACGGGATGTGTTTCCCTTAACCTGAGCTGCTCAGGAGTAACTCGCCGGTTCATTCTACAAAAGGCACGCAGTCAGGAGCGCGAGCTCCCTCCTACACCTTGTAAGCACACGGTTTCAGGTACTATTTCACTCCCCTCAACGGGGTTCTTTTCACCTTTCCCTCACGGTACTTGTGCACTATCGGTCGTCAGGTAGTGTTTAGCCTTAGGAGATGGTCCTCCCAGATTCCCACAAGATTTCTCGGGTCCCGTGGTACTCGGGTGCTCATCCCAGAAAGCTGTTCTGGTTTTCGCATACGGGGCTTTCACCCTCTCTGGCTTATCGTCCCATATAGATTCTGCTAACCAAACAGTTTGTAACTTTCCGAGGGCTCGGCACCGCCCTCCAGATGAGTCCCACTACACCGCCAATCACAACGAGTGCCATCTTTAAGTGACTGCCGGTTTAGGCTCTTCCCTTTTCGCTCGCCACTACTGGGGGAATAACGATTGTTTTCTTTTCCTTGGGTTACTAAGATGGTTCAGTTCACCCAGTTCGCTTCCCCAAGCCTATGTATTCAGCAAGGGGATGATGGGGCTTTACCCCCCATCGGGTTTTCCCATTCGGATATCTCCGGGTCAAAGCTCGCTTAGCAGCTTACCGGAGCTTATCGCAGCTAGCCACGCCCTTCTTCGCCTCCTGACGCCAAGGCATCCACCGTGTGCCCTTTCCAACTTGACCACAGCAGATTTTTGACTTCCACTTCTCTATATTCGCACTGTCAAAGAACAATCTCTTAGCGGATTACAAATATACACTAATTTTCCTGAATGTCAAGAGAAAAAACGCTAAAACCAGATGATTTTTTGCGATTTTTTTTCTTAAACCCTTACTAAGATAGTCTAAGATGCCAACATAAAACCAGTGCAATAAGTTCCAATTCCCCCTCCGCACCACTAATCCTTCCCCAATAGCAGACTGTGAAAGTCCTCCCACCCTCCGTATCTCATCTAAACCGGCTGTCTTTCCTTCACCTGAGTTTCCGGTTGATTCAGTATACCCAGCTTGGAATATATCGGGTGGATACAGGTCATCATATGCGGTGTCTGCCGGATAAAGAGCAAAGCTGAAATTATGCAGATTACACCGGACATCAGCAAAGCATACGGTCCGCCTATCCAGTCTGCCACACTCCCTACCAATAGACTCCCAAACGGTGCCAGTCCCATAAATGCGGTAGTATATAGGCTCATAACCCTCCCTCGTTTATCATCCTCCACAATCGTTTGCAATAGAGTGTTGCACGATGCCATCTGCGACATCATTCCAAAGCCCAGGAAGAGCAGAACAACCACTGAAAGCCAGAAGATGGGCGATAGCGAGAAAGCCACCAGAGCAACTCCAAAAGTAATTGATGAAACTGCAATTACCTTCTCTAATCCCATTACCGACCTCCGGGAAGCCATATATATTGCGCCGAACAAAGCTCCCACGCCGGTTGCTGCCATCAAGAACCCCAGCGTCTGCGGGCCGCCGTGCAATATTTCTTTGGCGAAGATGGGCATCAGGACAGCATAACCCATCCCCAATAAGCTCACCACACTGATGAGCAAAAGAATGGAGCGAATGGGCGAAAAGCTGAAGGCATATTTGAAGCCCTCGCGGAGTTCGGCAAATATCTTCTTTGGAAGGGATCCCCTCGGTTTGTGAATATGATGCATCATCAACAGGGCTACGACTACAGCAACATAGCTGATGGCGTTCAGGAGAAAGCATATCCCCTCGCCAAAGGCGGCGATGAGTATTCCCGCCACCGTTGGTCCGATGAGCCGAGCGCCGTTAAATATAGACGAGTTTAAGGCAATGGCGTTGGAGAGGTCCTCCTTTTTCTCCACCATCTCCACCACGAAGGTCTGGCGAGCCGGGGTGTCAAAGGCGTTGATAACCCCCAGGAATATGCCCAGCACCATAACATGCCAGACCTGCACCATATCGGTGAGCACCAGAATGGAAAGGACCAGGGCTTGCAGGAGGGCAAGAATCTGGGTGATGACGATGATGCGGTGGCGATTGAGCCGGTCCACCCAGACGCCGGCAAAGGGGGTGAGCAGGAAGGTGGGAATCTGGCTGGCAAAGCCCACCACACCCAAAAGGAGCGGCGAGCCGGTCATACGATAGACCAGCCAGCCTAAAGCTACTCTCTGCATCCAGGTGCCGATGAGGGAGATGCCCTGACCCATAAAGAAGAGGCGGTAATTACGGGAACGCAGCGCCCGCAAGAGAAATTTCAACCGTTTGGGTATATGCTTTTTGATGGGCATAGTCGTAGGATATTCTTAGAATATTTGCAGACGAGGATTAATCGCCTTGCAAAAGCAAGGCGCCTCGCCTGCATATACAAATTAATCTCTTCTCACAAATTTATTGGCGAAGAAGGAGACCAGAGAGCCGAGCATAATAAAACCGAGCATAACTTCGGCAAGAATCCACCACTTGGCGGCGTCGTTTGCCGGAACAAAGCTCCCCAGACCCAGAGAGGTAAAGACCAGGCCGGAGAGATAAAACCCGTCGGTGAAAGTTTTTATTTCATTGCCATTTAAAAGCATTTGCGGAAACCAGCTTATGTAATCACTATGCAAAAAGGCTAAAGCAAAACCGGTTATTATAGCACCCGCCCAGAAGAGCCATAAACTTAACATTTCACCAAAATAAGAAGTTATACCCCACAGTGGATACATAATATATTTGTGAAACCAACTGCGGTTCTTGAAAGCGTCAAGGAACTGCTGGTAGTGGATGTCCCGGATTAGCTGGGGATGCTTGGACCAGTCCAGGTCGGTGGTGTCAATGCCGATGAGCTTGGTCTGGCGGTAGGGTCCGATTAACCTTTTTTTATCAACTTTCTTGCCTTTTAATTTACATTGTATGTAGTAGAGCAGCCATTTCAAACAGGCGTAAAGATGAAAATAAAGTCTGGTATGGGGATTGTATCTTAAAGAAGAGAAATTGGTAATAGATATATTTTCGGATGGTTTGCAGATAACGCTTTCCACTCTTTCCAACTTATAACAGATATTATTTAATGGTTCTTTTGGCTTACTTGGGCTAATATTTTCAGCTCTTTTTGAGGAGACTAATTCGCTTTTAACATATTTACCAACTTGCCCATATGATAGGTCTGCTCCCTCAAGATACGCTCCATCCAAATTAGCTCCCTGAAGATGCGCCTGCCTCAAATACGCTCCCTCAAGATACGCTTTAATTAAATTTGCTCCCTCAAGATACGCCCTATCCAAACTAGCTCCCTGAAGATGCGCCGTCCTCAAATCCGCTCCCTCTAGATGCGCTCCCCACAAATCTGCTCCCTCTAGATGCGCCCTCCACAAAGACGCTCGCTCAAGATGCGCCAACCGCAAATCCGCTCCCTCAAGATGTGCGTCAAATAAATCCGCTCCCTCAAGATTCACCTCCCCCAAATTCGCTCCCTCAAGATGCGCGTCAAATAAATCCGCTCCCTCAAGATTCACCTCCCCCAAATTCGCTCCCTCAAGATGCGCAAACCGTAAATCCGCTCCCTCAAGGTCTATGGCCCAAAGATTTAGGCCTTGTAAAGAAATTCCCTTAGCATATAGTCTTAAAATCTCTTGCCTATAGCTCTTCTTCTCTTTTTCTCTGAGGTCATCCCAACACTTACTGCTAAAACTTAGCGCACTATCCCCACATCCATTCTTCAAGCAATTCGGTCTATTCCACCAATATTTTTCGTTGCTGTCTCTGTCCTTCCAATTTCCGGCTATGGACGGATGGCTTCCCTTTACCCAAACCATATGACCTCCTTGTGAAAAAATATCTTGATTTGCAAACAAGGATTAATCCTGTAAACCTTGGAAGCAGATGAGTATGGGAAAATATTATTTTCCCCTTTCTTTTTCGGAAGGCTAGATTCCTCTCCTCACCCTCCCCCTAGCCAAGGACGCAAATATACCACCAAAGCATAACACTGTGAATATTGCTAGCGCTATCCGCTCGCTCTGCAGAAATCCGGCATAATTCCCGGCGTCAATCTTCACCTTGCCAATCACCACCGAAAATATCATCATGGTAATTCCCATTGAGAGCATCTGCCCGGTCAGGCGCATAGTCCCCAGAGTCGCCGAAGCTACCCCGTAGTCCTTCTTCCCCACCGAGCTCATCACCGCATTGGTGTTGGGCGAGGAGAATAGGGCGAAGCCGAAGCCCAGAAAGACCAGCCCGGCAATGACCAGCCAAAGTGATGTTCCTCCCTCTAACAATATCAAAAACGCCAATCCGGCAGTGCAAATAACCATTCCGATAGAGGCGACAATGCGCGGCTCAATCTTATCAGAAAGCCGGCCGGCAAGCGGGGAAAATATCGCCATCACCACCGGCTGGGAGATTAGAATCATCCCGGCGGCTCGTGGGTCAAAGCCCCGCACATACTGCAGATATAGGCTGAGCAGAAAGCCGACGGCGGCGGTGGCGCAGTAGTTGGTCAGGGCGGCCAGGTTGGAAAAGGTGAATACCGGGTTGGAGCGAAAGAGGTTCATATTCAAAATGGGGCTTCTCTCTCGCCTCTCCCAGAAGACGAAAGCGATTAAGTCTAAAATGCTGGCGATGACCAAAACTCCCCCAAAAATCTCCGGCAGTCTGGCCAGGCCGTAGATGAGGGCGACCAGCGCCAGAGCGTAGATGGCTGAGCCGATGTAGTCAAATCTCTCCCCGCGGGCGTGCGCCCACTCACCCTTCAATCGCCACAATACTATGACCATAGTTATAATGCCCAGAGGCACCATCAAAAGAAAGATGCTCCTCCAACCAAAATACTGGGTCAATAAACCCCCCAAAGGTGGACCTAAAGATAATCCCAGATAAACGGCAGCGGTATTTATCCCCAGAAACTTACCCTTTTCGCCGGGGGAACAGGAGGAGGTGAGGATAGCCACGGCGGTGCCGAGCAGCATCGCCCCGCCGGCGCCCTGCAAAACCCGAAAGATGATAAACATATAGAATGAATTGGCGAGAGCGGAGAGCAGAGAAGCCAGGGTGAACAGGACCAGCCCGGCGACGAAGATGCGCTTGCGACCATATATGTCCGCAATCCTGCCGAAGGGCACCAGAAAGACGGCGCAAGAAAGAATGTAGGAAGTTACCAACCAACCGAGCAGGACAGCATCTACCGAAAACTCCTGGTTGATGGCCGGCAGGGCTATGTTCATCGCCGAAGCCATAAAAGGGGTGAGGAAGGAGGCTAAGGTGGTAACCAGGAGAATTGCCGGACGGTGCTGAGTTTCGTCCGCGCAAGTTATGATTTCTTTATTTTGCAGTCTCTCCATCCTCTATATAGGCAAATTGAGTGACTATCTCTTCTCCGTAATCAGGAATTTCTCCACCAGATGATGGGGATGGTAGGAGAGCTTCGCCTTGCGCAAGCCCTCCTCTCCCAGGTCTTGCTCGCGATTGATGAAGGGAACCCGGCTAAAGGTATGTTCGCAGAACTGCTGGTTGATGAGCGCGTAAAGCCCGCGAATGTGGGGGTTAGCCTTTTCTATATGAACCACCCCGGTATTGGCGTTTAAATATTCCCCCAGGCTGAAGGCTTCCAACTTATCGTCTATCATTATAGCCCCGCCGGAGAGTCGCAGAGCCGAGTAGTTGCCCAACGCCTCGGCAATCGCCTCCTGCTCGTCCAGCAAGTTCATATCCTCGCTACAGCGATGAAATTGACACCACTCGTCAGCGACTCTCTGGCATTCGGAAAGCAGGCTTTCGGTTATCGGCTGGTAACTAAACTGGTGTTTGGCGGTGAGCGTATTAATAAAATTGCGCTTGGAGTGATATTTTCTTCCGGAGAGGTTGATAAGGTCAAGGCTGCGATAGATGTAGTCAAAATGGTCGCGATAGGGCTTGACCTTGAAAACACCAGAAGTGAACATCTCGTCTGCCAGCCGGCGGTCGGCGCACTCCAGGCGAGGTTTCTCTACTCCCTTCTCCTCTCGTAGCCAGGCGAAAATTGTAGAAATTAGCTCGGTTCGTGGATGAGAACCGACCGGAGGCAGAAAGTAAGCGCCGTTGGTGAGGTCCTGACAGAGCAGAATCAGGCAATCCGCCAACAAAGACCAGTGTAATCCGTAGGAGTGCCGCCAGATGAACAAGCCGGTAAAGGTCAGCTCCGAGGTCTCCGGTTGGTACTCCCAGAGCTTATTGTGCAAAAAACCTCGGTCTTCTAAAGCTATGGGCTTGAATTGGGGGAATTGGGGAATTGATGACATCGGCAGAACCCTTCTATGAATAACAATAATTTCTTGGCATATATCCTTTAACCACCTATCTCCCGCACCAGCATCTCCCCCATAATTTTGGCATTCTCCAGAGGGCAGAGGTCTTGGTCCTCGGCTACCACTCCCTTAAAGGTGGTCAATCGCGAGGGGACCTTAAAATAGAGCGGTGAGCCGACCAAGCCCAATAGCTTCATCTTTTCCCCCCCTTACACCTAATGGATAGACTTAATCCATAATTCCATAAATACTATCATACTTAGAGGAAACTCCATTTAAAAGTTTTACAATGAGTTAAGGAGTCATCTCCTCATCAATATATAAAAGCCCCGTTCCCTTGAACGGGGCTTGCGGTCTTGCCAAAAACACCTAAAGTTTCTTCAACTCCTCTTCGGGAACCGGGGCGATAAACTTCTCCTTCATCAGCAGTTGAGTCTCCTCCCGAGCCCTGCGGATGGTTCTCTCCGCCTGCTTGTAAATCTCCTCCTTGCTCATCTTGATGCGGGCTACACCTTGCTCAATAGCCTTCATAGCTACTGCGGTAGCCTCTCGGGGGAAAACCTCCCACTCATCCATAGTGGGGATGATGTATTGAGGGTTCACGCCCTTATCGTAAGCGGTCTGAGCTAGCTCAGTAGCGGCGGCGATGCACATCTCGTCGGTGATGGTGCGGGCGCGAACATCCAGGGTGCCGCGGAAGATGCCCGGGAAGCCCAGGGAGTTGTTCACCTGGTTGGGGAAGTCGCTACGCCCGGTAGCCACGATGAAGGCACCGGCCTCAATAGCCTCCCAGGGCCAAATTTCCGGCACTGGGTTGGCGCAGACGAAGCAGATGGCTTTGTCCGCCATAGAGCTAATCCACTCTTTTTTAATTACATCGGGACCGGACTTGGATAGGGAGATAAGCACATCGACGCCCTTCATAGCCTCGGGGATGCTGCCCTTCACCTGATTCTTATTGGAGATTTCGCACATATGCCATTTCTCTTTGAAGGCTACCTTGTCTATGTCGTCGCGACCCTTATGCAATGTGCCCTTGGTGTCGCACATGATTATCTTGGCCGGGTCCACGCCGCCTTTGATGATTACCCGGGAGATGGCGATGTTAGAGGCGCCAGCGCCGACCATTGCCACCTTTACCTCGTTCATCTTCTTGCCAACAACCCGCACTGCATTTATCAAACCAGCCAGGGTTACCGCCGCAGTGCCCTGCTGGTCGTCGTGCCAGACCGGGATGCGCGCCTTCTCCCGCAGGGTATCCAGAATATAGAAACACTTGGGTTGAGAGATGTCCTCCAGATTGAAGCCACCGAAGGAGGGCTGGAGCATTAAGCAGATTTTAATGATTTCGTCGGGGTCTTTGGTGTCCAGACAGATGGGGACGGCGTCAACGCCGCCCAGGTATTTGAACAACAAACCTTTGCCCTCCATAACTGGCATAGAGGCTTCTGGTCCAATATCCCCCAGACCTAAGACACGAGTGCCGTCGGTGATGACAGCGACGAAATTGGCTTTGTTGGTATGCTCAAAGACCTGCTCTATATCCTCGGCTATCGCCCGGCAGGGAGCGGCTACACCGGGAGTATACCAGATGGCGAAGTCGTCTATGCTACGCACTGCGCACTTAGGCACCACCTCTATCTTACCACGGTAAAAGGGATGGAGGAGCATAGCCTCTTTGGAGGGGCGCTTGGCTTTCTCCAACAGTTTTTGCACATCATGTTCTTCTGGCATTTGCAAATCACCTCAATTTTTGGTGGGAAAATTATGAAAGTTTTTGATTATTGCTTTTTGCATCGCTGGACAGAGAATAACTTGCTATCTTACGATAAAAAGAAATTTTTGGCAAGCCGTAAAATAGCAGATTTAGCCTTATTTTGATATTTTTTTCACAAAATTGCGTAGTTTTTATATATTTGTTGAAACAATTAATCTCTGCAGACCTCCTCACCTATTCGTTTGACTTTTCCTGCGAGCTACATTATAATGAAACAAGTTTTTCCCAGGAGATGACTTGACCGCTAAAAACAATTCCACCGTCTTTTTCTGCGACCTGCACGCCGAACACCCGGAGCATTTGCTGAATAAACTCGCCAAGCTTATGCATTCCTCCGGTTTAACACAGATGGTTGCCGCCAATGAATTCGTAGCTATAAAGATGCATTTCGGCGAGGCTGGCAGCACCGGATTCATCCGCCCCATCTTCATCCGCCGTATCGTGGAGGAGATTAAAAAATTATCCGCTCGCCCATTTCTGACTGATACCAACACAATGTATATCGGCTCGCGGGGACATAGCCTCTCTCACCTGGAGACTGCTTTCCGCCACGGCTTTACACCTTTTGCCGTTGACGCGCCAGTAATTATCTCCGGAGGAATCCGCAGTCGGACCGCCGAGGAAGTCCCTGTCAATGGTAAATACTATCAATCCGTCCTCATCGCCAGGGAGATTCTGGAAGCCGATGCCCTGGTGGCAGTCAGCCACTTCAAGGGGCACGACCTGACCGTCTTCGGAGGGGCGTTGAAGAACCTGGGTATGGGCTGTGCCGTGCGCCAGGGCAAACTCTCCATGCACACCAGCGTCAAGCCACTGGTAGATGCGGAGAACTGTGACGGGTGCAAGCTCTGTATGCGCTGGTGCCCGGTGACGGCTATAACCGTTGAGAAAGTGGCAAGAATAGACGCGAACATCTGTATAGGCTGTGGTGAGTGTTTCCCCTCCTGCCCTAGCGGAGCCATTGGCATCAACTGGGATTCTGCTTCCGGGGAGACGCAGGAGAGGATGGTGGAGCATGTTCTGGGGGTGGTCAACCACTTTGGTAAGAAAGTTCTATTCATCAATTTTCTGACCAATATCAGCCCCTCCTGCGACTGTTGGCCCTTTACAGATTCCCCCATCGTGCCGGATATAGGTATTCTCTGCTCCGGCGACCCGGTGGCGATAGATATGGCTAGCTACGATTTGGTCAACCAGGAGAGGGGTTTGGCAAGTTCACGGCTGAGGAAGGAAGTGCCGGCGGGAGAGGATAAGTTCAGAGTGCTTTATCCGAGTGCCGATGGGATGATTCAATTGAAGCACGCGGAGGAGTTGGGAATAGGAAGAAGAAAATATACCTTGGAAAAAATAAAGTAGGAGGAAGAGATGAGCAAGGCAATCTATCTAGTTTTAGCGATGCTGATGATGATGGCTTTTATGTCCTGCGATAACAGCGGTAATACCCCTACCAACGCAGCGGTGCGCACAGTTTATTCAATTTCGGAAGAGAATATTTCCGGTTCCGGAGGTTTCGCCGAGATATCACAATTACAAAACATAGGCGATGACTCGCAGATGCCTTTGATTGTTGTCTACGGCGACCAACGTTCTTCCAGTCTGCGCTGGTATCCGCTGAGCAACTACATTTATTGGCTAGAGGAAGGAAAAGTCTACATAGACACTTCTCTCGGCGACTCCGATTTTTACCGAATAGTAGTAATAAAATAATTGGACAAAAATGCAGGCAAGACTGACCGAACAGGTATAATATGAAATAGCCTGCTTAATAATTCTAATATGCACAAAAAGGGCAGGGTAACCCCTGCCCCTACTTTTCTATCTGTTATCGAAAGGCAGGGCAAGCCCTGCCCCTACTTCATCGCTCGTTCAAATTTCTCTATCTGCTGTTGAAAATATTCATTTTCCGGGTTTTTAGCCAGAGCTTTCTTTTCCCACTCTACAGCCTGTTTAAAGTCTCCATTGGCATAGTATGCTTCCGCCAGAGTGTCCATAATGTTCGCATCCTCCGGGGAGAGGGCTAGCGACTTCTGGGCAATCTCCACCGCCCGCTCCGGATAGAGTTTACGGGTAGCCAGAGCCCAAGCCATAGAGTTATAAACCTCAGCGTTTTCCACCTGTTCCGAAAGCACCCGGTCAATTATCTGCAGAGCATATTCCTTTTCCGCGTCTCCTTTGGCGCCCAGATAAGCCTCCACAATAAAATTATATTCCCAGAGGTTATATATCCTTTCTAGTTCTTTCACTGGTTCCGGGTTATCGTCAACCTTTATGTCCACCAGGCGGTCAAACTTACCCTGATAGCCCCCATGCTCTTTGACCACCAATAGCGCCGAGGACTGCTTGCCGCGGCTATCTCCGCCGGCATTATCGCCGGCAATTATGGCGTTGAGCAGTCGGCGAGCTAGCGGTCCCTCCGTGGAGAGAAAAGCTCTCTCCATTTCCTTCACTACATTCTCCCCGGTAAGGATATTCCCCTGAATGGAGTAATATTTACCGCTGATATTCCCCGCCCAGTTAAGACAGGCGGTCCCGGTAAAGTTAGCGACATTGCCATCTTTGTCCACAATCGCCACCTGGCGGTTCTCCCGGTCGGGGTCTCTCGCCAGCAGAATATCCAGAACCTCCTGGGCGGTCAAGCCATCCTGCAAAAGCGCCAGCCCCTGAACGCCGTAGCCCACATCGGCAAGCGACTGGGTGGCGATAGCGCCCACTCCCGCCTCAGCCCAGGGCACAATGTAGCCCACCGCTAAGACCCGGGAGGCTACCGCCACACCCCATTCCTGAGTCTCGGGGTCGTAGGCAACGATGGAGAAGGTAGCTGTGGGGGTTTCGCCGGCTGGGGAATCTGCCGGAAGATTCACGACCAAAAGCAAGCAGAGCACCAGTGGCGCAATAATTGGTAGTAATCGTTGTCTACTCATTCGGACTCCTGTCCGCATACCCCCCTGAACTTTGTGCACATTGTTAAATGTTATTTTCTCGCAGATTCGTTTAAACGCTCATAAAACCCTGCTGGTGGCTACGAAATAGAGATACATATCATCGGCTCCGACCTGGGTAATGCTCAACTCCTCGGAAAAATCAGGAATAACCTCCATCGCAAAAAAGATTAAAAAAACGAAAACAAAAACCCCAATGCTCAGGATTTTGGGCACTCTCTCCCGAAAGCTTTTTTTGGCTTACTCTCCATAAGGAGTTACATTCTTTCCTTAATCACCTAAGGCGGTTGAAGGCACAGACGGGAGATATGACCGGAAGAAAAAAGGGGAATTATATCAACTATCGTCTTCTCCCCTCTCCTCCTGGTCATTATATCTTTTATGTAGGTGAAACTTCTTTTTTATTCTCTTAATCAAACCCAACACAGGACCAACCAAAGCCCCCACCAGGGTAAAAAATAAGAAAGCCCCGAAATATACGAAATAGGATAGGTTATTCATATGATAATAGCCACTTAAGACATCTGCACAGCGATATATGAAATTCATCTGTAGAAAGAAAGCCACAATGACTAGAAGAAATAAGAGTCCCAATATTAAGTCATACCATTTTTTGTCAAACAATGGCAAAGTTACTATTACAACAATTGGAAGTAAAACAATAAGGGCGATAATCCCTAAAACGCCCAGAATAAAACCCCACTTAGCTATTTCTGGTGTGGGGATTTTAAATATCTGGGGGAGTCCTTTATTCCCGAATAATTCCTCGGAGAACTCGGGGATAATATTAACTCCAAGTATAAAAAAGAAGATAAGCACGAAAGCCGCCGTGCCTAGAATCTTGGGAAATCTCTCCTTCAAGCTCTTTGGGGGCTTCTCACACATCTCCGGCTATCGTTGCGCCCTTATCTCCTCCAAATTCGCCTCAGCCCAGGGCACAATGTAGCCCACCGCCAAGACCCGGGAGGCTACCGCCACGCCCCATTCCTGAGTTTGTGGGTCGTAGGCAACGATGGAGAAGGTAGCTGTGGGGGTTTCACCGGCTGGAGAATTTGCCGAAAGAATCGCCACTAAAAGCAAGCAGAGCACCAGTGGCACAATGATTGGTAGTAATCGTTGTCTACTCATTCGGACTCCTGTCCGCATACCCCCATGAACTTTGCGCGCATCGTTAAATGCTATCTTCTCGCAGATTCGTTTAAACGCTCATAAAACCCTGCTGATGGCTACGAAATAAAGATACATATCATCGGCGCCGACCTGGGTAATGCTCAACTCCTCGGTCTCACCGGTAACATCATCCTGACGCAGTAGCTGTAATGTGCTGGGGTCTATCTGGTTGACCTCCAACCACTGTTTGGAGACCCGAAAGCGAATCTCCACTTTTTCGACATCCTCTTGTTGAATGTTGGAGGTTACTTCCAGGAAGGAATAGACCTCCTGCTCCTCCGGATTCAGTCCGAAAGCGGTGAGCGCATCGCTATACAGAAGTATTTTAGCACTGGAGGTCACTTTCTCCGGCTCTATCTCCTTCAGAGTATCCACGGTAACTGTGGTGATGTCCTTGCCGGGAAAAGCGAACTCAAAGTGCTGCAATCCTTTAGGCTTCTTCTCTTTTTTGCCAAAAGCCAAGGAGATGCCCACATTGTGGCTTCCGTAGGTGCTCTTAATGCTTTGGAGGGGATATAGAAAAGCGTATTCTACGCTAAATTGAAATCCATCCGGCGAACCGAAGGTATAGCCCATACCGGTAGTGATCTGTTTATTCTCAAAGCCCCCGCGCAGAGCTAAAGACTCTCCCAGCATTCTGGCTTCCAAACCAAAGTGGTAGCGAATCTGATTTTTTCCGTTAAGTTTTTGGTTAATATATTCCACATCGGCCAGGGGAGTGAACATCCCCAGCTTGGCGCTAGCCCCCAGGGTTACTTTGAGCGGAATTTTATCGCTGGAATTTGGGTCCAGGGAGATATTGGGCTGATTGAGATTGTGGGCGGTAACGCCCAAGGTGAAAAGACTGACCGGCTTAAACATCAAGCCCGCATCCACACCAAAGTTTCTTTTATCAAAGCCAAACTGCTGGAAGAAGGGGTCCTGGGAAGTATCGTCATTCTCGGCGTAGAATAACCATAGAATTTTTCCCACAACTCCAAAAGAGAAGAATCTCCCGAAACCAAATCCGTAAGCGACCCCTAGCTCGCTCTCGCGATAGTATCCACAGTCCAAAAACCCATTATAAATGCCGACAGCTCCGCCTTTGCCCAGGGGGGAGGCAAAAGAAAAATAGGAATAGCCTAAATGGTTACTGGTCAGACCTACATATTGACGAAGATAAGAGACGGTAAAATGATAGCGGTCCAAGAACCACAGTCCCGCGGGATTAGCTTGCACCGTCTCGGCGTCGTCGCCGAGAGCCACAAAGGCGCTGCCCATCCCCATCATCCTTACTCCGCCCTGAAGCTCAAATGAAGCCAGCGACCTTTCTGCAATGCACGGAAATAGTAACAGCACGGTTATCAAAACCGCTGTCGACTTTTTCATGGATAATCCTCACAGCTGAGGTTCACTGTTTATCGGGCTACAACTATCGTTCCGTTGTAGACCTCACCCTCCACTGTCATTTGGTAGATATAAACCCCGGCAGGGACAATTACTCCAGAGCTGTCCCGCCCGTCCCAGCTGGGGGTAATGGATGCACTTTGATATAGCAAAGTCCGGTCTTGGGAGTAGATATATAAATAAACCAGAGTCTTAAGGGGATTAGGGACGAGAAAAGTAGTCTCGTCGTTATAACCATCTCCGTTAGGTGTCAAAGTGTGATGTTTGGGGCCGATTAAGTCCGGGTTGAAAAAGATGACCCCCTGCTCAGCATTTGGTGGCCAGCGTTTGCGGTTTCCGGCTACATCCTCGGCGATAGAGATAAATTGATAGAATCCAGGACCGCCGGTTGAGGAGCTGTCAAATTGAAAGGAACCCTGGGTTGATTCTATATAATCATATAGAGTCCAACCGGGAGGCTGGGGCATAGAAGCCGAGGAACTGCCCAAAAGAGAGGCAGAGGATTTGCCCTGAAATTCACTGCGATTATACCATAGCTCCACTCGAGCTATGGGAGAACCGGGGGTTTCTCCCCCATCGGTAGTGAAAGGTATCTCCAGGACAGCCTGCTCAGTGGAATAGGGAAGGTCACCTAAGGTGGAATTCGGCGGAACAGTGTCCAGAGTAATGGTGGCTTGATTAGTATTGCTGGGAAAGTATTGGTCGTTTGCCAGACGCACATAGACCGTCTTCAATCCGTCTCCCGACGACAATGTATAATTAAAGACCGGTTGATAAGCAACCCATTGCGCCCCGCTGAAGTCGCTGTTCTCCGATACCTGCATATAGGTCGGTGCCTCCGCTCCTGAGACCGTTAAAGTAACCTGCACTAAAGGTTCATTGGTATAATTTTGGTTACCACTATCAATGTCCTGCAATAATACCTGGTCTAAATGCATGGGTTCAAAGCTGACGATGATACTATCTTGTTGCGGGGGAGTTTCCACAAACTCATTGGTGGCTAACTTACAATAAACGGTCTTCTCTCCCTCGCCCTGGCTCAGAGTGAAGGTGGTGGGATTTTGAAACTGCTGCCAGCTAGCTCCGGAGAAATTGGAGTTTTCAGAAAGCTTCATCCAGGCGGCATCTGCCGGGTCGCCCACATTCATATCCACGCGCACAGTATACTCATCAGTGTAATCGGTGTTCCCGCTGTCCTGGTCGGAGAGGGTTATCCCCAGAAGCCCAATATCATCCTTATATACATAAGTAAACGCCTCGGCATTATCTGAAGGATTCTCCACATTTCCCGCCCAATCCTCACCAGTAATTTCAAAATAATAGTATCCCGAACCTGTGGACAAAAGTCCGGTATCAAAAGTAAAAGTGCCGGTAGGAGGGGTATCCAGTAGATACTGATGAATCCAGGGCTGGGTTTCATATTTGTAATTCAGCCATACAAAGCGCATAGGACTGCTATTGGGTGGGTCATTTATGGAATAATTGACCTGAACCACCGGGTCATAAACCTGCGCAGGAAGCTGGTCAGCGGTGACATTGGGCACAATAGTGTCAATAAAAATAGTATCGCTACGCACTTCGCTCTCCTCAAAGCTGGAGTTGCGCACTTTGGCGTATAAGGTGTGGTCGCCTTCGCCAGCATTAAGGGTATATGAGGTAGGGTCGGAATATGACACCCAGCTTGCTCCTGCAAAAGCGGGGTCTTCGGACATTATTATTTCGTAGGCTTCAGCCGGATTCTGAACATCCGGGTCAACTTGCACGGTCAGCTCGTTGGCATAATTTGTGTTTCCGGAGTCAACATCGCTCAAAGTGATGGAATTAAGAATGGGAACAGCAAAGGCTGTTGCGGTGATAAAAGGAGCGAAGGAAAGTAATGACGGGATTATCAAATAACTAATCAATTGCTTCATAGCATTACCCCTAAATGACATTAGGGTGATGGAAAAATTTTAAGAACAGTAACATTATTGTCCATAAAAAGCAATAAATATTTGACTTTAACAAATTTCCTAACACCTTATTTTTCAATGCTATTCGCAAGCTTTCTTAAGAAATTCTTTAAGTCTGGCGTTGCTTTCCCGCAGAAGTTGAGATTGCAATTCCAGAACGGCGATATATATTTCGTGGGCTACACGCGGATAGAGTACCATTAGCCCGCGCAGGGAAGCATAATCCAGAGAGAGCAATCTGCAATCCTCATTCACGACTGCGGTTACTACCTGAGGCATCTGGTCAAAAAAGGAAATCTCTCCAAAAAAATCACCGGCAGTTGCTACAGTCAGCGTGACCAGTGACTTGGGGTCGTATTTTTTTGCCAGGATTACTCCACCAGAGACCACCAAATATAGAGCACCTTCCTTATCCCCCTCCCTAAATATTTTCTCACCCTTTTTAAATGCTCTCTCTTCTGCCAACTGAGCTATTAGACCGATATCCTTATCGCTCACTCGGCGAAAGAGTCTGGTCGCTTTTATGAATTTTTCTTTATCCAGAGCCATCGTTATGCGCCGTGAAAAGTCCGGTTCATACGGTAATAATCACATATACGTTGGTTGGAATTCCTCAGGCGCTGACAGAACTCCAAAACCAAATTGCGCAAAAATTTGTTCGCCACCACTATGTTTTTCTCAATCAAGTTGAGAAACTTCTCCTTTTCCAGATACCATAACTCGGTTTTTTCCCGAGCTACCACCGAGGCGGAACGAGGACCCTCATCTATCAAAGCCATCTCCCCGAAGAAATCGCCTTCCCCGATGGAGGCAAGCTCCTCTACGCCCACCCCCTCAATATCGGTGCAGATGGATATCTTGCCACTCTTGACAATGTAAAACCTATCGCCGACCTCCCCTTCAAAGAAGACCGCCTCTCCGGCTAATACCGTTCGTTCTTTAAGGCTTCTTTCCACCTCTTTTAAATCTTCAGCAGAAAGGTCGGAAAAAATCTGGCAATCTTTTAGTTCCATAAATACCTCCCTTTAACCGACGAAAATAACCTCTTATTCCTCAGGTTCTATTGCCGGTTTCTCGCGCGGCTCGGCAGTTAAGAATGGAAGCAATTTGCTACCCCGTATCACTCCCACCACTTTTCCTTGCTCATCAGTAACTACAGCTAGATCGCTACTGGCTTTGACCATCGCTTTGGCGACTTCGTCCACAGTTGAGTCCATATTTGTAGTTACAAAATTTCTCTCCAGGACCACGGACAAGGGCGCTCCCACTTCAGATATCCTGGCGGTAACCGGCACCGGTTTCTTGGTAAAATCCATCACCCGCTTACTCATATAGAGATAGAACTCGTCAGTAGAAGTGCGGTGATGCCCGGTGTTGATGGAGATATACGGTTTGCCTTCTATAAAGCTAATATGGCTGGCTAGCATTGTCATACGCGTTTTCTGGTCTATGGTAATAAAGTAGCGGAAAGAGCTATCGGGAATGTATTCCTCCTTCCCCACTGGAACCGCGGCTAAGTAAGTCAATGTTTGCAGCTCCTCGGTGCCCACTTTAAGAAGTTCAAATTTCTCGCCGATATAATTTGCCAGTTCACTGTCCTGGTCCTGATACTTGTAGCTATATTTTTCTATGGTGTCAATGGCGTCAGCCAAAAAGGCTCCCAGTGCGGTATCCCTTCCCCACAGTAAGCCCGTGGCCACCATAGCAGCATCGTCGGAATGACCCGGACCGATACGATGGCGAATATACATATACCTTATGACATTATCATCAATAACCTTGGGTTTATCCTCAATCAGCCCCACATTACGAAAGTATTCAATATCGTCGGCGAAACTTCCACTGGCTAACTCCTCGGCATTCAGACCCATCTTATTCATTACCATGGTGTTCACTAAGTAGCACGCGCCCCCGCCGATGGGAATATTATATTTTTTCTCCACCTCCAGCCGAACATCGCTGTCGTCGCGAAGACCACCGAGATATATCCCCCTCAATATATCGGCAGCATCAACTTCCAGCCGGGCAAGCAGGGGAATCCTAAAGAGTGGTTGTTCCCGGCGGTTCACCAACCGATTGAGCGGTTCCTTCTGCAAAACCAGGTCCACCCACTCAAAGACCTCGTCAATCAGCGTCTGGCGGTCACTTTTGACCTGGTTCTCATTCAACCCTAAACTGCGCACCACATCGGCAGTAGACAGGTTCACAAATCGCCTTTTGTGAAAAACGCCGTGCCCGTTGTGAGCGTGTCCCTCTATGGACTGCAGAAGGATAAGCCCTTTTACCTCCGGACTGGTATCCAATTCATTATTAGTCAAAAGGGTGTCGTAATCCACCCTTATCAGTCGGGTCAGCAGATCATCGTCCGCAATCCCCAATCCCCTATTCTTGTTGAATTTTATTGTTTTTACCAAATCAAGCCTCCTAATCTGTTAATGAAGATAAATGTATTATAGCTCATAAGCATTTTGCAGTCAAACTTAAATAATTCACAGACCACAACGAAAAAGAAGACCTTCATCGCTGAGAATCTCTTTAGCATAGCCACCTGCCACCACCTTGCCCTGCGAAAGAATGAGCACTCTACTGCAGATGGTCTGAGCTAGCTCCAAATCGTGAGTGGCCAAAAGAACGGTCTCCGGCATATTATACAGCAATTCAGCCAATTCCCGGCGACCCCGGGGGTCTAAATTTCCCGTAGGTTCGTCTAAAAGCAAAACCTCCGGTCGCATGGCTAAGACTGTCGCCAAAGCGACGCGTTTGCGCTCACCTACGCTGAGGTGATGCGGTATTCGCCGTTCAAAACCGGAAAGCCCCACCTTTGCCAGAGATTCCCTGACCCTCTCCGCCAACTCCTCACCCTTAATCCCCAAGTTGAGCGGTCCGAAGGAGACATCCTCCTGCACGCTGGGGCAGAAAAGCTGGTCGTCCGGGTCTTGAAATAAAATACCCGTTGCTCCGCGGAACTTTTGCCGATTCTTAGCGGCCAGGCTCTCTTGCATGAATTTGACATAACCCCGAGTGGGAGTGATAATTCCGCAGGATAATAGCAAAAGAGTTGACTTTCCGGCACCGTTGGCGCCGACTACGGCTAGCTTCTCCCCCCGGGCAAGCGAAAAGTTTATCTCCGAAAGCGCCTGCTTTCCGTCGGGATAAGCATAATCAACATCGCAAAACTGCAGAAGCGACATCTTCTCCATCACCATTTAAAGTTAATCAAACTATGAGCGGTGACTATCACCATTGACGAGAAAACCAGGTATCCGCTCAAATAACATACATCTTGCCAGCGGAATTTCAAGTTATCTCCCGGATAGAAAGTGCCGTTGAAACCGCGAGCCAGCATCGCCGAGTAAGTTCTTTCCCCGCGTTCATAGCTCCTGATGAATAACACCCCCAGCTGGTTGGAGAAAGCCCGCAGCGCCAACCAGGGATGACCACCGCAACTCCGCGATAGCCGGGCACGTTGTAGCCGCTGACCCTCGTCAATTAGCACGAATATGTAGCGATACATAAACGACATAATGGCGATAAAAGCCTTCGGTAATCCCAGCTGGCGCCAGCCGGCGAGCAGGCGGCTGAAGGAGGTGGTTGCGGTGAGACTTGCCAGAGCAAAAAATGCCAGAAAGGCTTTCGCCACTATCAACGCAAACTGCACCGCACCCTCCCTCCAAACCGGAATATACCATTCTCCCAAACTTATCCTGAAAAGCTCCTCATCTCCCCGGAAAAATGGCAAGAAGATAGCCACCATTACCACCATTGGCAAAAGAATCAGCGATTTGCGCAGAATAAATCCTAAGGGTATCCTGCCCAGCAAGGCGGGGATAATAATTAAAACCAGCATAGGTATGAATAACCAGGCTTGTCTCTCATTAATCTGAGTTAGTGCGATTATCATCGCCAGGGCGGCGATGAATTTACCGCGCGGGTCTAACCGGTGAATGGGGCTATCCCGCTCGCTGAACTTATCCAGAAAGCCGTGTTCCATATCCTTTAGCTATTTGAGTTGCTTCTTCAAAACCAGGGCATCTTCCCGAGGTTTTACATAATAATTCGGACGAATATAGCCTAGAACATAACCCTGTTGCTTATAGAAACTCTGAGCGGTGAGGTTACCCTGACGCACCTCCAAATAGGCTATTTTGCAGCCCTCCATCATTGCCTTTTCCTCAAGTATAGCCAGCAGTCTTTGCCCTATCCCCTGACGCTGTTTGGTTCTGCGCACCGCTAAATTAGTAATGTGTAATTCACCGCGCACTTGCCAACCCCCGGCATAACCCCAGACCTCTTCATCTCCGCCTTTGGCGGAGCCAACTCCGCCTGCGGCGGAGCCGACCGCACAGATATATCGTGCCATAGGATTGGCTAACTCCCCCTCAAAGACCTCCGGCGACCAGGGGTCGCTGAAGACCCCCCGCTCAATCTCGGAAACGGAATGAATATCTCCCGGATTCATCAGACGAAATGTCCATTCTGGTTGTGGGTTATCCACTCGGTCCGCTCCTTGCTTGCACATCGCCTTCCCGTAAATAAAGAGGGCTAAGCTCTTCGCCACTTCCGAGCATTACATATCTCTCCAGCCCCAATATAGCTACATCACCAGCCAGAGGAAGAGCATCAATTATCCTTCCTCTATCTCTGAATAACTCTTCTATTTCTTGCTCATACGCTTTGGCGCCATTTCCCAGGCAAACCACCTCTCCATCTAAGCTTTCTAATACCTTTTCCGCAGTCGCCACCATCTCTGAAGACTGCGGAAGAAGATATTTTCCTTTCTCTGATTTGATGGATAAATGCTGTCGGTCTTCCCCACCTTCCTGCCAGCGAAAAAGCTGAGCATAAACCTCGCCTCGCCGCGCATCCAACATCGCCACTACCCAGCCATCGGTGAACGGTGCTTGCATAGAGAGAGCTAAAAGGCTGGTAATTCCCACTAAAGGTATTCTCCGGGGTGCGGAAAGCCCCAGCGCAGAAGCTATCGCCACTCGCAGACCGGTAAATGAACCGGGACCTCGCCCACAGGCGAGCAAGTCAATCTCTGCCACCGAAAGATTATGCTCCTTTAACAGACCGGCGACCAGCGGCAAAAGCGCCCGAGAATGACTTTGCTGGGTAGAAATCGTGCGCTGGTCCAGGAGCCTTCCTTCCCTGAGTAAGGCTGCAGAAGCCTGCGGGGTTGATGATTCTATTCCCAAAACCCAGCCAGGAATGACTTTATGCGTTTTCAACGCCCAACTCCCCTGCCATTTTTAATTTGCTTTACCATATCACGCCACCTGGAAAACTCTATTTTTCTCAGCGATTCGCCCCGGCAAGTTATGTGAACTGCCAGGCTATCAGCCAGCACAAACTGGGTTATCCGCTCTGCCCATTCTATGATGGTCACCCCGTCGTCCAGTAGATAATCGTCTAACCCCAGGACTGAACGGTCGCTATCCTCCAGACGGTAAAAATCCAGATGGCAGAGGGGTAATCTGCCCAAATAGAAGCGAGCGACCTGAAAGCTGGGGCTTACCACCTCCTGCTTCACCCCCAGTCCTGAAGCCACTCCCTTGGTAAAGACGGTCTTACCGGCGCCCAACTCACCGACTAAAGCGATAACACCACCGGGGGTAAGTATATTCCCAAGTTCCTCACCTAGAGTTTTGGTCTCTTGAGGTGAATTGCTAGAGTAGACCTTACCTAGAAATTTTTCCCAATCGCCCAAAGCTCACTCACCCTTCATCTTCAGGGAAAAAAGCGGAGACGAAGTCCGTTGAAGAACTCCACCATTTGCCGATAATCCGGATAGGTCCAGTGCAGGGGCTGGTAGCTGCCAGTGTAATAGAGCAATTCCAGGACCGCGGAGATACCTTCCGTAATGGCGACGGAGAATGGATATTGTTTATGAGTAGCCAGCACCAGCTTATCTGCGGTCAGATAGCCGGGGTCAATATTTATTCGTCTTCTTCCACCCGAAGACAAACTTTCCTCCACCTGCATAGCGGTCTTTTTGGCAGTTTTCAGGCGATGAGCCCTGAAGGATGTTGAGAATACTGCAAAACGACGCAGAAGTCCCTCGCCCATTTCCGTTCGGTAATAATCGGTAAATTCAAAAGGAATCGCGGCACTTTCCTCGGTCACCTCTCCCCAACCAGGTGAGAGCAATTCCTTCGCTCGCTGGTAGATTTCTTCCTTGGCGTAGATAAATCCCGCCACCAGCAGGGCTTTTTCCGGACTTCCCTCCATCAACGCAACCCCCACAGTTTATGCATTTGAGGAATGATGCGCACCTCTATCGGCAATTTCCCCAGCTCTTTCAACCAATTGAAAATTTTACTCTGCGGGAGGATTATCGGCCGGTCATCCACCGAAACCGGCATAATCACCAGAGGAGAGGAGGCATCACCGGTCAAGATTAGCTCTGCGGCGCTGAGCAATTCGTCTATCCCGGTCCGCTCGTTCACCACCACTTTAACATGCAGTAATTTATTGCCGACGGTGACGAGAAATCTCTTATGCTCGCTAAAGAGAGCATACCCACTGCTGCTCGGTAACTTAATGTCTGCGGAGACTTCGTCTATCTGTTCTCCCACTTTCTCCCAGGCATCGGTGAGGGTGGCGTTGGTCTCCAACCCGGTGGAAAAACCCATTCGCTTGGCAAGTCCAGCGGCCTGGGCTAGATACTCCGCCTGCAATAACGGTTCACCACCGGTGAATACCACTGTGGGGAATACGGATTGGTAATTGCCCAGCCAATCCTCCAGAATTGCCAAGCCCATCGGATTGACCAACCTTCGCTCCCCCAAAGGCGGGGGGAAGACCCAATCTCCGCTCTCCACCTGCTCCTCCCAGGAACTGCGGGTATCGCAATAGGCGCAGCGCAGGTTGCATCCCGAAAGACGCAGAAACAGAGTGGGGCTACCCAACTTTATTCCCTCCCCTTCCAGAGAGGGATAGGCTTCTATGACATATGCATCGGTCATCGGCAATCTCGGTTAGTCAACCCCCCGCACCTTGCTAATCGCCAGCCTTGCCCCCTCCACTTCTCTGGCAAATGCCTCCAGGATGAAAAGAGCTAAACCCTCGGGGTGCAGATTCAGCTCCTGCAAGCCGATGGTGGGGAAATTGACGCCGGTAACATCAATATTTATACCCAGGTGAACGAGCGCGGAGACCGGAGAGACGGTGGCAACGGAGATGGAGAGCTTTTTATCGCCGACATAGAGGTCGTCGCCATCTCTCTCAATGTGTATGCGCTTCTTCTGTTCGGTAATACTAGACATAGCAATAGATACCAGGAGGCGCTGCCAGAGCACCACCTGGTGAATATCCATTCCGAAGAACTCGGCGATGAAGTGCAGCATTTTGGGTGAATATATGGTCTGCCGGGAGAGCGCTTCCTCCATATCCACCAGGTCATCCCCGCTTATATTACACGGTCCTACGAAAGCGACCAGGCTATCGCCGATAATATTAAAACTGCTCAGGGCAAAGTGAGAATGCAACTCTTTGCCGGTGTAAGCCAGTTCCTGTTGATGGAAGTAGGTTTTAATCATTCTTTAGACTTGAATTTGTGTTGAATTATCTCCTGGGCACCTGCATCCAAAAAGGCTTTAGCCAATCTTTTACAGCTAGGACAGACTGCGCAATGCAGTTCTTCGCCGGAATAGCAGGAATAAATTAACTCCAGAGGCGCTCCCAGTCTCCTGCCTATATCTACAATCTCTTTCTTGGATAGAGTCGCCGTGGGGGAGATGAGCTTCACCCGGCCTAAAGTGGAATAGGCTAGCGCCCGGTTGGTTGCCTCCATAAACTCCACGGTATTATCCGAGAAAGAAGCGCCCTCATCAATATTAAAACCCACCACGACATAAGGTAGCCCCCTGCCTTCAGCCACCGCGGCGGCGATATTTATCAACAATCCGTTGCGATTGGGCACCCAGAAGTCCATATCTTCCCCCAAAGCCTTATCTTTGAGGGAAAGGAGTTTCCCGGCACTTAAACGCTCATAAATATCTAGTTTAATGTTTTCAAGCGGTATGGAGAGTGCGGCACAGATTCCCTCCGCGGCGGAGAGCTCCCGCTTAAAGGTGCGCTGGCCGTAATCAACGCACAGGGCTTCCGCCACTCCCAGCTCCCGGTGGGCTATGGTCATAGCCACCGTGGAGTCCAGCCCCCCGGACAGAAGCGCCACTGCCTTAGGGTCGGTAGGTAGCGCCATATTTCTCCGCTTCCCAGACAGTAACCTGGCGAATTATTACTCTATTTCGCCACCTGTCCTTGAGCAACCCAGCCAGATGGTCATATATATACTCAGCCAGCACCTCGGAACTGGGGTTTTTCTTCCGAAAAGCGGGCAGTTGGTTCAGGTCTTGATGGTCCAATTCGGCGCAGGCTTTCATCAGTTGCTCCTTGAAAATCTTGAAGTCTATCAACATGCCCAGCTCATCCAATTCCTGACCGTAGACGACCGCCTGCACGCGAAAATTGTGCCCGTGTTTGCGCTCACAGTCGCCCTGATAACCGCGCAGAGCGTGTGCCGCCGAAAAAGTTACCTCCGCTTGTAATTCATAGACCATAAAATCTCTTCTCCAACCGGCGAAATACATCTTTTGCTTTCTCTCTTAATTCCGCGAGATTGCCGGAGTTGTAAATCACCAAGTCCGCTCGGGAAATCTTCTCTTCCGGCGAGAGTTGACTGGCGATACGATTGACCGCTTGCTCCCGGCTCTCCTGAAATTTTTTCATACATCGGAGGACACATTCCTCCGCCGGAGCGTAGACCACCACTACTGCATCGCAGTCCTTCTCCAAGCCCCATTCAAATATTAATGCAGCGTCAATGACTATTATCCGCTTATCCCCCCGAGCAAACAAACCTGCAATTTTGCCTGAAAGCTTCTCCAGCAGTAGAGGATGAATGTAATTATTATACTCCTGGAGTAGTTCTCGGTCAGCAAAAAACAATTGAGCGAGTTTGGAGCGGGAGATAACCCCATCTTCAGCGACTATTCCGTTGCCCAGCCAGGCCACCAAATGCTCCCTGACCTCCGGTTGAGTCAACAACTGGTGGCCCAGCTTATCGGCTGGAATCAGGATAGCGCCTAAAGAACTGAATACCCGGGCTACGGTGGTCTTCCCACTGCCGGTGGAACCGGTCAATGCTACCACAAATGACTTTCGGTTATGGCCGATCTTATCGCCGATCTTATCGCATGATTTATTCCACACGGAAGAAAAGGTAGCTCCCTTCGCCGTAACGCGACCCGACATTTAGCATTACATATTTGCCGACAAGCCTTTTGCCGGATAAATGCAGAACCATCTTAGCGTCCTTCCAGGAATCAATCTGCATCTCGCCTTCATCCCAGGTCTCACCGGGGTCATCCCCCTGGTGCACGACTATTTGTTCAGCGAGAGATGTCCCCTCTGTAAAGGCAAACCGGTTTAACACATGAGCCATTCTCCGAATATTGACCTCAACCGCTGGCTCTTTGGGCATATACCAGGAATAAACCTCGCCATCGTGAGGAAGATAGAGCTTGTAATGCTTGGACTTTGGGCAATAGCTTATTACAAATAATGACAATCCTATCTCCGTGTTTAAGCGGCTGATACACTTAGAATTAATTAGTTAAATTCTAAGCTAATCACAGATTTATGTCAAGAAGGTAATATCCCCTTCAGTTAGCCTCAAGTAAATCACAAAAAGCTCAAATGCCTTAAACCTATTCCCAAAAACCTTGTCTAATATTTTGAATAGAGGGAAAACTTTGCTCACCAAAGCAAAAACCTGAAGCACATCTACGCCCCAAGCAGCACAATGCTCCTTTCACCACAGGGGGAGGGTTAAACCCTCCCCCTAAACTTATTCATCCCCCAGTTTTAGCGCATTTATATCGCTTGTCATATTTGAAGAGATAAGCTATGATGAGCTAATGCGCAGGTATTCCAAAACACTTTCCTCCGCACTTCTGGGCGTAGAAGGTTATCTAGTAGCTGTGGAGGTGGATATTAGCGGTGTAACCCCATTTTTTATCACTGTGGGCTTGCCGGATGCGGCGGTTAAGGAGAGCCGAGAGAGGGTGCAATCTGCCATCGCCAACTCCGGTTTCACTATGCCTCACGGCAAAGTAACCATCAATCTAGCGCCGGCGGATACCCGCAAAGAAGGTCCCATCTTTGACCTGCCTATCGCCGTAGGAATACTTTCCGCTTCCCAGCAGATACTTATCCCCCCGGACAATAATACCGCAATGGTGGGTGAGCTTTCGCTGGAAGGAAAAATTCGCCCGGTGCGGGGCGCTTTGCCCCACGCTCTGGCTTGCCGAAGTGCCGGTATTCGCTCAATTATTGTAGCACAAGAGAATGCACCGCAATCCGCCCTGGTAGAGGGCATTGATGTCTATGCAGTAGAGAGTCTGGAGGAGGTGGTCAACCTCCTGAATGGTTCGTTAGCCATCCCACCTACCCAGGTAGATATAGAGAAACTCTTTACTCAGGGAGTAGAAGAGTATCCCTTGGACCTCTCGGAGGTGAAGGGACAGGAGCACGCCAAACGGGCTTTGGAAGTAGCCGCCTCCGGTGGACACAACATACTCTTCATTGGCCCTCCCGGCTCGGGCAAGACTATGATGGCGCGACGGCTTCCCAGCATTCTCCCGCCTATGGTATTGGAGGAAGCGCTGGAGGCTACAAAAATCCATTCCATTGCGGGAACTCTGCCGGCAGGTCAACCCCTGCTCTGCCAGCGACCCTTCCGCTCCCCCCATCATACCATCTCCGATGCCGGAATGATCGGCGGAGGAGCCATCCCCCGTCCCGGGGAAATATCATTATCGCATCACGGAGTGCTTTTTCTGGACGAATTGCCGGAGCTGGAGCGAAATGTGCTGGAAGCTCTGCGCCAACCGATGGAAGATGGTGTGGTGACCATCAGCCGGGCGGCGGCTAATGTCAGCTATCCGGCGAATTTTATGCTCGCCGCCTCTATGAATCCCTGCCCCTGCGGATTCTTCGGCTCCCCCACCCGCCCCTGCACCTGCTCATTACAGCAAGTAGCCCGTTACCGTCAGAGGGTGAGCGGACCGGTGCTGGACCGCATAGACATTCATCTGGAAGTCCCGGCGGTGCCCTTTGACATGCTGAGCAAAGAGGTCAGCGGGGAACCCAGCGCAGAGATACGCAAACGGGTGGCAAAAGCACGACAAGTGCAGGGACAACGATATAAGGGTAACAAAGGAATATATACAAACTCTCAGTTAAGCGGTAAGCTACTGCATAAATTTTGCCCGCTTGACGAGGAATGCAAAAGGCTCCTAGCTCGGGCGGTAGATAAACTGGGGCTTTCGGCAAGAGCTTACGACCGTATCACCAAGCTAGCCCGCACCATCGCCGACCTGGCCGGTGAGGAAAATATCACTACTCAGCACATCAGCGAAGCCATACAGTATAGGGCTTTAGACCGAGAGCTGTAGACTCTACTCTCCACTAGCTCACCGCCAGAGATAGGAGATAGCTTGCTCTTATACACCCGTCACTGCAACCAAAATTCCAAACCAAAACCGTGACTTTTTTTGTTTAATTTGATATAATTATGTTATAATATTTATGGATGTTTCTCTAACCATATCCAAACCCATCTCCAAGAACAATGGTGGTATTTGAGGGGGCTTTTATGAAACTCTTAATAACATTCATCTCTTTAGGGATATTTATGATGATATCTCTAGCCAGCTCGCACGCAGACCTGCACCTGGTGACAATAGAATCTACCGGTTTTATCCCTACAGATATATCCGTTTCTGTAGGCGATTTTGTGCAATGGACCAATTACGATTACGATAGTGTGCAGCGGAGCAGCACCTCTGACGGCGGATATTGGGACTCCGGACCCCTGGACCCGGGAGCCGACTATACTTTCACTTTCAATCTGGATATTGGCGATTACCCCTATCACTGCACATTTTTAACGGAACAGACTGGCATAATTAGAGTCGTAGTTAGCCAGGTTGTTGAACCCCACTCTTTAGGGCGAATTAAGGCGCTGATAAACCATTGACCACTTGAACAGGTACGATTATTAGTTAAACCGCCGGAATATTCCGGCGGTTTCTATAACACACATAGATGGTTTTTAATGGTTAAATATTTTGTTTGCGGATGACAGAAATTTCCTCTTACTTCACCTCACTATCAGCTTCCCGGGTTCCTCTGCTAAAACCTCACCAATTATTGCTGTCTGGGGATAACCCTTCTCCCTAAGCCTTCTCACCATCTCCTCGGAATTCTCTTCCGACGAGCAAATCAACAAGCCTCCGGAGGTCTGTGGGTCAAAAAGCAGGTCTAGCTGTGCCTTGGCAATATCCCCGGACACTAGCAATCTATCCCCTACAAATTCACGATTACAGGCGAGCCCTCCAGGAACCAGTCCCATCTCGGCATATTCCACAGCCTTAGGTAGGACCGGAACTCGGTCAATATCAAATGCCAGGCTCACTCCACTGGCTTTAGCCATCTCCCAGGAATGTCCCAAAAGCCCAAATCCAGTAATATCCGTAGCACAGACTACTCCCATTTCTTGCATAACTTCGGCGCCAAGAGCATTTAGAAGAAGCATATTTTCTATTGCTCTATCTTCCACTTGTTGGTCGGCGACACCCCCCTTGAGAGCGGTGCTGATGATGCCAGTTCCCAGGGGCTTGGTGAGGAGCAGTAGGTCGCCTGGCCGCGCTTGGGCATTGGTTATTATCTTTTGGGGGTGAACCTCGCCAGCCACGGCCAACCCAAATTTCAACTCATCATCTTTAACCGTATGCCCGCCGATGAGCACACAGCCCCCCTCGGCACATTTGTCCACCGCCCCTTGGATAATATCAGTAAGCACCTCTATGGGATATTTCTTGTCCGGAAAAGCGGCGATGGCTAGAGCGGAAAAGGCTCTTCCCCCCATAGAATATACATCGGAGAGGGCATTAGCGGCTGCTACGGCACCGAAAGTGTAAGGGTCGTCAACTATGGGGGTGAAGAAATCGGTGGTCAGCACCAGGGCGCGGTCTTCGCTTAATAGATATACCCCGGCGTCGTCTGCGGTTTGCAGACCGACCAGAACATTTGGATTTGTCGGAAGTCGCAGAGAGGATAGAACCTGCGACAGGAGCTTGGCTTCCAGCTTCGCCGCTCAACCGGCGGAAGTAACTCCCTGGGTCAGCCGTATCTCTTTTTTCATCAGTTCCTCACCTCCCACCATACAATTTATTGAGTAGATAATATTATTTGTGTCCGCAAAATACAAGGCTTTTCAATCGTCCACTCCATCTGCTCTTCCTGTTACCGCAACATAAAAATGTCAGTCAACTGCCAAATGAAAATGTCAGCGTTGAAATGATGATAAGTCAAACACCGAATATTTTATTTGACTTTGCTTAAGGAATTGATATAATTATTTTACTGGTTTTCGCTCTAAAAAGAGGTTAAATTTGAAACCCTTATCCAAGATACTGCCCCTGCTGTTCCTTCTCTCTCTAGCCCTCCTCCCCATCTCCTGCGAAAATGACGAAGACAACTACACCGGACCCTGGCACGAGGTGCCCACGCCTGGTGGTATAGGTCAACTAAACTCCTGTTACTTCAATTCACCTGATGATGGCTGGGCATGCGGACATGATGGGACTGGAGAGGGGAAGATGATATTTATACATTGGGATGGTGTAGAATGGAAAGAGCATGAATATCCCGGTTGGTTTGATGCTTACGGAACTGTAAAAAAGATGGATATATCAGATGTTTTTTTTACATCACCGGACGATGGCTGGGCAGTTGGATTCGTTCGCTTAGATAATGATGACTTCTTTGGATTTGTTTTAAGATACGATGGCAATGATTGGTATTTATTTGAAAAGGATGTGACTTTTTATGAGATATATGGAATATCAGAGAATGATGTGTGGTTTATTGGGAATTCAAGCTATGATTCAGACCTGTATCACTGGAATGGAACTGAATTTGAGTATTACAACCTAAATCCAGGGAATTGTGGTTTGGACGCTATCGCCTTTGGTTCCGCAAATGACGGCTTGGCTGTCGGTTATTACAAGTATGTCTATCACTGGGACGGGGTCAGTTGGGATTTGATAAATTACGATTATGGAGGAGAATTATCCTGCGTGGCCTACGATACGCCCAGCACCGCTTTTATTGGCGGAGATGAATTGCGCCGCTGGGAGAATGGTGAGTTGACCTGGTATCTGGATTATACCGGAACTTATAATGGACTCCATTTCTCGCATCCGGATGAGGGGTGGATGTATGGCGGCGAACCGGTCGAAGGAATTCCCCAAGGCGAGGGTTTTATCTGGCACTGGGACGGTGCGGTGTGGACTAGGGCTTCAAGGCCTTATTTTATGTTTCCGTGGGATATATTCTCAATAGATTATAATGATGCCTGGGCGGTGGGCATAGATGACCACGGCAATTGCGGCTCCTGGATGTATGTGCCGCAATAAGCGTTTTTTCCTCCTTCAAACATCATAACCATTTAAAAAGGGGGTTTTATATGTTGGTAGCTAAGAGATGCGTAGTATCCGGTATTCTATTGACCTGCTCTCTTATTTTCAGTTCTGCGTCCTATGCTGGAGTTCACTTTGTGGAACTGCCGGAGAGCATCACCGATGAGATGATGTTAAATCAGACGCCGGAGTTGAAGAATGATTTGCTGGATTTGATAAACGAAGAGGTCCAGGGTAGTGTAGATGAGATTATAACCATCATCTTCACTCGCGACGGCCAGCCCTGGTATAAGAACCTTGACCCGGCGCTAATTGCCAATTTGACCGTCGAAAGCGAACCGGCGATGAAAGATGACCCACCGCAGGATAATGATATTACTTTCAACCTGACTGAGGAGACTGGAACTATCCCGTGGATTCCGCAACAAGAAGCCGATGTGCTTAACTTCCTACTCTATGTATGGAGCGATGACCATCAGGCACAGGGCACATACAATACATCAAAGCTGCTATATGGACCACCGTTCTTTGACTATACCGTTGATGTATTCCTGAAACCGGACATTGAAGGAAGCGCTATCTGGATACCACCTACTGCCTGGTATACAGCCCCTGGCACCATTACACTTCTGAATGATGGTGAATTATATCTTAAGTATTGGAGATGGAATGATTCAACATATGGACACAACGACAACGACCGTTCCGTCCTGGCAAAAGCAATGTTAATGCTCTTCTGGAGCGGTTTCTTCACCGACTACGACCAGTATATGGATGGGTTGTCTAATAGCGGTGGAACCTTGATGATGAGCCATTTTACCAACGCCTATCCCAACTATGTGGAGATATTTCACGGCGAGAGACCCGATTTAAATGAATACCGACCGGGGTTTATCTTCTACGATAATTATAATAATGAAGCAATAGCCACCGCCGGATATAATTTCGGCAGTGCCGGTAGTAGCGAACAATTAGCGCCGATTCGCTATCAGATGGCAAACATGGCTTGGTTTAAAGTCTATACGTCCAGCGCAGGCACCGGTTACTATAAAGAGTTCAGTAAACTTATGTATGGTTATGGATGGTATTTTGCCCAATTCGGGCCTTACCCAGGGGATTTATATATCCAACCATCATTTCAAGAACTGGCTAAGATGGCGGAGATCGCCTGGGTAAGTGACGGGAATTCACAGGATGTTGGCCCTGAGGGTTATCATTCACTGAACGCCTTTGACGACTGGAGAAAAGAACAGTACATATTGACCCAGCAGAAGTTGGTCCCCCAATTCGGCGTCTTTTCCGACCATAATAAGCTCAAATGTCAGATATACTTTCCTATGATTAATAACGAGGGTGATTACATTGAGGAACACCCGCATGCAGATATACCGGTGAAGGTGCAGATACAGAAGCCAAACGGAACAATGATTTACAATGAAACACATTACGCAGAATCCGGAAGCGGATATTTTGAAGTAGATATTCCTCAGTTGCCTATGCTTACGGCCCTTGTCTGCAGCTGTGAAATATTAGGTGATGCCAGGCAATATTTTGATGAAACCAGAAAAGCAATTACGACAATAATTAAAGGAGCTAATCAAAGCGATTTCCAAGTAATGGGTGTGTTGCCGATAACCTGGCCAGCGCTAAGAACGGACAGTTGGTCCATTAAAGACCCCAACGGAATTATAACGCCACTCAACGTAACCAACTATGCTTTCCTGTTCAATACTCTGGTGCCTAATGGTTTAGAGGGGCAGTATAGAATTTACAAAAATGGCATATTGCAGGACACATTTGGGAAGGACAAGAAGAGCTTTTTGACCAATTTGGCTTGGAGGCCGGAAGAAGAGTTCGTAGATAACAATGGCAACGGTATACCTGATGAATACGAGGAAGAATTGGTTGAAAAACTATGCCCCGATGTCTATGTTCACGATGCCAGTATTATAGCCTGGCCACATACAGCAAAAATAATGCCCTATTATGGTATATTATGTGACCCTTATGGTCATTATCTTAAACCACGAGAACCTTATGGTCCAGATGATACTACTGATTCAGATTGTCAAGATATGAGTGATATCTTTGAGAAGTATAAAGACGATTGGAATGAAGATTGGTATTTGGGGCTTACACCAATACCATATGACGATTATTGGAATTTAAACAAATGGGATACCTACTGGTATGATTTTTACTCTGAACATTATGAATTCTACGAAGAAGGTTCAGGTCATAATATGTGGTCTGGGATTACATGGAATGACTACAACAAAAAAGTTATTTATTACAACTTTTCCTACGACGAATTCAGGCCATTTATCCAATATTGGTTTTTCTACCCATTTGATGATACTAGCCTTGTATGGGGTACTCACGAAGGGGATTGGGAATTGGTTAATGTGGTAATCTCTGACCTCAATCCGGATTTAGCCAGTCCGGGAGAGATAGTATACTTCTTCCACGAGCATTATTTGCCGGTCACTTTTTCTTCTCCCAATCAATTCTGGCAAATACACGATGGAACTCATCCGGTAGTTAGAGTTGGAGGAACTATCTCTGGGAAAGACGATGCAAGTGGTGGTGTTGAAATGATAGATGAACAGAATTATCCAACTAATAATCCGTGGCTGTATTGTACCGGTGCATCATACCCTAGAGATGGATATTATTACAACGTTGGGGGGGTAGGGACTGGTGAAGTAGTTTCTTCTACTTTGGATTCAAAGCATACTAAATACGATCAATTTGATTTAGTAGCATTAGAACCAGTAGAAGGAAATCCACCCTATTGGACATATTTCCCCGGAAGATGGGGTAGAACCGATTCAATCGAAGTTAAATCTCCATATGGTCCGACTCACCATGGTAGGTGGCGTAGATTGTATGGCGACCCTATAAATGACACATTGTGGAATAGTGGCTATACTCCACCAGGTAATGGTGAAATCACAATTAAACTCCACGATGATAAACTGGCGAGTAAAGAACAAATACCCTCTCTGTCCAGCAAACCGCTTGCCACTGAAAAGAGCAACAGGTCAAAGAAAAAGGATTTGACCAACTCAAATAAAATAGGAGTGAATGCGGCTTCATCAGCAACCAGCTCACTGTTAGAGTCACCTAATTTAACCAGCCACAATGTCACCCTCACCCAGAACCCCGCTACAACACAGACCACCATCAAACTGAGCGAGAGCCTGACCAATGGCAGCCTGGCAGTCATCTCTATCTACGACATCTCCGGTCGGCTCATAAAGAGGGTGGAGACTGATTCGGACTATACCTGGGACTTAGTATCAGATAGTGGAGGGAGGGTTTCGTCAGGTATTTACATAATCTGCGTCCAAACTGCAACACAAGAAATCCTGGAAAAGCTGGCTGTGGTAAAATGATATGACTTAAATCCCCAAAAGCCCCATTCATAAGAATGGGGCTTTCTAATATAACCCCAACCTGTAGAGCGATATTTCTTTTGCTTGGTGAGGGTATTTGGCTTTGCAGTTAGCACTGACATAATTATATGGGAACTACACTCCATCTGCTCTTTCTTGACATAACCATACCTCTATGTTAGATTAACCGCTTAATTCCCTATCTGCGGGAGCAATGAGCCCAATGGAAAGAGATATTCGCAAAAACCCCGGTCTGTTGAAGCTGGAACTATATTGCCTGGGTATGCGCCTTGACCGGTCCTGTAACCTGGCAGAGGACGCCTCCCCCATCCTGCGCATTCGCGGCGGCTTAGGCAGTGGACTGGAGGTAAAACTGCCCGGCGACCTGTATATTAACATCCCGGTGGAGGAGAGCTTCGCCAAAAAGTCGCCTTACATATTGAAGAAAGAAAACGGACAGTATGTAATATATAAAGATGAAGTGCGCGTAACGCCAATTAAGCTTTTGCCAGAACCAAGGTTTTATAATCAGCGCACGTCAAGCGGAAGATTGATGAAGCGCATCGGAGCAATGCAGGGCACATACATAGGCATCTATCCCACCCGGGTCTGCGGTTTCTGGGAGATGAAGAAGAACTGCCGCTTCTGTTCGGTGGGATTGAACCTGGGTGAATATGAAGAGAAGGAAAAGTCGGTAGCCGATGTGCTGGAAGTAGTGCGAGCCGCCAGAAAGGAATTGGACATAACCTTCGTCCACTTCAATACCGGGTATTATTATCCGGAGGAAAATTACCTGGATGAACTAATACCTTACATAAAAGCAGTCAAAAAGGAGACGGGCCTGCTCATCGGGGTGCAAACTCCTCCAGATAAAGACCGGAAAAAATATGACTTGCTGAAGAAGCTGGGGGTGAACCATGTATCCTTCTGCATTGAGTTGTATAATCCCCAAAGGTTTGCCCAGGTCTGTCCCGGCAAAGCGGAATATATCGGTCAGGAACGGTATCTGGAGACCATAGCCTACTGCTCCCGGCTCTTCGGCAAGGGACGGGTGGCTGGCGAAATCGTGGCTGGGCTGGAACAAGCGGAAGATTCCATCTCCGCCATAGAGCATTTTGCGGAAGTCGGCGCAGTCTCCACAGTCTGCGTCTTCCGCCCCACCGTCGGCACTCCTCTGGAGGATTATCCTCCACCTCAAGTAGAGGAGATGATACCGATCTTTCGCCGGATGTATGAAATTTGCCTGGAAAAAGGAATTCCCGCCGGGGTAGCTCCCAATGTTCATGTCAGCCTGGTGCTTCTGCCCGATGAGGGGGTCTATTTTCTGGATAATCCCGAAAAGTATAAATGGGGCATATTCAAGATGAAGATGCTCCATCATTTATTCAATATGTATTTCCGAAGCAGGCTAGCGTTCAAACATGGTTAAAATCCCGGCCAAATCTACCCCGGCTAAATCAATGTCCAAAATATCCGAGCTCACCCAAAGGTTTCCTCTACCGGCGGTCATTTTTTATCTCATCGCTACCACCCCTTTGGGATTCGCCGCCGGGATGTATATCGGCAACAAGTGGCTACTCCCGTTGATAAGCTCGCTACTTTTTTTCCCAGTCTTTGTAATCTATTTGACCGCTAAAAGGCGTCGGTCGGTATTTTTTCTCAGCCTATTCTGGATAGTAATGCTTTCTCTGATGATGATTCTCACCACCCTGCAAAATCCCCAACAGATGGAGGAGCTCACCTTAGGCGGAACTGCTTACACCGAGAGGATGTTTAGCTGGATAAAGACCGGGGAGGGTGCCGAAGGTTCGCCTGCCCTTTTTCTTCCCCATCATATCATTAATTTATTGGCATTCCTGGTGGCGACAGCACTAACTGGTGGCTTTGGCGGTCTACTTCTGGGAACAATTCTGCTCAACTATATGAACTTCTATGTGGGGATGCTGGCGCTAAACGGGGATAACCCCGCTCTACTCGCCCTTATCGGTTGGCCCCCTTGGGCGGTGTTGCGCGTTGTGGGCTTTTTATTGCTGGCAATTGCCCTCGCCGAGCCATTCTGGAATTTATTGGGAAGAAAGAAGCAAGTTATGAATCTTCGCCGACCGTATTTATGGTCTGGTTTAGGTTTGGTCGTTCTGGATATAGTCTTAAAATGGTTATTGGCAGGTAGTTGGCGAGATTTGCTCTTATCGCATTTTAAGGGTTGAAATCTATGTTAAAATAGAGTATGCTAACATCTAAAGCAGGAGAAAATTAAAGATGAATAGAATCACCAAGGAGATGAGCATTCAGGAAGCGGTGGTTAAATATCCAGTAACTATTGAGGTCTTCTTCAAATATGGTATGGGTTGTTTTGCCTGTCATGCGGCACAATTTGAGAATATTGAACAGGGGGCTTTGATGCACGGTATTGATATTGACCAACTGATGACGGAACTAAATGCTTCCTTAAAAAAAGCCGATAAAGAATGATTTCCCGTTCCCAAGAAAGGGCGACATGAGATTAGTGGCAAGGATTTTTCTCTCGCTGGTAATGGTGGGCTCTCCAGGTCTTTTGTGGTCTGGGGTATTAGTTTGGAACCATAACACCCTGGAATTCACCGACCCGGAGTCACTGTTAAGTGTCAACCCCTCGGTATCCATAGCTGAAACTCTACATAATAATGGGGTCTGGAGGGTGGATATTACCGATACCCTGCCGAGCAGTTTGAGCTTTTACGATGCGGTCTTTGTTCTTTTGGGCTCCTACCCTATGGACGGAGACCTGACGGTGGCACAACAGGATATTTTGACCGGATATGTGAATTCCGGGGGAAGTCTGTATATTGAGGGTGGTGATTTCGGAAACGATTATTCCTCCACCAATCTTTTTCAAATGACCGGAGCCACCTTCTCCAACGACGGTAGAATCTACACTGAGGGTAATGTGGATGTTCTGGAGGGAATGAGTGGGGGGGACTTTGCCAGTTTCTCATTTACTTACTACGCTTATATGACCGAGCTACCCGATAACTATGTGGACGAAATCTCAGCACCTGTAGAGACTATTACATTTATCTCCCAAAAAGCCGGTGTAGTATCTAATATGCGTTGTGTCTTTAAACACGACATCGGGATTAACGGCGGTAAAATTTATTATTCTACAATAATCTTCGGTTCATTGAAGGACGGTAGCGGCATCTGCACCAAGAACACCCTGATGGGTAAGATTATCTCACTATTGGATATAGGCGTGGGCGTCCAACCTACCTCTTTGGGTTACATCAAATCCCTTTACAGGTGATCTCAATGCACAAGCATACCACAACCATTTTGCTTTGTATGTCTGTCCTCATTGCATGCGCCTGGGTTAATTCCGGTCGCTGCGCCCTCACTCAGTCCAATATACACAAGAAACTCCCTCTCTCCCCTTCCTCCTGCGTGCTTTTGGTCAGCGACCAGGTGGATGGAGTCTCCGACCCCCAGTTCTTTGACAGCGCCTATATCTCTGCGATATTACAGAATAACTTCGCTTATGTTTTGTGGGACCATAACATTTATGGTTCTCCCACTCTGGACGACCTTCAACCCTATAGCGCCATAATCTGGTATACTGGAAATTCTGGACAATATCCTGCGGATAACCCCAATTACGGACATCTTACTCTCACCCTGGACGAAGAGGAGACCCTGGTCAATTACCTGAACACCGGTGACCAGGACCGAATTCTAATCCTCTCTGGCATCTGGATTGCCTGGAATTGCGTAGCCAACGCAGATACGCACACCCAGCTTTATAGCGACCTCTTTAGCCATATGCTGGGCTTATCCTATACAGAAGATAACTTCTTCACCGGCTGGATAGATGTTGATGACGATTGGACGATAGTCGGAGTCGGCGACGAGTTCTACGGCAGCACTACTTATGAGCTTGACTGGGCTTCCGATTATAACTATCCAGACCAACTGGAAGCCGTCTCTCCCGGAAACGTCACCGCCACCTGGCAAGACCCCAGCTACATCTCCCATCATTATTCGTGCATCTATGCGGAAGGCGTAAAGGATTCCGGCATTGGCATGTATCATCTCGCGCTGCTCTCCTGCCCAGTGGAATCCATAAAGGACACTGACCTGAGAAATGAGATAATCTATAACTTGCTTCTTTGGGGTGGAACGCACACCATAGGAATTGAACCAGTATCTGTGGGGGAGATAAAGTCGCTGTTCAGATAAACTGCATGCTGGTTCAAGATTGTGCCTAGCAGGAAGTTTGGCTAGGGCTTTGTTTATTTAGCGAAAGGAAATTATGCTGGCTAAGAAACCTTCAGTAGTATATCTCGTCGGATTGTTTTTTTTAATCGCTACTTTTGTATTAATATTCTCTATTCGTCAAACCCAGGCGTTGACCGACCTTCGTGTCGGCGAAAAGATGAGCTTCTCCATTACTTTCAAAGGGCTTTTGATAGGGCACGGATACTTGGAAGTTTGTGGTAAGGAAACCTTTCAGGACAAAGAGGTCTATCACCTGGTTTCATTCGCCCAGACCGAAGATTTCTTTGCCAGCTTTTTTTATTTGAAAGACCGGGTGGATACTCTGGTAGATGTGGGCAATTTAGATACTATTGTCTACGAGAAATCTGCTCAGGAAGGGAATAAAAGTGAACATATAAAAGTTGTCTTCAATAATGATAATAATACTGCGGTGGTTGATGACAAGACTTACGAGATTATACCTGGTAGTAGAGATATTTTGGGGTCGTTCTATTACCTGCGCACTATCCCGTTGACCATAGGGGATTCCTTTACCCTACCTATTTACCACGGTGAACATAACACCACCTTGAACATATCCGTAATTGGCTCTGAGAGCTTGGAGATTCCGGCGGGCACATTTGAAACAATTGTAATAAAGGGAGTAATGGATAGTAGCGACGGTATTTTTACTGGTTCTTCAGATTTTAAGTTATGGCTTACCAATAACGACGAACGCTATGTTGCCAAAATTCAAGCAGGTTTGATTATCGGCAATATAGATGTCAGTTTAATAAACATTGAATAATTCCAGCTTGCAATTTATGGCTACGCACCATTACTACATCCCTGATTAAATCTGGAAGCTTGTTTTTTGTGTTGACATCGGAATACTTTTATGCTATTAAAGCGTAAGTGTTGCAGTTATGCATAACCAAAACTAAACCAAGTGTAAACCAAATTAAATGAAAGGAGATTGCTTATGCGAAAAGTGCTGATAAGTTCTTGTTTGCTGCTTCTTGTGGCTAGTGGGGCGTTTGCTACCGGCACAACCACCTATGGTCTTTCCGGGGCAATTATGACCTACTACGCCTATACTCTAGGAAGTATGCACATCGCGCCGCAATTGGGTGTTGACTTCTGGAATGCACCTTATATAACTCCACCCCTAGCACCGAGTGACCCCCATCACGCTCACCTATACTACATAACTCCCGGTGGATTTACCCTGACCTTCATCAAACGCCTTGAGTTTGCTGCTATGGTAAGCTCTTCTGGGGTGGAAGTTCGCAATTTCTACGATACCACTTTCGGCAGGCCACACGAAAAGATAGTTTCTGAGGGTGGAATGGGTGACACCCATATCGCTATCAAAGGTCAAATCGCTACCGAAGAACAAGCCAAAATTGGTATCGCTAGTATTGTGTTTATTGACCTCCCCACAGGTAAGAAAGACTGGTCCTATGACCAAGCTGGAACACCAGATGACCCTCTTTATCGTAAGGAACTAAAGCTCCTTACCCAGGGAGCCGGAAACTACAATATCGGGGTATTAGGAGCATTTTCCAAACAGGTAATACCCAAATCCGACGGCGACTACAATTACAGCATGCTTAATTTGCACGGTAACGTCGGCTATGTAGTGCGCACTGGAACTATGTTCTATGCCGATAACATCAACTTGTACGAGTTCTATCAGGCAGACCCAGGCAGCTATGTGAAAGATCTTACCGGTCACGTCAGAGAATCCAAACGTTCCGACTATCTGGTATTAAGCGGTGCAGTAGAGTTCACCCCCTGGCGTTACTTTACCGCCATCTTTGACACCCAGTTTAGGATGTATCAAAAAGTGGACTCCGACGCCGTCCTCCATCCAGATGGGAAAGCAGCTAAGCAGACCGAGGTCTTGTTGGGGCTACGCATCAACGCCTTGAGCTTCTTCCACATAACTATGGCTTTTGGAAAGACCTTCGGTAAGTGGTCTGTTGATTACACTCGTGGAGAGCTCTCCAGCAAAAACTATAATGCCAATATCATCCTCTCTGCGGATATCCCCTTCAGAGCTCCCAAGCCCATAATCGTTCCTCCGCCTCCAATCGTTGTTGTTCCACCGCCGGAGCCTCCTCCACCGATTGAGATAAAGAAGCCGGAGAAAAAGCAGATTGTGATGAACGACCTGAAGTTCAAGCCGGATAGCCCAGAGCTAATTGAGGGTCAATACACCTCCCTCAACGAAGCTGGTCAAATTATGGCAGATTATCCGGACATCACCGTCACCATTTCCGGTCACGCAGCGCAAACCGGTCGTCCGGACTTTGAGATGCAGTTATCTTACGACCGGGCAAACACTATCAAGAACTACATCGTGACCAAATTTGGTGTTGACCCGTCAAAAATTTCCA
>Ga0315294_10000347_pt1 | contig 50392 bp, 51 predicted proteins | sample YL17G13_40_MG_FD_203626 | JGI IMG/M metagenome (GOLD analysis project Ga0315294, IMG submission 203626) | Sediment microbial communities from Yellowstone Lake, YNP, Wyoming, USA - YL17G13_40 | ecosystem: Environmental > Aquatic > Freshwater > Lake > Sediment | place: USA: Wyoming | collected... | reverse complement strand
ACCAGCCCCATATCATTCCGAGGAAAGGCATGGACTGGCAACTTCACCCGGTTTCGAGTAGATTCTAATGTGAGGCAACGACTCTCCGTTCGAGTAGGTTTACTCGTGAGGCAATAGGGGGGTTCCGCCGGCCGTGTCACGGACGAACCGGGCCAGGTCCTGCCAGGGTCCGATGTCGAAGAAGCGTCGCGCGAGACCGGAGGTCGACGGCAGGACCCACACCACCGTCCGCCCGACGGAGTCCGGCTGCCGGCCTGTCCCGGATCGCCGCCCCAGGAACTGAGCCGCCACCGTCCTGCTGGTGAATGCGAGCACGCGCGGCTGCCACCGCAGGACCTTTGCCCTGAGCAGTCTGCGCGACTCGTCCAGGTCGACATGGCCGTCAAAGATGTGCGCGTCCTGCCCGTGATCGGTCTTGACCAAGTCGGTCAATCCAATTCTCCATTCGACCAGCCGCGGGTATTCCTCAGGCACAAGCCGGCGGGGCGTCAGTCCGACCTCTGCCAGCGTCTGCCAGAAGCGATTGCCCGGGTTGGCATAGTAGGCCCTTCGCTCCCAGGAGACATCCCCCAGCGCCGAACCGCAGAAGACGAGACGCAGACTGTCAGTCAATACGTCCGGGATAAGGGATCCGGCACCTCGGCCATCAGGCGTCGGTTTCAGCTCGCTCCCACCCTGTTCATGTCGGTTTCTCATGTTCTCAGTATAGCAGTGTGAAGCCAGCGGCTTGCAAAAATCACTCCGGGCGGTAGTCTCAGGAAAACTGCATCAAGGAGTTCCTATGAACGGTAAGCGCATCTATAGCATCCCAGGAGGACAGTGTGGCCGAGAGACCCTGCTCGCCATCCTCCGCGAGCATCCCGAGATTCGCTTCGTCTCTCTCGTGGCGATCGACCTTGCCGGCAACGACACCGACGAGCGTATCCCCATCCAGACCTTTGTCGCCGACATCGACGCCTTTCTGGCCGGAAAGGCTGTCCAGACCGACGGTTCGTCTGTCGTGCTGGGCGGCATGACCTCGCTGGACGATGCGCGGGTCGACCTTGCGCCGGACCTGACGGCCACCTGGTTCGTCGACTACAACGAGGAACACGTGGACCACGAGACGGGTCTCCCGGTGGGGACACTGCGCATCCCGTCCTTTCTGGTACACCGCGGTGAGCGCATCGACTCGCGCTCTCTGCTTGCAGCCACACTGGAGTATGCGCAGGCGGAAATCCTGAAGCTTGTGCGCAACCATGCCTCGTGCCCACTGCTTGCTCACCTCGAGCCGGCGCGGCTTGCGGGCATCGAGTTCACCGTCGGTACGGAGTTGGAGTTCTGGGTCAAGACTCCGACCGACACGGCAAACGTCGAGGAACTCTCGGCAGCACAGATTCTACAGGAAAACTACTGGCAGCGCACGCGAGGCGTCGCCCGGACTGCTCTCGAACAGGCTGTGATGGCCCTTGAAGCATATGGTCTGCACCCCGAGATGGGCCATAAGGAAGTCGGCGGCGTCAAGGCAGCCATCGGGGCTAGTGGCGAACTGACCCACGTCATGGAGCAGATGGAGATCGACTGGAGGTACGCCACACCGCTCCAGGCCGCCGACAATGAACTCCTTGCGCGCATCCTGGTGAAGGAAGCGTTCCGCGCCAACGGCCTCAACGTCAACTTCAAGGCCAAGCCCATCCCGGGCGTCGCGGGTTCCGGCGAGCACACGCACCTGGGCATCGTGGGCGTCCTGCCCAGCGGCAGGCGCATCAACCTCTTCGCACCTGCGGACATGCATGCCGACTTCCTGAGCGTGATCGGATACGGAGCGCTGATGGGTCTTCTCCGCAACTACGAGGTCGTTGGCCCGTTCATCTCTGCAAGCAACGATGCCTTCAACAGGCTCAAACCCGGTTTCGAAGCACCTGTCTGCATCGTCGCCGCGCTGGGACTCGATCCCGCCACCCCGTCACGCAACCGTACGGTTCTGGCAGGCCTGGTCCGAGACGTCGACAACCCGCGGGCAACGCGCTTCGAACTGCGAGCTCCCAACCCCTACACCAACACCTACCTTGCCGTGGCCGCGTCCATCCTCGCAATGCTTGATGGCATCAGGTGGACGGTCGAGTCCGGCACGCCACCCGAAGCGCTCCTCGCGGAGATCTCCAAGAAGGCAGGTGAACCCGGAAGCTACCTTGAGCAGGACCGGGCGTACCGGGCGGAAGAGAACGTCTTCGAGAACTACACACAGGAAGAGCGCGACCGCCTCTTTGGCGTTCCTCCGGCCACCGTGTGGGAGAACATGCAGAACCTGGTGGTTTTTCCGGATCGTGTTCGCATTCTGACCGCAGGAAATGCGCTGACACCGCGCGTGATCAATGCTTTCCGTAGTGCGACCACTGCTCGTTGGAAGCACGAACTGCTAGTCCGCATCATCCCCGAAGACCTGGACACGGTACGGGCCTGTCAGCCGCTCGACCTTGCCAGCGACCGGGCACAGGACCTGTGGAAGCGCATCGACACTCTGCGGCACGAGCTGGCCGACGATACGGCCGGGAATCCCGCCCTGTGCACCCGGCTGATGTCCGCGCTTTCCAACAACTCTCTGCAGGAAGCATCAGAGCTTCAGCTCGTCCTTGCCGACCGCATGGAACATCTGCGGCAGCTGGAGGACGAATACCGCAAGCTGGTGTTCTAGAATGCAATCGGGCGGACCTTCCGGGTCCGCCCGATTGTTCGTTCTAATTCAGAAGTGGCTCTACTTTCCTCCTGCCGCCAGCTCACTGGTGCAATGTGGGCAGCGAGTAGCATCGATTGAAATTTCCGTCTTGCAGAAAGGGCACACCTTGGTCGTGGGAGTCGGGGGCGCGACCACGATCTTCTTCTCGGTCATCTCTCTCAACCTGTTCATCGTCCTCACCATAAGGAAAATGACGAGCGAGATGAGAAAGAAATCGATGACCGCGTTGAGAAACAGCCCGATATTGATAGTCGGCGCTCCGGCAGCTTGGGCCGTGTCGAATGTCGGATACTTCGTGCGTCCCAGATTAACGTAGAGGCTGGTGAAATTGACGCGCCCCAACAGTAGACCGATCGGGGGCATCAGGATGTCGTTGACAAAAGACGTGATGACTTTGCCGACCGCGCCGCCGATGATGATACCGATAGCCAGGTCGATCATGCTGCCCTTCACAGCGAACCGTTTGAACTCATTCCACATGGGTCACCTCCACGTGCAGTATAACCCTTGCTCCTGTCCTCGCGATTCAGCGAGGTGCGCCTCGTAGCATGTCATCCCCGGCGTACGGGGATCCAGTTCTGTTCTTGTCGATGGGTTCCCACCTCCGCGGGAACGACGCAGAAAGGCCTTCGCGGGCAAGACGGAGAAAAGCTTCGCGGGAAGGATGGAGAAGATGGTCTCACCGAAACGTTTCACCTCACCTGAGAGGGAGAGCGTTGCATAAGATTCCCGCAACGATATACTTCTGCTCGTGAAAGGCAAATCGAGAATATGACAGTCGTGCCCGCTCCGAATCATCGGAGACCCCATATGCTCCAGCGGCTCATGCTGACGAGTCCTGCTCAGCGCATTCTGCTGAGCTTCACGATCGTCATCCTTGTCGGAACCTTCTTCCTTCTTCTGCCACAGTCGAACACCGGTGTCCACCCCGGTTTTCTCAGGGCACTGTTCACCGCGACGAGCGCCACGTGTGTGACAGGCCTGGCCCTCGTCGATACCGGCACCTTCTGGTCGACGTCCGGTCAGGTTGTGATTCTCCTGCTCATTCAGGTTGGTGGACTGGGCTACATGGTCCTGACGACGACGCTCATGGCTGCCTTTCGGAATGCAAGGCTAGGACTGCGCCAGACCGGTGACTTCCGCGAGAGCGTTGCCTCACCATCGCACCGCGATCCCCGCAGTTTCGCCCGCCTCATCGCATCCACGGTTATTGTCTGCGAAGGACTGGGAGCCCTGTTCCTTTCCCTCCGCTTCCTCTGCGACATGCCGGCGGGCAAGGCTGTCTGGAACGGCATCTTCAGCAGTGTGAGTGCCTTCTGCAATGCCGGTTTCGATGTTCTGGGCGGAGGAATGACGAGTTTCGAGCCCTACGCGGGCGACATCACGGTCAACCTGGTCGTCCCGGCGCTCATCATTCTGGGCGGCCTGGGCTTTCTTGTCATCGATGAGCTCAGGCGCCGCCTTTCACGTACACAGCACAAGAGACTGTCGACGCATACCAGGACGGTCCTGGGCGTTACGGCAGTCCTCGTCATCGGTGGAGCCGTTCTGATCTTCATACTGGAAAGCATGACCCCGGGGGTGTTCGCACCCCTGTCTCTGAACGAGCGTGTCCTGACGTCCTGGTTCCAGTCGGTAACGGCAAGAACAGCCGGCTTCGACACCCTGCGCATCGGAGACATGCGTTCCGCGACCCTGATGGTCATCATTCTGCTCATGTTCATCGGAGCGTCGCCAGGGGGCACCGGCGGCGGCGTGAAAACGACCACGTTTGCCGTCGTCGCTGCGTTCGTCTGGAGCGTCATCATCGGCTCGGACCAGACGCACCTCGGCAACAGGGGCGTCCACACGGAAAGCGTCAAGAAAGCTGTCGTCGTATTCGCCCTCAGTCTGGCTGTCGTCCTTGGCGGGACGTTCCTGCTGGCCATGATGGATGGGCACAGGTTCTCCACGCTCGGTCTCCTGTTCGAGGTCACGTCGGCGTTCGGAACTGTCGGTCTCAGCACCGGCATCACACCGGATCTGTCGGCAGGAGCCAAGATTGTCCTCATCGCGACGATGCTGGCAGGACGTGTCGGGGTTCTTACGGCAATGTTGACGCTGCTTGCTCCCGTACACAAGCTCGAACGTCGGGTTCACTTCGCTGAAGACGACGTCGCCATAGGATAGGAGGCAAGTACCATGAGACCACAGATAGGCGTCATCGGTCTTGGAAAGTTTGGAAGGTCTTGCGCGATCCGTCTGGCTGAGCTGGGATTCGAGGTCCTGGCAATCGACGAAACGCAGAGCAACGTCGACAGCATCAAAGATGACGTCGCCCTCGCCGTCGTCGCAGACACGACGGACCCGGCCGAACTCGAGGCCGCGGGCATCACCAACTGCGACACCGTGGTCCTGACCATCGGAGCAGAAATTGAGCACAGCGTCCTTACCGCCGCGGTCCTCAAGGAGATGGGCATACGCCACCTTGTGGCAAGGGCCTCGTCCGACCTGCACGGCAGGCTGCTTTCTCGCATCGGCGCCGATCAGGTCGTCTTTCCTGAACACGATATGGCTATTCGCCTCGCCAACCGGCTCAGCCTTTCCAGCATCTACGATTTCCTGGAGTCGTCTCCCGATTACGATATCCTCGAGGTCCCCATTCCTCACGCCGCAGAGGGTAAGACGCTCCGGGACCTCGACTACCGCGCCCGCTTCGAGATCAACGTGGTCGGCCTTCGACGTGGAGGAGAGATCCTGATTACGCTTCACTCCGACGACGTCCTCGAGCCCGGCGATCGCCTCATCATCCTGGGCAGTGTCGCGAACCTGCACCGGTTCGCCAGCCAGATCCGGTTGTGAGGCGTCAGGTCCCTCTCTACCATTCGAGCAGCTCAGCACTGCGTCTGGTCACCAGCGTACTTGTTCTGGCGGTACTGACCAGCGCAAGCGGGTGTGCGGCTCCGGGGCACCAGGTCGTCGCGCTCGGTTCCTACGACATGACTGAGGTCAACCGTTTCCTGAGCTCGGCTGCGCCCGCTGCAGGCGGCATGGCCCTGGTCGTCGTGAAGGATGGAAAGGTCATCGAGAGTGCCGGCTACGCCAAGTTCGGCTGCGGGACAGTCGTGGACATTGGCTCCGCTTCACGCTGGCTGGCGGCGGCGGCGATGATGACTCTGGTGGACGAGGGCACTCTCGCGCTGGACGACCCCGTCTCCAACTACCTGCCCGAGTTCACCGGCGAGAAGGCTGGCATCACGATACGACAGCTTTGGTCCCATGATTCCGGACTGCCGGCAACAGACGCCTCGATCGATGACCGGACGCTGACGCTGGAGAAGTGTGTCAGACGCATTGCCGCCGGGCCCCTGTCCTCTCTGTCCGGCACCGCCGTGAGCGACGGGTCCGTTTCCATCCAGGTCGGAGCTCGCGTCTGCGAGGTCATCAGTGGGATGACGTGGCAGGAGTTTTTCCATGTCCGTATCGCCGAACCGCTCGGCATGACCAGTACGACCTTCAACCTGATGGGTTTCAGCCGGAATCCAAATGTGGCCGGCGGCGCCCGCTCGACGGCCGAGGACTATGCCCGGTTCCTGACCATGCTCCTGCAGGGCGGTATCTGGTCCGGCAAGCACATCCTCTCGGAGCAGGCCGTCGCCCAGATCGAGCAGGACCAGGCTGCCGTATCCACTATCGCTGCGACTCCCTATACCGCAGTCGTGTCGCTTCTCCCCTCGACCAGCCGTGCCCGTCCAGGGCTGGGCATGTGGCGGGAGGAAACCGACCCAGGCACCGGAACCCTCCTTATCGCCTCCTGCCCCGGTACCTATGGGTTTACGCCATGGATCGACCACAAGCTGGACCTCGCAGGGGTCCTATCCATGAAGTACGACTTGGCCAAGGCCGCCTACGCCATCATGCGCGTGCGCCAGCTGGTGCCCCAGGCAATTGCCGCCGGATTCCGCTTCAAGGATGTCCCGACCACGTCGTGGGCTTTCGCCGCAGTCGCCGACCTGAGTGCCCGCGGTCTTGTCACTGGGTATGAGGACGGCAAGTTTCATCCGGACAACGCCGTGACGCGCGCAGAGTATGCCAAGCTTGTCTGCACCGCCCTGGGTGTCGAGCCGGACACTGTGACGTCCGGACCCTTCAGGGACGTCTCGGCCGCTCACTGGGCGGCAGGCTACGTCGCTGCTGCTGTCCGCAAGGGATGGCTAACCGGATACCCCGGAGGCCTCTTCAAGCCCGAAGACCCTGTGAGCATGGCCGAAGTTCTTGCGGCTATCGCACGTTCACAGAGTTGGAACGACACGGCAACACTCCCGTTTGCGGACGTCCATCCCGGCTACTGGGCCCACGCGTTCATCGAAGCCTGCTTCGTGAGGAGCATCATCAGAAATCCCGACCCCGGCATCGAATCTGGGGGAAAGCTGAACCCCGAGGGCCATTGCACACGCGCACAGGCATGCGTTGTCCTCAGCCGCCTGCTTGCCTTGAAATCGTGACCCTCCGTTTAGAGCTGTTACAACAGGGGCTGTCCATGATGTTACAACAATGGGGACTGTCCCGTGTTACAAACGCCCCGGATTGCTCCGGAGCGTTATGCATTCAGCAAGCTTGGGCAAGAGACTACTCGTCCTCGTCGTCTTCGGCTTCCTCAGCTTCTTCTTCCTTTTCCTCATCGTCCCAGTCGGTGTCAGAGTCGGCAAAGTCCTCGAGGATATCCTGAAGGTCATCCAGCCGATCCATCAGATCATCGATAGCATCATCCGTCAGGTCGGACGCATCGATCTGTTCATATGCCTCATCAAGCTCTCCACGCAAGCGTGCCGCCTCTTCCACTGCAACGTTGTCCTCGTCCAGCTCGCTGATCTTCAGTTCGAGCGCACTGACGATTCCCTCGAGCCGTACTCTCTCGTCATCCATGACTGCCTCCCATGTCAACATGTGGGTGTGATGCCGGCACTATAGAGGAAACGCCCGGCGTTTCAAGCCCCTGACGAAGAAATGCCAGACGGCCGGGCAAGAACCCGGCCGTCTGGAGCGACCCAGCGAGGGCAGGCTACTGTGTCGAAGCCTCGCTCTTGTCAACGGACGAGCCTTCGACGGTCGGTTTCGCCGGTACGTCGACAAGCTCTACGGCAATGGTATAGGACGCCGCCAGGGCGGCGACCGTACCGATGGCCGCCCACACGGGAAGCAGGACCGCACCCACGACACCTGCGGTGAGCGGGACCTCAAACAGCGTGATGCCGTCCTTGTTCTTGATCGTGATACGCCGGACGTTGCCCTGATGGACCAGATCCTTGACCTGCTCGAGCAGTTTCTCCCCGCTGACCTTGAACTCTTCCGTTCGATTACTCATTGCTCGTCTCCTCTGATGTTGTTACAGATTCGCAGGACCACTGCACTGCGCCTGTCCTGTCGTCACCTTGTCTACGCAGGTGCAGGAGCCGAGGTTACACGGGCGCTGGTACGACTGCCCCGTGAGGCTATACTTACTGTCGACGCGGCCTCACCGCGGAGGGGAGGAACCTCATGGAGAAACGACCATTTGGCAAGACCGGTGCCGAACTCCCGATCCTGAGCCTCGGATGCCAGCGACTGGTGGATGAGGAAGGCTGCAGCCAGGACCAGGCTGTTGCCATCCTGGAACAGGCCCTGAAACGCGGCGTGTGGTACTTTGACACGGCGCCTGCCTACTCGAAGGGCGAAAGCGAACGGCGTGTCGGGCTGGTGGCAATCAGGCGGCGCACGGACATGTGGATAGCGACCAAGGTTAATGAGACCACACGGGACGGTGCCCGTCGGCAGCTCGAGGCGAGCCTCGACCGACTGCAGACCGACCACGTGGAAGAAGTGCGTCTACACAACGTCTTCAGCTTTGACCGGCTAGATGCCATGACCGGCAATGGCGGGGCGCTCCAGGCACTGATCGAGGCGCGGGATGAGGGCTTGGTCCGGTTCATCAGCATCTCGGAACATGCAAATCCCCAGGTGCTTCTCGAGGCCATCCGGCGATTTCCTTTCGATACAGCCCTGTGCGCCGTGTCCGCGCTGGACCATTTCATCTACAGCTTCGCAGAGGAGTTTCTGCCCTTTGCGCTCCAGAAATGCATGGGCGTCGTCGGCATGAAGGTTCTGGGCTACAAGGCCCTGGCTGACAACTGGAAACGGGCCTTGCGGTACAGCATGGGTCTGCCACTCACCACCGTTATTACCGGCTGCTCCACCATCGAACAGCTGGACGGCAACATCGACCTTGCCGAGACCTTCGTGCCGATGACCAGCGTCGAGCGTCTGGCGTTCTTCCGCGACATCCTGCCAATGGTTACACCGCAGAACATGCCGTGGAAGTCCAAGGATTGGGCACGAAAGGACTGGATAGAACGGAAGGAACCATTCGGATTGACACGCACCGACAGCCAGTAATGGTGAGCCGCACCGAAAAAGGGGATGTCCATGCAGCATGAGCTGACCACGCACCTGGACCTGTTGAACAACAGGGGCGAACTGAACGAGAAGGGATGGGCACGCCAGCTGGTGGCTACCTACAATCGTGAGCACATTGCCGCAAGCTGGCTGCGCATCAAGGAGTGGGACTACTACTGTGCCTTGACTTCGGACTACGGCGTAGCCATGACCATCTCAGATATTGGCTACCTAGCCGACATCTCGGTGACTTGGTTGGATTTCGTCAACCGGACTGAGGTCACGGCAACCATCATGAAGCCGTTCACGCGCGGGTCGCTCAACCTGCCGCGCACGTCCGAGACAGGTGACATCGCGTACAAGGACAGCCGCATCGACATACGCTTCACCCGTAACCCTGCGTCACGCGTGCTGACCCTGGATTTCCCGGGTTTCGACCATGGCAAGGGGATCAGGGGCAGCCTGAGACTGGACCAGGACCCAGCATTAGAAAGCATGGTCATCCTGACCCCGTTCGAGAGTGCGCCGAAGGCCTTCTACTACAACCAGAAAGTCAACTGCATGCCCGCGACGGGAACCATCACCACCGGCGGCGTGGACCATCTCTTCGATCCACAGACCTCGGCCGGCGTCCTCGACTGGGGTCGGGGTGTCTGGACGTACCGCAACACCTGGTACTGGGGTTCCGGCTGCGGCCGTGTAGACGGGCATTCCTTCGGGTTCAACATCGGCTACGGGTTTGGTGACACCAGTGCCGCGAGCGAGAACGCCATCTTCTGGGACGGCAGGGTTCACAAGTTCGACCGCATCGAGTTCCAGATTCCGCCGGACTCCTTCCTCAAGCCGTGGAAGTTCGTGAGCAGCGACGGTCGATTCGACATGGACTTTGAGCCCATCCTGGACCGCCATGCCAAGATTGACATCGGCGTCATCAAGACCATTCAGCATCAGGTCTTTGGGGTCTTCACCGGTGACGCCGTCCTCGACGACGGGACCCGAGTGCACCTCGACCACTTCCTCGGTTTCGCCGAGAAGGTATTCAACGAATGGTGAGGCTATCATGAGTGCAACAAGGATTCTTCCGGTAGCAGTACGCAACGCGGGCGACCTTGCCACGATATGTGCAGGAGAAGGCGCGAAATCCGATCCATTATGGGAACGGGCGACCAAGGCCAAGAGACAGTGGGTCCGTGACCGTCTCGCTGAGCTGGGTACATTTGCCTGGGTCGCCTACAACGGCGCTGACCCCATCGGCATGATCCAGTGCCATCCCGACCGCGACACCATGGGCGTGGGTGTGGCCCTCATCGACTGTATCTGGGTTCCCAAGAAGTCGCGGTGGGGACGGGGCATCGGCAGTAAGCTTCTTGCAGAGGTCGAGGTGACCATGCAGCGCCAGCACCGCTGGTTCGACGGAAAGCCTGCTGACGGCATGGCTGCCATGGCCTTTCATGGCGAAGCCGAGGGCCAGCAGTCCGCCGAATCGTTCTACCTGCACCACGGGTTTGCACACGTAGGTAGCGACCCGGACCTCATGTTCAAGCCCCTCCAGCCCGACACCGTCTGGACCCCGACTCCCCGCGCAGTGGTGACGCCAACGTCTCTGCCCGACGACCAGGCTCGCGTCACGGTGCTGCTCGGACCTCTCTCGTGTCCGTTCCAGTACCGTATGCTCAGCAAGACCGGCACCTATGTCGGCGAGAAGCTTGGCATGACGGTCGTCGAAGTGGACGCGGTGAGCGATCCTGAAGGTTATCTGGCTCATGGTGGGCACCCTGGCATCCTCGCGGGCGGCCGCCCGCTCGACTATGACCTTCTGCAGCGTGGGAAACTCGACGAGGAGCTAGGCGGATTGTAGGATCCCCCGAAGAACCAGGTGTGCTCTATCGGAGCCCCGCGGCGCGGGGCTCCTTCACATCCGAGACCGAGGTCAGCAGCGACTTCAGTGAGCAGGCGGCTCAGAGGAGACCGCAACGCCAAACAGCGGCCCCGTCGTCGTCCGGAGCACATCGGTCCTGGGGATGACGTACGATATGCCGTCCACATTCTCCGGCACCCCGGGGAAGGGGACTGATTCCACGTCTTCGTACGCGACGTCCTTGTAGGTCATTGCGATGCGCGCCATGACGCTGAACGACATGTCGGTTGTCACCGCCGCCTGCACAGCCCGGATGACTGCAGGCAGGCACAGCAGCGTCCGCACCTCTTTCGTCTGGTCGATGACGGCCGCCAGGAGCTTCTTCTGGCGGGCCACGCGCCCGTGGTCCTCGCCGGACCACGAGCCGAAGTCGCCAACGGCATCCATCCTGAACCGCGAATACTCCAGCGCCTGCTCGCCGTCGAGATGCTGGACACCCGGCTGCAGGTCGATGAGCACGTCGACTCCCTTGTAGAGCATCCTCTCCTCGACGTCGATGGTCACGCCTCCCAGGGCGTCGATAATGGCGGCGAACCCTGCGAAATCGGTTTTGACGGTGTAGTCGATGCGGAGACCCGGCAGCAGGTCTGTTTTGATGGTGTCCGCCAACAGGCTGGTCCCGCCGCCCTGGTAGTATCCGCCGGAAGCCTGGTTCAGCTTGTCGACGCCGTGGCCGGGGATCGTGACGCGCGTGTCGCGCGGGAGAGACAGCAGGCGCACATGCTTCGTGGCCGGGTCCAGCCGCACGAGCATGATCGTGTCTGCGCGCCCAGGGTCATCATTCACGCGGGAATCAGCTCCAAGCAACAGGATGTTGAGGGGTTTGTCGAGGTCAGGCTGCGGCTCGAGAGGAATCGGGGGCACCACCCGCTGCGCAGGAACGGGGTGGTCGGTAGCCCCTGGTACCGAAGGGTTCGGAGTGCCATCAGTAGCGACGGAGGATGCCGGTAGAGCACGTGACACAGCGGCGATTCCGGCAAGCAGTGCCGTTATCGCCAGTAGTGCCAGGACTATGTGCCGAGTGCGCTCTTGTACCGCCATGCTACTCCTTGTGCCTGTCAGAGAACTTGGTCTTCAGTATACAACTTCATGGAGCATTCCCATCGTCGACACGCTCTGGTCTGCCATGCCCACCATGATGGAATCCGGCCTGTTGCCTGTCGATGGGTTCCCGCCTTCGCGGGAACGGCGGAGAGATTGTCCGCGGCTAGAGCATCTTCTAACGGCCTGCCAGCGGCAAGGCGTGCCACGGCTGGTTGAAACCGAGCAGGGCAGCCACGCTCGGGACAAGATACAGGAGCGCCACCATTACACGCGAATCCCGATTGAGGCGCAGCGGCTCTGCCAGCAGGAGAACCACCAGCAGTCCCAGGACCGCACCGAAGATGCCTCGCCACAGGCTGTGAGGAAAATGCAATTGCCACGCCACCAGCCACAAGCCGGCCACGAATCCAACGGGGTAGGCGAGGACACTTCCAAACAGAGCCCCGATGATATCTCCCCAGCGGGTGCTGGCACCGCTGCCCAGCTTCGCTCCCACCCAACTGCCCAGCAGCAGTATGCAACCTCCCAGGACAACACCCACGACCAGTTCCAGAAACGTCGTGCGCAGTGACTGTCTCATGGGAACGTCACGCTGCACTGTCGTCGCACCTAGAGCACAGGCTTGAGCAGCTCTACCACGTCGCGGGCCGTCAGGATGCGCAGTTTACCGAGCGGACCCTCGGAAAGCGCATTAAACGCGATGTCACGGAGCTCACCGGCTGCAATGTCCAGGTCTCCCAGCGTCGACGGAGCGCCCCAGCGCTGAAACGCCGTCCTCATGGCCGTGATGCCTTCTTCGACTGTACCCGCGCCCCAGACGGTTCTTGCCCACCGCTGGAACTGGCCCGGGTTGTTCTCGCGCTGGTAAGTCATCCAGGCAGGAAGGATGACCGCCATGCCAGCTCCGTAGGCTACTTCGGGGTGCAGGGCACTCATCGCGGACTCGATGCTCCGGGCCGACCAGTCGCTGTCCTCGATGCCCGCGGAGCTCAGACCATTCATGGCCAGCGTCGCCGCCCACGCGAGGTTCGCGCGCGCACCGTAGTCCGCGTGGTCCGCCTGCAGTCGGTCCACCATCTTGATGACCGTGCGCATCAGCCCCTCGTCGAGCGCAAGCGTCGTCTCCTCGAACGACCCCACCAAGTAGGTGGCCATGATATGGCTGAGGACGCCGATGGCGCCGTTCACGGTCTGGCGCCACGGCAGGCTGGTCTGCACGCTCGGATCCACGATCGCAAACCGGGGATACAGGACAGGAGAGGAAATGCTCCACTTCCTGTGCTGCTCGCTCTGAGTCAGGACGGCCCACGCGTCCATCTCGCTGCCGGAAGCCGAGATCGTCAGGACGACGAAGACGGGGAGCGCCTTGTCGATCGGACACCGTCTCTCAAAACAGCTCCAGAGGTCGTCGACATACACGCCCGCCGCAACACACTTGGCCGTGTCGATGACGCTGCCGCCGCCGACAGCCAGCACTCCGTCCACCCGCTGCTCACGGGCGATCTGCACCAGCTGCTGGGCAAGCGCCAGCTCGGGGTTGGGCCGTATACCCCAGGCTTCTACCGCATCAATACCCGACACGCTTAGGGACTGCGTGACGGCCTGATAGACGCCGTTCTCGCGGATGGAACCGCCGCCGGCTATCAACAGCACCTTGTGAGCACCTTCGCGAGCGACGGCCGGGCCTACCTGCTGCATCGTCCCGCGACCGAAGATCACCCGCGTCGGATTGTAGAACTCGAAACTGTGCATGCGTCACCCCTTTCGCGCCAGTCCGGCGCGTTCTTCTAGACTAGCACCTGTAATGGACGGCTTCAAGTATGCCTCGTAGGGTGCCCAGTGCTCCAAACATGTACCAGACACCCGGTCCCATGGTTCGACCCGCCGCCTGCTCGCTCTGGAGGAAGGCAGGAATCTCATCTTCCATCAACAGGACGACCTCGATCTCCTCGCTCGGCTCCAGCTCCTGCTGAGGATGCTGATTGCGTGGATCTGTCTCGTCGATCTCGGCACTGAAAATGTACTGGTTGTCGTTGGACATCCCGACATTCACCTTCAAGGGGCCGCTCGACGCGATGATGCGTTCCCCTGTCTTTTTCATGTCCCCGTCTCCTTCCCGTCCGCAGCGCGACGGGCTGGACACACGGTATCAGCATGATACCTTTTCGCCGCAGAGCTCGCCGCCGCTAGTCCGGATCCACTGCCAATGCGCCGATCCCAGGACGCCAGTCGAACACGGTGATATCTCCAACTCTGTCGAAGCCAAGCCGGACATACAACTGCACTACCTCGGGGTTCGCCTGCAATACCAGGTGCGAGTAGCCCATGCGAGCCGCCCGGGCCAGAACATGCCGACTGAGCAGGATGCCCGCTCCACGTTTTCGGAACATCTGCGGCACACCAAGCCAGTGCAGTCCGGCTATGCCGTCACCTGCGAACAACAGTGCGCCACCCACTGGGGTCCCGTCCTGCAATGCCATCAGGCGATGCCAGCGGCCAGAGAGGACGCCGGTCTCGGTAAGCACCGACTCCAGATCATGGAACTGTGTCAGGCCAAATCCCTCGAGCACGACGTGCATCCACTGCTCCCGTTCATCCGCGGAGACTGCCTCGACAACCGTGATGTCCGACGGAGCTTCCTCCGCCCCAGTTGAGCCGTCAAGCGGTTGAACCATCCCCGTTAGAGAGTAGCGCAGTTCAAGCTCATGACTCGCCAGCCGTGTCGCGAGGTCGTCGGGCCTGGAACAAGGGTCGACATACCAGCTGACCGGCACGGCGTCCCGGTGAAACGGCAGCAGGAGCCGCTTGATGTCCTGATCGGCGGTGTCTGCGCTGAGACGAGCCCTGAAGATGCGATTGCGGTCGCCATGCGGCCCCCGCACACAGGAAACGGAGGCGTCATCCAGGATGTGCGTTCCCGGCTGGCCGTCCACAGTCAGGAAGTACTGCGCTATCTCCTCGCTGACGAGGCAGGCGCCGGCGTTCATCGTCAGGCTGCCCAGAGCCATGTCAGTCCTCTTCCTCTTCGTGACCGGTGTGACCATCGCCCTCTTCCTGATAAGGGTGACCGGTCACACTGGCAGCGAGGATAGCTCCCAGGATGTCGGCAGGTGATACGTCGAAGGGCATGGCTGACATGAAGTTGTCTGGAGTACACGACGCCTCGGCAGCCTTCTGCAGCGACTCGCGGCTTGCATCGCCCAGTCCCAGCTCCTCGAGCGTCATGGGCAAGCCGGTGCTGAGGAACGGATTTATGATGTCGTCCATCTCCTCGCACGGAGCGTCTTCCAGGACCAACTGCACGATACTGCCAAACGCCGCCAGCTCGCCATGGTCTGCTCTTCGGCCGCGACAAGGAACTCGTTGCCCAGCCGTGAACCATATTCGTGAAGCCTGCCAATCTCCCCAGGTTCCTGGACGTATCGATCCAGCGCTCCTATGGTGCTCGTCATCGCCGACCTCCTGTTGCCGGAGCATTGGTGTTGGTGCACGGCAACGCTGTTCCTGCCCCCTATTCTACACAGTGGGCACTCCAGCGCAACCATGTTGCACTATACTGGAAACACGAGTCCGGTGCACCTCTGCCAGACCGCTCAGGAGGAACCATGGCGAAACTTCTCAAAGCACCCTCGACAGCACTGACCCCCGTCCCCGCCGTCCTCGTGACTGCGGGCACGATGGAGGCATCCGACGTCACGACCCTCGCTTGGGTCGGGACCGTCTGTTCCGAACCCCCGATGATCAGCATCAGCGTCCGTCCGGAACGCTGGCTGCATCACTTCATCGTCGAGGGAGGCGCCTTCGTCGTCAACGTGGCCGATGCTGCACACGCCCGGGAACTCGACCTCTGCGGCATGGTGTCCGGCAAGGATACCGACAAGTGGGAGCTGAGCACTCTTACCCGCGAACAGGGAACGGCCACAGCCGTGCCTCTGGTGGCGGAGTGCCCCCTCAACATCGAGTGTGTCGTTCGCCAGACCCTGCACCTCGGCAGTCACGACCTGTTCATCGGCGAGGTCGCCGCCGTTCACATGGACGAGCACATCCAGGCGGGCGGGCGTGTCCTGGACCCAATCTGCTACCTGAGCGGGCAGTACTGGAAGCTGGGGGACCTTATCGGCCCCATGGGGTTCTCGCGCAAGTAATCGTGGATTCCGGTCGACCACTCTGCAAACCGGTCCCTGACGTCGTACCGTGACGCAATAGTTCGGCATTCGTTCGCATTTGCCCTTGTAGAAATCTCGCGATACCCTATTCTTCGCCTAGAATGCGAGAGCAGAAGGTCCCCGCAGCCTTGGCAGAGAGTGCAGGGGTCTCGTCTGTATACATCGAGTTCGAGAGAGAAGGAGATGCGAATGAAGAAGTTGCTTGTTGCAGTGACACTGTTGTTGCTGGTCGTCGGTCTGGCGGGGTGCGGAACGCCCAAGCAGCCTGCGACCACCGATCCAGGCCTGGATACCTCAGGAAACACCAACAGAACGATTGTCGAGGTCGATGCCAAGAAGGTCGAAGAACTCATCCAGACGGACCGTGACCTCGTCATCATCGACGTATCTGGCAAGTGGGCCGATGGGCACATCGTAGGCGCACTCGACACGCCGCTGGATAAGCTGCAGGAAATCATCAACGGCAACTTCACGCTCAGTGCCAGCAAGCACTACGTCGTCTACTCTCGCGATGAGGAATCCAGCAAGAAGGCGGCCAACATGATGCTGGCAAGCTCCTTCACCGTTATCAACCGCCTGGTAGGCGGGTATGACGCGTGGGTGGCAAACGGCGGCTACACCGAGAAATAGACGCGCCGAACACTGACGACAGTGAAGCCCCATTCTCGTATGGCCGGGGCTTCTGCATTTCCTGCCGTCCGCCGTTCAGGAGTGTGCCTCGTGTGACAGGTCGACATCGACGGCATGACCCTCGCGGCGCTCGACTTCTTCCGTGTAGGCGCCTGAGCGTTTCTCAGCATCTTCGATCGCCTGCGCGCATGGCAACATGGCCATCATCTATGACTTCGATAAGGACCTTGTGCCCGTTTCGACCTTCCTGATCAGTCTGACCTACGCCAACGCGTCGCAGTACTTGCGGGACAGCAGCACAGCATGGAAAGCCAGCAACCATGTCCTCTCCCGCATTGCCGCCACAGGAATGACCCAGAAGGTCACGGGCAGCTTCGATTGCGGCGGTGGCGTGTACTGCATCGTCGCCACGGCAGGAACGACGAAGAGATACTGGCTCCTCGATGCCACCGACCAGGTCGTTTACGGGTACATCGACCTCGTTCCAGGTACGAGCATTACCTCCTATGCCATATCAGGATCATCGTCTGCTCCTGCAAAGGTTACAGAGTTGAACGACGAGGACACTGGGCACGGCATCGACAACCTTCTCCTGCCCGTGAACATGTTGTTCCCAACGAAGCTGACGTACGACAAATAGCTGATGCCATCTGGGCGGGCAACACCCTCCAAGATGCTGTGTGCAGTGAGGATGGAGGAAGGATATGAGGGAGTGCTCCAAGTGTTTCTCAACTGGTTCACTCTCGTGTCACCGTGTTCAGTTCCTGCCACTGCAGGTTGTTTTACCCCAAAGAGACTGACTCAGAATAGGCGTCTGAGTTCTCTCATTGAGGGCGAACATCGGACATCAGGCGTGAAGGGGAGCTGGGCACAATGGGCGGAAGAAGACACTTGATTCAGGCACTCATCGTGTACACCTTGATATTCTGCACCGGCTTCCTGTTTGTACATGCCGAATTCCGAGCGTATGGCGACGACGCATTCTCCGCAGTCGTACTGTCTCTGCCGGGAATGCGGGGCAACAATTGGTCTCGACCACCAACCATGACGTGGCAGCAGACTGTGAGTTGGGGAGGTGCAGATGCATACGAAAGGGTTGCGGGGTTGACGCCTACGCTGTCGTATGGCAAGAAGCCCAATGCCTTGCCGGATCCGCCGCAACCACGCGACGATCCTTCAGGTACAGTCCGATATGCTCGCAGGTTCACTGCAGTGGAGAGTCGGTTCACCCTGTGTATCGATGTCGACACGACATTCTCTGAGCAGGCATTCGAATCGCGCTATGCGGGACTGCTTGCTGGTATTGTCCGGTAGGTCAGAAGTCCTCGTCGTCTTTCGCTGTTCGGTGCGATGCACTCAAGGGTCGCGTTGATCCCCGCATTGGTCGGCAATACGTACGCCATCTTCCCCGGCGGTGTAGCGTCTGGGCTGAATGCTCTCGTCACCATGATTGCAGGGCTGCCACGATGGCTGGTCCTTCCGGTGCTGATCATGGTGCCATCTTGGCTGGTTCTGCAGGTCTTATAGATGTCGGTCGTCTTGGGCGTGCTGTAAGTCGTGCTGCCGCAGAGAGCCTGGGGATGGATGAAGTCCTTAGTTCCCCGAGTCTCTGCGAACCTTCGACGAAGCAAGGGATCGTAGCATACAGCGGAAGAGCGCGGTTGAGCTGCGTTCGGGCAACCATCGCATCGTGCGTCGATTCCCTCACGATTTCGCCTATTCGAACCGAAAAGTGCCGACTCAACTCCCATTTGGCTGATTCAACCCTGAAATCGCCGATTCGCGATGACGTCAGTCAGCGACTCATGTTCCCGCCATTCCGACCTTGCATGCTCTCGTCACGATGGCTGAGCGCTCGGATCCAGACAACATGAGCCAAAGTCCTGGTATTCGCGACCGCCAGCAGACTGACGCCGAGTTTCCAGTCGCGAGATGGCAGGACACAAGCACATCACTCGGGAGGGCCACTGATCCTGTACCACTTCACAGTCAGCTCGCCCGCCATCAACGCTCTGGATGCCGAGTCTACCCTCGTGGTGCTTTGAGCAGGCGAGCGTTGATAGCAACGATGATCGTGGAGAGGGACATGAAGACGGCGCCGACGGCTGGACTCATGATGAAGCCGACCCCGGCAAGCACGCCTGCTGCCAGCGGGATCGCGACGACGTTGTACCCCGTCGCCCAGGCGAGATTCTGCAGCATCTTGCGATACGTGGCACGCGAGAGCCGCACGACTGCGACGACGTCGCGGGGGTCGTCACGGACCAAGATGACGTCCGCCGTCTCGATGGCAACATCGGTGCCGGCGCCAATGGCAATCCCGACATCAGCCTGCGCGAGAGCCGGAGCGTCGTTCACGCCGTCGCCGACCATGGCTACCGTCAACCCCCTCTTCTGCACTTCCTGGATCCTGGCTGCCTTCTCGTGCGGCAGCACCTCGGCAAAGAAGTCATCGAGTCCCAGGTCCTGGGCAACCCACTGCGCGGCGGCACGCGAGTCGCCGGTCAGCATGATGCTCTTGATGCCCATCTGGTGCAGTGCCACAACGGCGTCGCGAGACTCGGGGCGTATAGTATCTGCCAGGGCGACTGCTCCCTGGACAACACCGTCGACCACGACGTAGACGACCGTCTTCGCTTGCGAAGTCAGTATGTCGATTTGAGCCGAGGAGCCAATCAGCCCGTGCTCGACGACATAGCTGGGTCGTACGACCATGACCATGTGACCGTCCACTTCTGCCTGAGCACCGATCCCTGGGAGTGCAAGGAACTGGCTGATCTGGGGCAGGGTGATGGAGCGTTCCTGTGCGCTGCGCACGATGCCGAGCGCTATGGGATGCTCCGACTGAGCCTCGACGGCGCTGGCCAGTCTCAGGATCTCCTCCCGCGTGCTCGTCTCGCTCAGCGGGACGATGTCTGTGACGCCAAACGACCCCATCGTCAGCGTGCCGGTCTTGTCGAACACGACCGCCTTCAGGTTACGGGCCTGCTCGAAGGCTGTCCTGTTGCGGAGGAGTAGCCCGTTCTGGGCCAGCAGAGCGGTCGAGACAGAGACGACCAGTGGAATGGCAAGTCCCAGGGCATGCGGGCATGTTGTCACCATGACCGTGACCATGCGTTCCAGTGCGAATGCGAGACCCTTGCCGAGCAGCAGCCAGGTGACCAACGTCAACGTGCCGGCGCTGAGGGCGATGACGGTCAGCCAGAGGGCTGCCCGGTCGGCCAGCGCCTGTGTTTTGGACCGCGATTCCTGAGCGTGGCGGACCAGCTGGATGACCTGTGACAGGTACGTGTCACTGCCGACCTTCTCGATGACGACCGTCAGGGCGCCTTCGCCGTTGATGGCGCCGCCGATGACAGCGTCGCCCGGCTTCTTGTCCACCGGGCGCGACTCCCCGGTCAGCATGGCTTCGTTCACGCTCGATGCTCCGCCCTCGACACGACCGTCGACAGGGATCTTCTCGCCGGGTTTGACCAGTACTCGGTCTCCGGTCACGAGGTGAGCAACCGAGTGGTCCATCACGGTGCCATCGGGCATGATGACGTGTGCATCAGAGGGCATGAGACGCGCAAGGCTCTCCAGCGAGCGGGAGGCCCCCATCACGGACTTCATTTCCAGCCAGTGACCGACGAGCATGATATCGATCAGCGTCGCCAGCTCCCAGTAGAAGACCATGCCCTGAAGACCCAGCGAGACCGCGGCGCTGTACACAAAGGCCACCGTGATTGCCATCGCGATGAGTGTCATCATGCCGGGGGTCCTGGCCTTGAGTTCTTCGAACAGCCCTTTCAGGAAGGGCATGCCGCCGTACACATAGATGAATGCCGACAACACAAACAGAACCCATGTCGAGCAGGCGAACTGCAGCTTCGTGCCAAGATGCAGCAGCATCTGCACGGGCTCGGAAAGGAGCAGAACCGGGACGGTCAGGACCAGGCAGACCAGGAATCGGGTCCCGAAGTCACGGATCATGTGAGCGTGGTGGTCGTGTCCCTGGTGTTCGTCGTAACCCGTGCGGCCATCCGGCATGTCATGCCCAGCATGCATCATCTCCGCATCTATGGCGTGGTCATGCCCTTCCTGGTGCATGGCGCGCGCGTCGTCGGTCATATCATGATGCATATGCTCGTGGTCTTCCATGTGTGCCTCCGCAGGACTGGCTTATGAATGCCAGTCTACGTCAAAGCCGCACATACTCAACGTGACCGCGCACAAGACTCGGTGGTGCAGAGTCCATTCTTGTCCACATCGGGCTGTATGCGCAGCGCCCTGCCCTCATGTAGTCATTTCGCACGACAAACCGACCAGAACAAAACGAGCGGCTCGGATTTCTCCGAGCCGCTCGGCCGTTTCGGTTGATAGAGAAGGCCGTGCTAGTGCTTCTCGGGGACGTCCTTGGGCCCTGGCATGCCTTTGCGTGAAGCGGGGTTTTCGATGTACTTCTTGGGGTTCCCATGGAACAGGCCCTTGCACTTCGTGCTGCAGAACCCATAGGTCTTCCCTCCGAACTCCTCGGTCTCTACAACTTTGCAGTCTTTGAGTACCATGCCGCAAACTGGATCCACTTCGTTGACACACGCCTTGCTCATTCGAGCCTCCTTGAATGATGGGGCAAGTCATCTCATCGATGACAGGCTTGCCAGGTCAGAATCCGGGGCACCTTCATCGTGTCACTGGTTGTTTAACCTTAGAAGCACCGGCCTACAGAAGCGTCAGGCAAAACTGACTCGCGTTCTTCTTGGTCGCACCTTCATGGAGACATCCTCACCATAGCGCACAATGGAATCCGATTGTGAAGGCACTATGGGCGCGTCAGGATGGGTGACAACCCAGCGTGTGGTCGGCACCACTTGGCAATCAATGAACGGCCGGCCACTTGGCGCCCAGACAGTCAGGCACCCCAGCCGCCCTGCTCGTGGTGCCAAGCATAACCACCAGATACCCAACAAGCCGGAGGCAGCCGCCTCCATGGGCGGCTGCACCGATTGCCCGGATATTCCTGACGCCTGCACTATGGTGCAGTCACGATGCGCACGGTTGCCGCGACGCCCTGCACGGGGTAGCTCTCGGCTACCGGGCCGTTGAACGTGACCTCAACCGTGTCGCCCTCCTTAATCTCCAAGAACGCGAACTGGCTCGTGATGGGGGTCTCGTCTCGCAGTACCTTGGAACTGATGTTCACCGTGACGCTGGCCTTATCGAAGGACGTGTCCTGCTCCAGTTTGCCTTCCACGAGCATTGTGATGCCATCCTTTCCCTGAACGATGTCCCTCACGACGCCCCTGATGCCGATCGTGTCGCTGTCGTCGATGATAGGCTGGACACTCTGCAACAGCTCGGTCCCACTCTTCGCGCAGGCTTCGTCCGGGTCGGCGAAGGAGATATACAGGTTTTCCTTATCGTCCACGACGTACTGGGCAACGTGCAGACCGCTGCCCACGTCTCGCGTCGCGCCAAGTCGCGTGATGATCTCCCTGTACGTCATTCCCTTCGGGATGCTCTCGACGTCACGAGCACGCACGTGTCCGACGGCATTGTAGGGAGAGAATAACTTCTCGAAACTCACGGCACCAGAACTCTTGCATGACGTCAACGATATGACAACCACCATCAGTGCAAGGACAGCCACAATTCTTCTCATCGTTCCTCCACCTCCACTGGGACCGTGCTGAGACAACGAACGCATCCAGACGTCTCCTCACTATGACTTGATATCCTCTGCAGAAGTTCCTTAGACGCCCTCGCGTCCGACGACGGCAGTCCGATGCCGTGTGCTGTGCAGCGGTCCGTCACTGCATGCAACTCACGCGCGTCCCGGCCTCTCGGGACTCTGGTGTCTGGCGAAGATATCTGTAGACTACCTGATATTGCGCTTGAGGGCCGGATGGTATTCGGACATGTGGCCATCGGTCCGGCCTGACCTGCCCCTGCGGTTCCCCGAGTCACGGACGGTGGGCCTGGGTCTATGGAGTTCGCACGGCGCTGCGATTGCCGGTAAGGTGTCGCTGCTCGCACTATGCGTCGTGATGTACATGTTGGGCAGGCGTCAGGGATCAACGGCCAGACTCTGAGTATTCGCCATCGATGCGGCTGTGAGGCTCCCATGGAGCCAGACGTGAGCATAGTCAACGGAGGTATCATGCGTGCTAGAGTAGTGTACCAGTCCACGACAGGAAACACGAAGAAGGTGGCCAAAGCGATTGCGCGCGCAGCGGGCTGCGTGGCAGAGCCGGTAAGTGCGGCGACGGTCCGCGAGCCGGTGGACATGCTGTTCCTCGGGGCAGCGGTTCACGGCGGTGACATCGACCCATCGGTCAAGAAGTTCATCGACGGGCTCGATCCCACCCTCGTCAAGAAGGTAACAGTGCTCAGCACGGGCTTCGAGGAGCACAAGGAGAAGGCAGTGGGGGTCATGAAGGACCTGGTGGCGCAGCGGGGGATCGTGACGACAGACAAGTGCTACTTCTGCAAGGGCAGGTTCCTCCTCTTCAACCGCACGCACCCGGATGCCCAGGACCTGACCGGGGCAGAGGATTTCGCTCGGAGCCTCGTCGCCGGTTAGTGCTCCGCACGTCCGTTCTAGAGCAGCGGTATCCCTGCAGCGAAACAGGCAGAGCGCATGGCATCGGGCCAGATGCTGGATTGGACCTGGCCGATGTGCACAGTGTGCAGGAGCAGCATGCAGAGCCGCGACTGTCCGATGCCGCCGCCGATGGTCAGGGGCAGGTCGCCCGCAAGCAGGCGGTTATGGTATGGGAGGTCGCGGCTGGCGAGTTCGCCGTGTGCTTCAAGCTGACGCAGCAGGGCAGACGGGTCTACACGGATGCCCATCGACGAGAGTTCGAACGTACAACCCAGGAGGGGGTTCCAGATGAACAGGTCTCCGTTGAGGCCGCGACGTGTCTCGTCCGTGGGCGTCGACCAGTCGTCGTAGTCAGCCGCGCGACCGTCTTGGGGGTTGCCGTCGCGCAGCGGCGCGCCGATGCCGATGACGAACACCGCGCCCGAGTCACGGCAGATACGGTCCACCCGCTCTTCCGGGGTGTGGTCGGGGTCGTCGGCCTCCAAGTCCTCGCTGTGCACGAAGACCAGCTTATCAGGCAGTTCCGGGGCTGGCACTGAAGGGTAGCGCTCGCACACAAGCTGGCTTGTGCGGAGCAGCACACCGTAGATGTTTCGCACGATTCCCTCCAGGAACGGGACAGTGCGCTCGCTGGCGTCGATGACGCGCTCCCAGTCCCACTGGTCGACGTACACGGAGTGCAGGTTGTCCAGCGTCTCGTCGGGTCGGATGGCGTTCATGTCGGTGTAGAGGCCTTCGCCGTGGCCGAAGCCGTAGTCGGCCAGAGCAGCACGCTTCCACTTGGCCAGTGACTGCACGATCTCGGCGTCCTCGCCGATACTGCGGATGCAAAACCGGACCGGGCGCTCGACGCCGTTGAGGTGATCGTTGAGACCGGAGGCGGCAGTCACACACAGGGGCGCCGAAATACGCGCAAGGTTGAGCGCGGCCGCAAGACCGTTCTGAAACGCATCTTTGATAAACTTGATGGCCTGTTCCGTCTCCCGCAGCGACAGTGCGGGCGTATACCCTTTGGGCAGGCAAAGCCTGCCACTGATGTATGTCTGAGCTGTCTCCATCTGCATCGTCATGCCCATCTCCCGTTGCCTCGCCGCCAGCGCCACTGCCGGATGGGAGGGTATTTGATAGAAGATACCAGCAAACGCTGCCCCATTATGTGTGAATTGTGAACGACTGGGAACACCCATGGGTCACGCTGTGCAAGTGGAAGTCCATGCCTGTCCAAGAACTGGATTCCCGCCTTCGCGGGAACGACAGAAAGGTGTACGACGTAACTCGTGGGAGCAGACAACTGTGCGCTGCGAGTGCCGTGAGCGACGCCATCAGGCGTACATCCTCTCGTAGTAGTCCTGCAGCATGCGCGCAGCCGAGAACCGCCATTGTGCCATGTCGATGCTGGCATGCATCATGTCGACCCACGTGTCCCGCCGGTTCTCATAGGTGGGGATGACATCACTGGTCAGCACTTGATACAGCGAGGCGCTATCGACGCTGTTGCAGTCGCCCCCCTCGTATCCCCCGCCAAACTGCCAGCCGTTGACGCCGTGGTTGCAGGCCTCGGCCCACCATCCATCGAGGGTACTCAGGTTGAGGACACCGTTCATCGCAGCCTTCATGCCCGACGTGCCGCTTGCTTCCATCGGCCGCACCGGGTTGTTAAGCCAGACGTCGCATCCGCGCGTCAGCATCTTCCCAATGGCCATGTCATAGTCCTGCAGGAACACGACGCTGCCGGGATACTCCCTGGCGATGCGTACGAGGTTCGTGATGGTCGCCTTCCCTCCCAAGTCGTTGGGGTGCGCCTTGCCGGACAGCACGATCTGAATCCTGTGGTTGCGCAGCAGGTCCCCGACGACCTCTCTGTTCGAGAAGATGAGGTCGCTGCGCTTGTAGGGCGTGGCGCGGCGGGCAAACCCGATGGTCAGGACGTTCTCGTCCAGCCGAACCCCGTTCCGCCGCTCGATGTCGTCGATCATCGCCCGCTTCAGCGCGCTGTGGGCCGCCCACATGTCCCCTCCCGACGCATCGGCCTGCCGGATGCTGTCGTCCTGCCAGGTACCGTTGTGGACGCCGTTCGTGATGGTCAGGATGTCGGTGCCTCCGGGGATGAGCTTCCACATCTCGCGCGCCGTATGTCCATGCAGCTGCGAGACCGCATTCGCCCTTTTGGACAGGCGCAGTCCCGCGGCAGTCATGCTGAACGGGTCACCGCCCAGTTGGACGATCTGGCCGCAGGAGAGTCCGTCGTACGAGCTCATGTACTGCAGGATTCGATGAGTGTGCGCCTCGTTGCCGGCAGGCACCGGCGTGTGCGTCGTAAACACGATGTGCTGTTTCACGGACCAGAGTGCGTCCGTAAAGGGCACGCCCTTCGTCATCTGCTGGCGGATCAGTTCGACGCCCGCAAACACAGCGTGGCTGTCGTTGAAGTGGTAGACGTCCACATCGATACCTAGCGCCTGCAGCGCGCGGACGCCGCCGATGCCGAGGATCATCTCCTGTGCGATGCGTTCTTCCTCGAACCAGCCATACAGCTGCCCCGTCAGGTTCCAGCCCGGGTTGTCCGGAAGGTACGTGTCGAGGAGGTACAGCGGCGCGTTGCCGAAGGCGGCGCATTTCCACACCTTCGCCCGCACCTGTTCGTCGCGGACGGGCACAGTGACGACGACGCCCGTGTCCTCCAGGAAGTCGTACCGGTACTCGTGGTAGCTGTCGAACGGGCGGTCGTACTCATCGATGAATTGCGCCGTGTAGTCCTGGCGCCACAGGATGCCCACCCCGACCATCGGCCGGCCGGCGTCCTGTGCCGCCTTCAGGATGTCACCCGCCAGGATGCCCAGACCCCCGGCGTAGATGTGCAACTTCTCGTGCAACCCGAACTCCATACAGAAGTAGGCTACTCTGGGCGTTCCGTTGTCCATTGAGAACCTCCGTTGTGCCGGGCTCCGTGGCGACTCCCATGACACTGGGACCGTGATCCCAGCACGAAGAGGGCGTGCACCTTCATTGCACCAGACACTGCAAACTCTGTCATGATAGCAGAGCCAAGCCGAGTTGCCATACATCCCGACCCCCAGCTGCTTCACGAAGTCACCGGAAGTGCCAGGCATCAGATGTCGAGCGGCAATCTGTCGGTCACTCCCGCGCAGGCGGAAGTCCATCCACGTTCGCTGGAGTGGGTTCCCGCCTCCGCGGGAACGACAGAGGGGGGGAAAGTTCGACTTTCGCGGGAACGACAGAAGAGGGGTAGATGCAAAGGAAAGGCGGGACACAGGATATTCCCCGTGCCCCCGCCTTGTTCTCTGCGAAGGGAGTTCGCTATTCCTGGGTAATGGTCACAGAGCCCACGCCGACGTTGAGGTCGATGCTCAGCGTGACGGCACTGAAGCCGTGTACCGAGTTGCGGTACGTGTTCCCATCCCGTGTGAAGCCCGGTGCGCTGATCGACCCGATTCCCCGCTTGGCGTCGACTGTGACTCCGACGCTCCTGGGGACAGTCAGCTTGATGCTGCCGACTCCGCCGTTGACGTGCACGGTGGCGCTGTTCTTCCAGTCGCCGGTGAGGTCGATGTTGACCGACCCCACACCTGTCTTCACGTCCATCGAGGTCATGGCCTTTGGGGAACCTGTGATCGATGCGCTCGATGCCCCTGCATCCACGGTCAGCGAGCGCACCATCATGTCACCGAGGTCCAGATTCGCATTCCCCGCTCCAGTCTTCACCTCGAGGTCGATAGGCGTCGAGCTGCTCAGCCGGATGTCCCAGTCATAGCGATACTTGGCACTGAAGGAGTAGGTGCCGCTGGGTTCGCGTACCAGAAGCCTTCCTTGGTCGTTCGTTACGACGTAGTCGACGATAGGTTTCCACGCAAGGACGTTGTACGAGAACGTGGCGTTCATGAGATCCGAAGCCCCGCCCCGTACGGTCACCTTCCCCGCGCCCATCCGGAGCTCGACCAGCGCACTCTGCGCGCCCTGCGTTCCGACGGACTTGTCCTCAGTCAGGACATCGCCCGGGGTCGGTTGATCACCGGAGTCAGGCTTCCACCAGGCAATGCCGGTCAGGGCACCTGTTGCATACAAGCCTCCAACGATCAGGAGCACAATCACCAGAAAAATGGCAAGTCCTCTCATGTACTACCTCCCACAGGAAAGCGGAACGACCGCTTGCGGCAGGTGGGTCTCTGTTTGCAGCCCTGTCCTGCTCTCACCTTGCGTACGGTCAGCACGACCCAAAGGTTACACCATCAGCAACACGCGGTCGGCAGCTCTTCCCCGTCCGAAGAAAGGTGCGTCACCTCCTCCACATTCCTACGGACGGGCCAGCCCCTGGACGGTGCGCACCTCGGGCGTCCCCACTACAGCAGCCATATCGCCGCTGATCTCGAGTCCTCCGTTGCGCCCACGGCCCTCGAACAGCAGGACGTCTCCGCGTGGGTGCCGCTCGAGCAGGCGGACCTGCAGGACGGCGTTCAGTTCTTCGACCAGCATCTTGGTCATGGCCCCAGCACGAGGTGCGAACACCTGACCCATCCCGCTCCGTCCGCCGCTCCAGACTTCCAGGACGTGTTTCCGATTGACCACCGTGAACTCGGCATGTTCGTCGTCATAAGCAAAGTGTGCCAGTTGTGACCCATTCCATGTCGCCCACCGGTAGAACACCCCCTCGAACAGGAACCCGACGATGAACCCCCGAAGAACTCTGCCCGCCAGCGGGATGTCCGCGATTGAAGCAGTCAGGCAGACATGGTCCTCGCCGAAATGGTTGGACTGCGTCCACACCCAGGCACGCGGGAACGCGCTGCCCCAGTCCCGCTCCATATAGGCCCGCCCTCCGGTGAAGTCCACCTCATCGCCGTCGACGCAGAGAGAGCCGACGATACGGGGGTCGACGTTCGTAATGGCATGATACCCCTCCAGAAATGGCAGGTACGCCAGCGGTCCCATGGCGCCCGGAGCCCATAGCCGGACGGGCCATGCCTGTGACTGCGTGAACTGAAGGTCCCCCGACAGGCGCAGATCCGGGTCATCGACGTCCAGGTGCATGGAGGTCAGGCTGAAGCGGCTCTGGCCGACCGCGACGTCGAAGCGCTCGCGCGAAGACCAGAACTGCTGGGTGGAATAGCGGTGCATCGTCGTGCGGCCTGTCCGTCCATCGAGGAATTGGATAAAGCAGTACTGTCCGGCTGGGTCGCGGTCCATCCAGATGCCCGGTATGATTGCCCACACGTGCCGCTCGGAGGGATCGACGACCTTGAAGTACCACCCGTCGAATCCGCTGGAGCGCCATCCACGCCCGTGGAACATCTCAGGATGCCAGACGATGCCAAGGTGCGTCATGCGAACAATTCTTCTCGGCCACAGAGCGCTCGGCCTGCGCACACGAACGCCTTGCCCGTGCTGTTCTCTGTCATGGCATCAGTATGGCAAAGGGGACCCCTTCATACAAGAGTGTATTGTGGCGTCTGTGCGTTGTTGTCAATTTGTGGCATTGACTTTGTGGCATATGATCACAAACTGGCTGCTAATTGTTTCACGGAATCTTGGCATGTGCGTGGCGGTCTTGGGGTTGTGAGACGAAGAACACAAGAAAACAGGAGGCATACGTGAGAGTTATCATTGTTGGTGGAAACGCTGGGGGAGCTTCGGTTGCAGCCCGTCTGAGCCGACTCGACGAAAAGGCGGAGATCGTCGTCTACGAAAAGGGAGAATACATCAGCTTCGCCAAGTGCGCGCTTCCCTATCACATAGGCAACGTCATTGCGGATCGCAGCCAGTTGCTTGTCCAGACGCCCGCGTCGATGAAGGAGCGGTTCAATATCGACTTCCTGACGAGGCGTGCGGTGACCAGCATCGACCGGTAGCCACACACGGTCATAGTGAAGTACCTCGCCACCGGCACCGAGACGACCGACCGGTATGACAAACTGGTCCTGTCTCCCGGCAGTTCTCCCCTGCGCCCACTCATCCCGGGCATTGACAGTGAGGGCATCTATTCGCTCTGGACCATCCCCGATATGGACCGCATCATCCAGGCGGTCCATGCTGGTGCCACAAAGGCCGTCGTCATCGGAGGAGGCTTCATCGGCGTCGAAGTCGCAGAGAACCTCAGGGAGCAGAAGATCGACGTCGCACTGGTCGAGATGCTGCCGCAGGTGCTGGCGTTCCTCGACCCCGACATCGCCGCCTAGGCCCATCAGGAAATGCAGACCCATGGTCTCGACCTGCACCTAGGTGATCGAGCCAAATCGCTTGCGAAGAACGTGGACGGCACACTCACGGTAACGCTGACCAGCGAGGCACAGGTTGCGGCAGATATGGTCACCCTCGCCATCAGCGTACGCCCAAACACGCAGATTGCCGAACATGCTGGACTCACGATCGGCACCTCCCACGGCGTCCTAGTGGACGAGCACCTGCGCACCAGTGACCCGATATCTACGCCATCGGCGACATCATCGAGATCGAGCACTTCGTCACGAAGAACAACGCGCTCATCCCACTCGCCGGTCCAGCAAACCGTCAGGCACGCAGGGGGCATCGATCGTCAAGGTGTTCGATCTTGCCGCAGGAGCCACTGGTGCCAACGCGGCACTCCTGACCAAAGTCGGCATCCCTTTTCGATCCGTCACCATCCATCCGGGTTCGCACGCCGGATACTACCCGGGCAGCACACCAGTCCATATCAAACTGCTCTACACCCCGAGGGCAAGCTGCTCGGTGCTCAGGCCGCCGGCTACGACGGCGTGGACAAACGCATCGACGTCCTGGCCACAGCCCTCCGCCTCGGAGCAACCGTCGACGACCTCACCCACCTCGAACTTGCCTACGCCCCGCCCTACGGCAGTGCCAAGGATCCCGTCAACATGCTCGACTTGGTGGCACAGGACGACCTGGAGGCTCTGGCGTCTGTGGCGACGCCAGACCACCTGGCCGAAGAGCTCGCAGAAGGTGCAATTCTCCTGGATGTGCGTGAACCGGAAGAGACGTCCTGTGGCATCATCCCCGGCGCTGTGACCATTCCACTCTCTCCCCTGCGCGACCACATCGGCGAGTTGTCACCGGAAAGAGAATCATTCTCACCTACTGCAAGGTCGGACTGCGCGGCTACGTTGCGCAGAGAATCCTGGCCCAGAACGGGTTCCAGGTCGCCAACCTGACCAGAGGTCATACAAGCTGGGAGGCCTCTGTGACACACGGTATCGAGGAACAGCCGACGCGGCCCGTACGCGAAGCGGACGATCAGCAGACCTGCACGAGCGCGCCGTGCGTCGCGAAGGCAGAATTGCTCGCCACGCACGGCGGCTTCGACGAAGACTGTCGAGATCGACGCCTGCGGCCTTCAGTGCCCGGGAGTGCTGTTCAAACTGAAAGAATCACTGACACAGACAGAGCATGGTGGCATGATCAAGGTCACTGCTTCGGACCCCGGGTTCTACGCTGACGTCGCAGCCTTTGCCCAGGCACAGGGCATGGAAATGGTGGACCGCCAACGCGGGAAGCTGGTCACGGCGACACTGCGGAAGCCTCTTCAGGCTGCGGCAGCGGCAGGGGTCACCGTCGTCCCGGCCAAGGCGGGCGACCACGCGACCATCATCGTGTTCAGCAACGACCCGGACAAGGTCATTGCGGCGTTCATCATCGCGAACGGCGCCCAGGCTATGGGCAAGAAGGCCAGCATGTTCTTCACCTTCTGGGGCCTGACCGTCCTGCGAAAAGACGAGAACGTGCGCATCAAGAAGACGTTCATCGAACGGATGTTTGGCATGATGATGCCACGTGGGGCCACGCACCTCATCCTGAGCAAAATGCACATGATGGGAATGGGCACCGGCATGATCCTGGACCTCATGAAGGAGTACAACGTAACTCCTGTCGAGGCAATGATGCGATCTGTCATCGATGGCGCCGGCACATTCATCGCATGCACGATGTTGATGAACCTCATGGGGATCCACCGCGAAGAGCTGATCGACAGCATTGAAGAGGGCGGTGTGGCGACCATGCTGGGCGACGCCGACCAGGGTCACATCAACTTCTTCATCTAGGGCGGTCCTTTCTCCCCCGAAACATGCGCCCTGGCCCATGCCAGGGCGCGTCTCTTGTATACCATGACATTGCGTCACACTTAAGAGGACAGGACAAACGAAAGCCCCCGGCTTTCACCGGGGGCTGATTGGGTTCTGTCTAGGGGAGAACTACTTGATCGTGACGTCCTTGGCCTGCGGACCCTTGTCGCCTTGCACGACTTCGAATTCGACCGCGTCGCCTTCCTTCAGCGACTTGAAACCTGAACCGAGGATGGCGCTGTAGTGGACGAAAACGTCCTTGTCGCCGTCATCACGAGTAATGAAACCATAACCCTTCTCTGCGTTGAACCACTTGACTTTGCCTGTAAGCACTGAAACCTCCATAAAACTTGGCATGTAGTATCTTGCCATAGTGCAGTATATGGAGTATTTTCCCCAATACAAGTGCCGTGTTGCAATATGTGAATTCATCATGTATTCCGATCCCCTTCTCGTGTGTTGTTCCGGTAAATGTGGGAACGATGGAGGAAATATCCGTAACAGACAATCAAGAAAAGTCCCCGGCTTGCGCCGGGGACTCAATTGGGTTCAGGTGTCAGTGATCAGGCCTTAGCCTGGACGTCCTTCGCCTGCGGGCCCTTGTCGCCCTGCACAACCTCGAACTCCACAAGGTCGCCCTCTTTGAGGGACTTGAAGCCGGAGCCGATGATTGCGCTGTAGTGGACAAAAACGTCCTTCTCGCCGTCATCACGAGTGATGAAACCATAGCCCTTCTCTGCATTGAACCACTTTACCTTACCTGTAAGCACTGATGACCTCCATACACAATTCTGGCATGTCCTATCTTGCCATCAATAAGTCTACAATTCCAAGAAAACGCGTCAATACCCCTGAGACAATCTGAAGTAGTTCACGTGATCGCGTCACCCCCCATCCCGCCTCAGCCCTTGTGGCAAGCAGAGCAAACCTGCATATACTTCTCTTCTGAGGATGTTCCGCCGGGAGGAAGCCCATGCAGGTGACAGGGAGACAGCTCAAGGTCCTGGTAATATACTACTCCTCCGCCGGCCATACGCGGACCATCGCCGAACAGGTCGCCAAGGCAGCGCAGGCTGATCTGGAGGAACTCCGGGCAGCCGACGAGCCCTGGGGGACAGGAGCGCGGCACTATTTTTGGGGGCTGCGGTATCTGTTGCTGTCTCAGAAGCCTCCGCTGGTCCCTCTCGAACACGACACTTCAACCTACGACCTCATCATTCTGGGCAGTCCCGTCTGGCTCGGCACGTTCAGTCCCGTGCTTCGCAGCTACATCCGGACAGCTCCTCTCGCCCGCAAGCACGTTGCACTCTTCTGCAGTTATCGCAACTCTCCTGAACCCGCATTCAAACATGTCACCCGCATACTAAGCACATCGACCGTCATGGCGGACACCCTTAGTTTTCTCGACCCCGTTGCAGCGAGACTGAGCAGTGTAATCCTACGGGCTCAGCGCTGGGCGCACGAGCTCGAGGTCTCCCTGGCTACACAGGCAGGAACTCCGCTGTAACTTGACCGGCCTGCTCACCGTATACGAGGTGAACGCTGCATGAACCAGCTCAGCCCTTATCATGGGCCTGAGCCCAGATATCTCTGCAGCCAGTACAAGGGGGTACGACATGAACAACAATGAACAGCACGAACGCAACACGAGAGCCCTTGGACTCTTGCTTCTGGGCGTGGGCGCCTGGATCCTGATCGCCAGATTCATCCACATCGACCTGGGATCCTGGTTGTGGCCCTTCTGGATCATCGTCCCCGGCGGACTCATCATGGCCCTGGGCTTCCGCGATACGCACCGCGGCAACGAAGGCCTGGTCACCTTTGGCAGCATCGTCGCCGTAACGGGCATCATCCTCTTCGTCCAGAACATCACGGGGCAATGGCAGAGCTGGGCATATGCGTGGGCTCTTCTGTTTCCGGGCGGTATTGGTCTCGGTCAGTACCTGTGGGGCAAGCGCGCCGGTGACGTGGCGGACGTTCAAAGGGGCGAGAAGACCATGCAGACTGCGTTCGTTCTGTTTGTCGCCTTCGGTCTCTTCTTCGAAGTTGTCCTTGGCATCGGAGGGTTCCATCTTGGTACGGCGAGCCGCATCGTTGTGCCCGTCCTCCTCATCGCCGGTGGAGCAGCCCTGTACATCACGTCGATGAACGGCGACCGAAATCAGGTTTCACCACCTCCGTCGCGCCCGCAGACCACGCCTGTGCCGCCACAACCCCCTGCCCAGCAGGCCGACTCTCAGGACGACATCGCCCAGCGCCCCTAGAACACCAGACGTATCCATTCCTCCGCCCGGCCGCTGTGCGGCCGGGCTTTTTTCCAGGAGTCCGGTGTCTCCTGTACCATGGATGGGAACTGTCCCCAACGTTATAGGATATGTCCCCAGGACACAGGTTGACAGTCGCGGCGGCTGTTCCTATAGTGAGGGGCGTCCATCCTGCTGAATATCGAGGTACCGATGACACGACGATTTCCTGTCCGAACCCTGACGACGACCGGCCTGTTGCTGGCCGTGGGGGTGCTGCTCCCCATGGTTTCTCACTCCCTGTTCGGAGCGGTGAGCGGCAGGACGTTCCTGCCGATGCACTATGCCGTCCTGCTGGGCGGACTGCTGCTGGGCCCCGTTGCAGGGGCATTCCTCGGCATCGCCACCCCCTTGCTCAGCACAATCATGACGGGCATGCCCCCGGTCGCCACCTTGCCACCCATGGTCGGGGAGCTGGCCGTCTACGGTCTGATCGCCGGGTTTGCCCGTCGTCGCTGGAGACTCGCGCCCCTGTGTTCGCTCCTTCTCGCCATGGCGGCGGGCAGAATCGCATTGGGTCTTGCAGTCGCTCTGCTGGGACCGTCCATCGGCCTGAAGGCTGAACCTGTCGCCTACGTCCTTGCCGGCATCGTCACGGGCCTTCCCGGCATCGCCATGCAGGTCGTGGTCATACCGCTCCTTCTCGCGCGCGGACGCCTCGAGCGGTCGATTGCGGACCGCTGACGGGATCCGCCCCTCCACATACGTTTCACAATGTGCACGATGCACCTGTTATCCTAGAATTGAGTTGACCTTCCGAGGAGGAGACATATGTACGAAGTAGTTTTGCTCCGGCACGGTGAAAGCACATGGAACCAAGAGAACCGGTTCACCGGATGGACCGACGTCGACCTGTCCGAGAAGGGGGTCGCCGAGGCGCACGACGCAGGTAGGCTCCTGAAGGAGGGCGGGTTCACCTTCGACCTGGCATACATCTCGGTCCTCAAACGGGCCATCCGCACGCTGTGGATTGTCCTTGACGAGATGGACCTCATGTGGATCCCGCAGGTCCGCAGCTGGCGGCTCAACGAACGTCACTACGGAGCCCTGCAGGGACTCAACAAGGCTGAGACGGCCGCGAAGTATGGCGACGTCCAAGTCAAGCTGTGGCGGCGCAGCTACGTCACTCAGCCGCCCGCTCTGCTGAAGACCGATGACCGCTGGCCGGGACACGACCCCCGCTACGCGGATGTACCCGAGGACGACCTGCCACTGACCGAGTGTCTCAAGGACACCGTGGCACGGTTCGTTCCGTACTGGGAAGAGACGATTGCGCCCTCGGTGAAGGCCGGCCGAAAGGTCATCATCACTGCCCATGGCAACTCGATCCGTGCCCTCGTGAAGTACCTCGACGGCATCAGCGACGACGACATCACCGAACTGAACATCCCGACGGGCATCCCGCTCGTGTACCACCTGGACGAACACCTCAAGCCGATCAGCCACACGTACCTCGGCGACCCCGATGCTGTGGCCAAGGCTGCCGCAGTTGTGGCAAACCAGGCAAACATTCCGAAGTAGCATACACCGCTTCAGTCGGGAAGCCCCGAACAAGGAAACAAGCCCCCGGCCTCACGGCCGGGGGCTTGTCGTGCGGAGAGCGTGCGTGGTTCAGCGCAGGCCGGCCTCGCGATGTTTGGCCGCAATAGTCTCCGCCAGCGCATCGATCGCCTGCATGTCGGCGGCACGAGGGTCGCCTTTGGCAAGGACGGGTGTGAGGAGTTCGGCCTTCAGCGGCGCGATGAGTCCGCCAAGGACGTCGACGATGCGCTGACCCCACCCAAATGACCCGACAATCGACACGAACCGGGTCTTGGGACGAAGAGCTCCAGCCAGATATGCAATCTCGATGGTCTTGGGATGCGGACCCGTCAGCACGGCAGGGGTGCCAATGACGATGGTCGCGGCGTCCACGAGGGACATGGCAACATCACCCAAGTCGGAGGTCGTCAGGTCGAACCGCTCAACGGAGACACCCCGGTCGGCCAGGGCCGCCGTGAGGTGATCGACCATCTTCAGCGTACTCCCATGCATGGAGACAAAGGGGATGACGACCTTGTTGTGCGGAGGGCCGCCTGCCCACTCGCGGTAGGCGTCCATGATGAACGTCGGGTCCTTGTAGACAGGACCGTGGCTGGGGCACACCATGTCGATCTGCGTGCCGGCCAGCTTGTCCAGGTTCTTGATGACAAAGCTGCGGAACGGCATCATGATCTCGGCGTAGTAGCGCTTGGCACCATGCATGACCACGTCCCTCTCGGCGAACAGACCCGACTGCGCCCGGTGCGAGCCAAGGAAGTCGCATGAGAACAGGACATGGTCTTCCTCGATATACGTCCCCATTGTCTCGGGCCAGTGGACCCATGGGAGGTAGATGAACCGCAGGGTCTTGTTGCCTAAGGAGAGAGTCTCTCCGTCGGCGACAGTCCTGAACCGCTGGTACGGGATGTCCAGGAGCTCCTGCAGGAGCTCCTTGCCCTTGGGACTGGTCACGAGTATAGCCTCGGGGTAGCGCGCCAGGACGGCAGGGATGGAACCGCTGTGGTCCTGTTCGGCGTGATGTGCCACCAGGTAGTCCAGGTGGTCGACCGCGTCGAGCTGCCGCATCAGGACGTCCAGTGCCGCCGGGTCGACGGTGTCGAGCAGCGCGGTCTTCTCGCTGCCCCGGACCAGGTACGCGTTGTAGGTGGTCCCTTCAGGCAGCGGAATCAGGGCGTCAAATAGTCTGCGGTCCCAGTCGACCGCTCCCATGAGGGTGATGTCTGCCGTTATAGGTCGTGCGTTCACGGTAACCTCCCTTCTCTTGTCAACAGGCTACAGCAACCTGCCTTCAATCAGCATCTGGAACCGCCCTCTCCAGCATCTCGAGGAGCGACTCCTGCTCATCCACTGTCAGCGCGGAGAGCATCGTCTCCAGCTTGGCTGCACGCAGAGAACGTGCCTTGGAAGCGATTCTTCTCCCCTGCGGCGACAGATACAGACACACAGCACGCTGGTCGTCAGGATCGGCATCGCGCTGCACCAGCCCCATGTTCTCCAGTCTCCGGACTCCGATGCTGATGGTCGGAGCAGTCAAGTCAAGCCGTTCGGCAGTGTCCTGCACGCGGCATCCAGGGTGCTCCGAGAGCGAGAGCAGCAACGAGAGCTGAGACTCGGTCAGACCGCCGACGCGACGCGGGTCCTCAGTCTCCCAGTAGGTGCGCAGCCTCGCCAGAACTAGCTCCATGCGCTTGCTGTTGGTCATCTTCTTCATCACGATTCCCCCTTACTTTGATAAGCTAAGAGTAGAGAGCATTTGGCGTCAGTCAATGGTCTCCTGCAAAGATATCAAGGAGAAGAGGGCCACACACTCCATCTTGACAGCGTTTGCAGTGTTGCAGCATGCTCGGTATGGGCTCTCCTGACGACACAGAAACGCACACATTCTCAGGGAGGAACTGTGGACGTCACGATGCTGCAGACAATCTGTCTTCAGGAAGAGGTGGACCTGCTGCTGCCCGGCATTCGGGCCGTCTCCAGCCGGCTCACCTGACTAGGGATGCTCAAGGCGCCCGGATTCTCCGGGCGCCTTGACGTGTTACGTGTGAACAATGCACTGGTCAGTGCAGGATCGACCTCAGTAGTGCGATTCCGCCGATGAGCAGGAGCAGCCACCAGAAACACAGCACGAAGATGAACTTGAGCACAATCCACACGAACTTGAATGCAGCCCCCGTGACGGCTCCCATCACAAGAAACGCCGCGACAACAATGCCAAACGGCACAAGGATCAATTCCATCGGTACCACCTCCACACCTTGTCTACGGTCGCCGCGTTCGAACGTTACACGTCCCGCGGGACGCAGAAGACGCCTGCCACCTCAGCTCGGTCCCCCGCTCAGAGGTCACCTGTCATTGACCGTCGGCTGCCTTCGACTATCCTGACAGTACGCACGCGTTCGGCCGACACAGTTGAGAGGGGGTCAACATGAGCAAGCGATGGGTCAGTGAACTGCTGGTAGTGATTGTCGCCACTGTCTGTACGGCTGTCATGGGAGCCCTGTTCTGGCGCTTTGGTTCGCGCACCGACTACTGGGGCCTGCTCATCCCCGCTCTGTTCCTTGTCTTCTACGTCAGCTGGAAATCCGCGAGCCGTGCGAAAGAGTCCGTATCTGCCATCCCCTATTCGGTGCTCATGGCTCTCGTCTCCGCCCTCGTGCTCTTCCTGGATCTGAGGTTCTGATGGATGCTCCTGACCTAGAAAGCGTCCTCCTCGCGTGTCAGGCGGTCGAGCGGCAGAGCGCCTTCAAGTCACTTGAGTTTACTGTGCTGTTGACCCACTCGTTTGTCGTGCTTGCCCCGTTCGACCAGGCGAAAGTCCGCAGAATCCGCGAGGCGAGAACGGCCGACGCAAGAACACAGGGGGCAAGCCGTTTCCAGCAGATCTGGTACGCTGCCCAGGCGCCGTTCGCTCTCATTGACGGGTATGCCGGGATGACGGTCGCCGAAGTCCTGGCGGAACTGCCGACAGCCCGTATGCTGGGCTATGCCGACATCGAGGAGGTCTCTCTGGTCCAAGGCTCCCCGCCTGGCCGCTTCGGGTCACGCACGGCGGGAGAGCCTCCCCACAAGCTCATGCTCAGCACGACGACTGGGGAGATCTCTCTCCAGGTCGACGGTCACACGGATCCGCGCGAACTGCGCCGATTGCTCAAGGGGATTGCCGCAGACAGGTTCGTCACGGACGAGTGACCCGGGGGACCGGGATCGTCAACACCCAACTGCCACGCCCACTGTGAAACCTCCGGACAGAAGTCTGGATGCTCCACACTGCTTCATCAACGTCCGGAAGCAGCATGCAGCCTGAAGTATTTCGGAAGTTGACATAGTTTGAAGGTTTGCTATACTAATAACAGAAGAAGGTGGCCTCGCGCGGAACATTGCTCGCGTTCATGGCGGACTCGTCTGCTCGCTCCGAGGTTGCCTTTTTCGCATGCCCCAGGAGAGAGCCGAACGATGAGCCGCATAGGAAAAGCACTGCTTGCCATCTCCGGTGGTCACTTCCTCGTCGAATGGTACGCCGCCTTCCTTCCCCCTCTCGTTCCCGTCTTCCGCACCCGTCTGGGTTTCTCTCTGGGGGCCGCCGCCGTACTTGGTGCCAGTCTCCCCATCGTCTCGGGCTTTGTCCAGACGATCTTCGGCCTGCTGTCCGACCGCATGCTGCATGCCAACGCGCTTGTCGTCACCTCTTCTATCCTCGCCGCCGTTTCGCTGGCACTGCTGCCGTTCGCTCGCAGCTTTGGCTGGCTCCTGCTCATCTTCACCGCCATCGCCCTCTCGCTTGCAATGTTTCATCCACAGGGGGCCGCCGGTATGAGCCAGTTGTCCTCGACGAATAAGGGCCGGTTCATGTCCGTCTTCAACTTCGGCGGGTCCATGGGTTCCTTTGTCGGCTCGCTGACGGTCATCCCTCTCTTTGGATTGCTGCACCTCGAGCGCTTCTGGATCCTGGCCATCCCCGGCATCGCGCTGGCGCTCTTCCAGGTGTTCGCGCTCCCACGGCAGGAAGATCCCATGGTATCCGCAAGAAACGGCAACGGCGGTCGCATGACAGACAGTCCTGCGTTCAAAGGGTACCTCATGCTCGTCGCCAACTCCACGCTGAGCGCGATGATCTACAACGGCGTCACTATCCTGCTGCCCCTGCTGTTCCAGGAACTCGGGTTCCTGCCGGGAAAAGCCGGCGTCTACCTTGCCGTCGGTTCGCTCGTGGGCGCGGTCGCCAATGTCATCGGGGCCGAGCTCTCCGACCACATCGGCCGCAGGACGATCAACCTCATCGGGGCGACAGGCGTGGCCGTGACCCTCCTCATGTTCGTCCTGACCGGGTCGACCAGCATCGTCTGGTTCCCAGCCATGTGCTTTTTTAGCTGCTTCACATTGAGCTCCAACATCGTCTTCGCGCACGAACTGGTCACGAACCATCGCGGCCTTGTCTCCGCGTCCATCATGGGCCTTTCCTGGGGCATCGGCGGCAGTGTCGTCATCATCCTGGGTCAGTGGGCGCAGCACACCGGCATCACGTCGGCGTATCACCTGCTGCTCGGCATTGCGGCCGCCTTGGTCGTGGTCACCTTCCTTCTGCCGACACGCCACGCACTCAGGGCCGTTTTCAAGCCCGTCCCTGCACAGGAACAGGGTTGAGTCACGGGCTGCTGCGGCTATCCTGTTGATACACAACAGGAGGCACGTATGCAGGCATGGATCGATCGGCTCGACGACTACGACGAAGGGCGATTGACCGACGTGTTTGCAAGCCGCCAGGAGTTCCTTCTGGGCGGGCTCGCCCCTGGCGACACAGTCCTCGTCAAACCGAACATTCTGCAGGAAGCTGAGCCTGAGCGGGCACTGACGACCAACCCTCACTTCATTCATGCCTTCGTCCAGTTTCTGCTCGGGCACGGACTCCGCGTCATCGTCGGCGACATTCCAGGCAACCGTGTCCCCAGCGAACGCCTTGCCGCCGATTTTGGCCTCGAGGAATACGTGGGCGACGAACGGGTCACCATCTGCAACCTGGACCAGTACGGGTTCGGACATATCCACCTCGAGCACCCACGGAGCCCCCGGCCTGTTACCCTGCCCGACCTGCTGTGGCAGTGCAAGGTCCTCTTCAACCTGCCCAAGGCGAAAACCCATTCACTGACGCTGGTCACGGGTGCCGTCAAGAACCTGTTTGGGCTGACGCCCAAGGCTGAGCGCACGGGTCTCCACCTGATCCCATCCAGCGACGAGTTTGCCAGGTGCCTGCTGGACCTCCACGCCGCCCTCCCCGTGCCCGAACGGGTCGTCATGGACGGCATCCTCGGCATGGACGGCGAGGGACCATCGTCAGGAAGGCCGAGACACTTGCGGGCCGTCGTCGTCGCGGACGATCCTGTCCTCGCGGACTGGGCCATGTGCGGCATGATGGGTATCGACTGGGGACTCACGCCGCTGTCGCATGTCGTGCCTGTCCCTGACGGCACGCTCGCAGTCGGCGACCTCACGCCCATCCAGCCGGCGTTCGCGAGGCCCCGCAGCTACCTGGGTGGCGCCGTGGTGTCGATCGCAGCAACGTTGCAGCGCATCGTCGGCGCTTCCAACCGACCCATCCCTTTGGTCGAGACGTCGAGATGCGTCAAGTGCGGCATCTGCGCCCAGCGGTGCCCTACGAAGGCAATCAAACTCGCGCCGTACCCGCAGTTCAACCGGAGGACCTGCGTACTCTGCTACTGCTGTCACGAGATGTGTCCTGAGCAGGCGATTGTCCTTCGACACACATTCCACCGATGAATTGTGAACGCTCATAGTACCAGGCACAATGGTCTTCACAATTCCAGACTGTCTGAAAGGAGTTTTCCATGATGGATGAAACAGCCAAAGCGATGAGCTTCTACGCCGACGAGCGGGGGGCATCGCGCCTGTATGCATACCTGGCCGGGTTCGAGAAGGACCCTGCCCTCCGGAAGCGCTTTGCGGAGCTGGCTCGGGTAGAAGCGGTCCATATGGCCTTCTGGCGCGCGTTCCTTCTCAAGCGCGGCATCACCACCACCGAACCGTCGTGGTTCTCGTTTGCCTGGGCACGACTCTTGCGCCGCATGCTGGGGACACGACGCTACCTGTCCCTCCTCGAAATCACCGAGGCGACCGCCGTCGACTCGTACTATGACTTTCTGAACCTCGCCGTCCTGGAAGAAGCCGAGAAGACCAACATCGCGCGCATCATCGAGGACGAGCTGGGCCACGAGGAGGAGCTGGAATCGCAGTTCAACGCCCTGCCCAAGGACAACGTCCGCGATTTCGTGATGGGCATGAACGACGGTCTCGTCGAACTGCTTGGCGCGGTCACCGGCCTCTCGGCCGTCTACCCGACGCGTCCGCAGATCGTCGGCGTCAACGGCCTCGTCGTCGGCCTCGCCGGCGCGCTGTCTATGGCTATCGGGACCTGGGTCTCGGTCCGCAGTCAGCGCCAGGTCAACGAAGGCATCCGGCGCAAAACCGACCTCCTCTTCAGTGTCGCGCCCAGACGGGCGCAGGCAGAACTTGCCAGGAAGCTGACCGAATCCGGGATGCCCGCCGACCTGACCGACGAGATCACCGGCAAGCTGGCATCGAACAAAGAGGCGATGATCGGGCTCCTCACCGAGCACACATCCGTCAACGAGATCCGCAGCGCCCTGTTCACCGGCGCTGCCTATATCATCGGACTGCTGTTCCCCGTCCTCCCCTACTTCTTCGCGCGGAATTCGTTCACGGCACTGATCCTCAGCGTCCTTTTCGCAGGGCTTGCCCTTGCCACTGTCGCCAGCATCATCACCCTGACAGCTGGCAGCAACGCCTTCCGCCGCAAGATCCGCGAGATGGTCATCACTGGACTTGGTGCCGCAGCAGCCTCCTACGCGTTCGGCCGCCTGGTGCAGGCCGTGTTTGGCATCCACGCATGATGCAGCCAGAGGACAGACTGATGAGTGACGCTCCCGTTATCATCAAAGGCACAAAAGTCGCACTGACCCCGCAGCAGCGGGAGAACGTGCCAACGTACTGGAAGTGGATCTGCGACCCCGAAGTCAACGTTGGGCTGACCGACATCGGGGCGTGCGTGTCCATCGAGAACGAATACGGGCGGTATGACAACAACGTCGCCAAGGCTGGTGGGGGCAGCGTCAATTTCGACATCCACGAGGTGACCGGCATGCGCCTGGTAGGGGACTGTGCACTGTTCGATATCGACCACGCGGCAGGCACGGCCGAACTGGGACTCATTATCGGCGAGAAGGATTGCTGGAACCACGGGTATGCAACGGAGACCGTCGCCCTGCTGGCCTGGTACGCCTTCAACGTCCTGGGGCTGAGCAGTGTCATCCTGCATGTCTACGACTTCAACGAGCGGGCCGTCGCCGCGTACCGCAAGGCCGGGTTCCGCGAAGTCGGCCGGCGCAGGGGCGTGCGTCATGGCGCGCGCATTGCGCAAGAGGTCATCATGGACATCGTGCCAGGCGAGATCGCTGGGTTGACAGACTGAACCAAACAGCCCAGCAGGCAATGCTGGAGTCTCTCTCGGCTCATTTATCGCACGCGTTGTGGCACTTGACCCGCTTTGCGCCACGACTATCCTGAGAGCAGTGTCGTGCGAGTTCCCCACTTTTCGCGCGTGTGGCAAGAGAACTGCCATTCGACGACGTCAAGGAGAGTCCAGGAGCTGCGAATGGAACAGACATGCACAAGACAGTCGCTGGCAATGTGGCGTCTCGCTGGCATGGCCAACCGTAGTTGCGAGGCGACCCGTGTCCACTGATTCTTTCATCGTGCTCATCAACAACGCCGCGCTGCCGCTGGCGATGAACCGGGCATCGTTCAATCAGGCACCTGGAGAACATGGCCAAACGTGCCATGGAAACAGGCTAAAGGGGAGGCCATGACTGACAAGGAACTCCGTTCAGGCGAGGCTACCATTGTGCAGAAGCAGGCGGATGATGCTCTGCGGGAGAGCGAAACGCGTTTCCGACGTATCTCGGCGATTACTTCGGATATTGCCTATTCCTGTCGCACCGAGGAGGATGGCCACTTTTCAATTGACTGGATAACGGGCGCGGCAGGCCGCATCACCGGCTACTCCAGCGAGGAGATCAAGGCGCAAGGCTGTTGGCGTTTCTTGGTCGTCGAGGAGGATATTGCTCTCTTTGAGGAAAATGTCATCGGCCTGGCCCCGGGTTCGCATGGTTCGTGCGAGCTCCGCATCCGGCACAAGAACGGCGACGTTGTTTGGATCTCCTCTTTCGCTGAATGTGTTTCTGAACCACAGATTCCAGGGCGTCTCTTACTCTATGGCGGTTTGGCTGACATCACCGGGCGCAAGCGAGCGGAGCAGGCGTTGAGCGAGAGGAATGAATTGTTCTCACTGTTTATGCGTCACTCGCCCATCTACGCCTACATCAAGGCGGTGACGCCCACCGAGAGCCGCGTACTCCAAGCTAGCGATAACTATCGGCAGTTGCTCGGCATTTCAGGTTTGGATATGGTGGGCAAGACCATGGCGGAGCTGTTTCCGGCCGAATTCGCCGCGAAGATTACCGCCGAAGACTGGTCCGTCGTTTCCAAGCGTGAGACACTGAAACTAGATCAGGACTTGAATGGCCGCAACTACACCTCGATCAAGTTCCCGATCGATCAGGGAGATGAAACCTTGCTGGGGGGCTATAGCATCGACATCACCGAGCGCAAGCGGGCGGAGGACAGGCTACGCGTCGCACAGCTGCAGTGGGGTCAGTTTTTGGAGACCTCGCCGGACCCAATGTGGATCAAGGACGCGTCGGGACGGTATGTCGCGGCGAACAAGACGTATTATCAGATGGAGCCCAGTGTCAATGGCGACATCGTCGGCAAGACGGATGCCGAGTGTTTTCCGCCCGAAAAAGCAGCGGTCTATACAGCCGATGACCGTGTTGCCATCGAGAAAGGTGTGAGCGAGGACGAGTTCACTGCTGTGGATGTTGATGGCAAGTTCCACAGTTTCCTGACCAAGAGGGTCGTCCTGCGCGCGCCGGACGGTTCGGTAGTAGGAACTCTGGGGCTCACCAGAGATATCACGGTCCGCAAGCAGGCGGAGGAAGAGACTCAGCGCGAACGAGCGTTTTTCGACCGACTGGTGGAGACAGCCCCGGAAGGCATTGCGATCACCGATCCCCAAGGCAGGGTCACGCGGGTGAACGCCGAGTTTGTGCGCATGTTTGGCTATGACGTTGATGAGGCCGTCGGACAACAGATCGACGACCTGGTGGCACCTCCCGCGCACCGGGAAGAAGCAAGAGCGTTAACAGCATCTGCCGCCCAGGGCGGTGAAATCCTTTTGGACGCGGTGCGGCGCAGGAAGGACGGCACCCTCGTTGATGTGTCTATCATCGGCGCACCTATTCTGATCGCAGGGAAGCAGGAGGCTGTTTACGCCATCTACCGCGACATCACCGAGCGCAAGCAGGCAGAGGAGGCGCTGCGGGAGAGCGAGGAGAACTTCCGGCACTCTCTGGATGACTCTCCGCTCGGCGTGCGCATAGTTACTGCGGAAGGGAAGACAATTTATGCCAACCGGGCGATCCTGGATATCTATGGGTTCAGCAGCCTTGAGGAATTGAGAACGACACCCGTGGAAAAGCGGTACACGTCTGAGAGCTATATCGAATTCAAGAAGAGATTTGAGAAAAGACAGCAAGGCGAGGATTCTCCTTCGGAATATGAAGTCAACGTCGTGAGGAAGAACGGCGAGGTCCGGCATCTTCTGGTCTCCCGCAAAGGGCAGCTTTGGAATGGCAAAAAGCAATATCAATTGCTCTACCGCGACATCACCGAGCGCAAGCAGGCGGAGGCTCAACTCCGTCAGTCCCAGAAGATGGAGGCTATCGGCCAGCTGGCAGGTGGCGTCGCCCATGATTTCAACAACCTGCTGACCGGCATCCTGGGCAACATCGCCATCATGCGCGGCAGCCTACCCCCAGCCGACCCGTTGCTGGAAAACCTGACCGCAGCCGAGACCTCCGCCCGTCAGGCAGCCGACCTCACGAAAGGACTGCTGACCTTCAGCCGCAGTGCCATGGTCCTACCGGTTCCCATGAATATCACGGCCGCGCTCGATGCGACCCTGGCGCTGTTGAAGCAGTCACTGCCGGCCACCATGGATATCGTCCGTGACGACGAGCAGACGGCGTGGAACGTCCTAGTGGACCAGTCACAGATCACACAGATCCTGCTCAACCTCGCGGTGAACGCACGCGATGCCATGGAGGGCAGGGGGACACTGACCATCCGTGCCAGGAACGAGGTCGTGGGAGAAGAATACCTTCAGGCCCATCCGTTTGCACGCACAGGGGAGTTCGTCCATCTCAGCGTCACAGACACAGGTCCCGGGATGTCTTCGGAGGTCATGCAGCATCTCTTTGAACCCTTCTATACGACGAAGCCAATAGGATCCGGGACGGGCCTGGGGCTCTCCGTCGTCTACGGTGCCGTCAAGCAGGCCGGCGGCTGGATCACGGCAGTATCCGCGGAAAATGTCGGGGTCACCTTCGATATCTACCTCCCTCGATGCCTGGAAAAACCCGCGCAGTCCTTCACTCCCAGTCCCCCCTCTGTGAACGTACGTGGGGGAACAGTCCTGGTGGTCGAGGACGAGCCGGTCGTCCGCACGGTCACTCAGGCTCTCCTGAGCAGGAGCGGGTATACGGTTCTGACAGCACCGGACGGGGCATCAGCCTTGAACGTCCTGCGGGATCACCCCGTGGGCATCGGGCTCATCCTGCTGGACATGACCATGCCGGGCATGACCACCCGCGAAATCGTGCAGGCCATCCGGGCCCTGGACCCCACGGTCCCCATCCTGCTGAACTCCGGGTACACGTCCAACAACATCATCAAGCAGATGCTGGAGGAGGGCAGTGCCCAGGGGTTCCTGAGCAAGCCGTACAGCCTGGGCGAGCTGATGGGAAAGGTGCAAGAGCTGCTCCACAGAGGTTGAGCGGGCTGCCGGTGTCGAGATTATGACTCCGGCCACAATTGTGGCAGCTGAACCCAACGACAACGCTGGATTCCCGCATTCGCGGGAATGACGGGCAGGGCACATGGACGCAGGGAATGACGGACGCACAGATAGGAGTGGATTCCCGCGAAGGCGGGAATCACAGACTCCAGTGCGGCAATGACAAGCCAGAGGGTGAAGATGACCATGTATGGATGTTTCGAGAAGCGTGTAGCAGAGGTAGCGGCAGAAGACTGAGAGTACGGCCGGCAAGGGCTGGACCTCAGATGAACCGACAGGACAACACAACGAAGGCCCAGACCACGTTCGTCTCTTCTCCTCCCTCCATATCGCCCGGCTTCCCTGCCGGGCGATTCCCTTTCCCGGTCGTGACCACGCCACATATGAAGAATCAGTGCCTGTTGTCGCGCCGCAAATCCGTTATACTAAAAGAGGTGCACGGGCGTCTGCGAGTCCTGAAAGGGGCTCCTGAGCTGCCGAGTGCACGGGCGATCGCACCCCCAAGTCGTGCGTGTGGCCGTTCGCTGCCGTGGGACAGCGCTTTGGCCGCAAGGAGGATTGTATGACTCTTAGTATCGAGCCGGCTGAGCCCGTCACTGTGGAAGTGGCGCTCGGCTGCGGCACCTCGCGGACCGTCACGGTCCACTGGGAGGAGGGGACGTTGTACGCGCGCGCAGGCTCAGAGGCTCAGCTCGCGTTTCAACCGTCCCTTGAGGCATGGAAGCGTTTCTGGCGCGCCGCCGACAAGGCGAGCGTCTGGAACTGGGATCGCACGCAGCAGGCCGACCAGCCTGTGCTCTGGCGAATCGCACTGGATACTGGTGCGAAGCACGTCACTGCCTCTGGTCAGTCGAGCGCGACCGACGAGTTCAAGACGTTTGTACGCGCCCTCAAGAAACTGCTTCCCGGCGTCAGCCTCCCCTTTTCCACGTGATATCTCCCACACCACTCATCCACTCGGAGGAACCCGTGTCAATCACCAGATTCGTCATCAAGAAAGAAGACATCGACCGCACAGCCTGGCAACAGGTCCTGGTCGAAGCCGACCAGAAACTCTGCTCGGTGTATGCTAAACTGTTCTACCAGCGCGCGCAGGAAGCAGGCAAGGCGCACGACTCGCGCACAGAGGCCGTCTACACGTTCCTCGGCGCCGTCGCTTCGCCCGAACTCAAGCTCGAGACCCCGTCGCGGGACCCCTTTGTCCCCGCTGCCGATCTTCAGTACTCGCGCACACCGCTCCCTGAAGATTTCTCGGCCGACGAACTGCGTGTTATCAAACAGCTCATCGAGACTGTCCAGGACGCGGAACTGCGGTCCCGCCTAGCCGACATCCTCTGGGTACGTCAGGGTGACGCCAGCGTCGCCAGCCTGGCTGTCGACAGCTACCTGAGCAGCGCCCTGCACCTTAAGGACGTCGTCCAGTGGGCAGATGGCTACGATCGCCTGAAGCGTTCGTTCGACATCGCCGTCTTCCTGGGTAAGGAGACCAAGGCGTACCGCAAGACCATCGACTACCTTCAGAAACAGCTCAGTGAGTTTGGCGCTGAGGAGCCGACGCCCTGGTGGGCCAAGCTCATCAACCTGCTGCTGGACGCCGGCGAAGGCAACGCCTCCCGGTTCGCCAGCATCTGCGGGACAAGCGCACAGCGGTGCGAGACCGCTGGACAGTGGGAAACCGCCCGCCTGTACTGGCAGGTCAAGGCTCGCTGCGAGACCGCCGCAGGGCAGGACAAGAACAAGGAAATGGCTCTCAAGCACGCCGCCGACACCTATGTCAAGCAGGCCGACGTCGTGCAATCCGAGGCCCAGCCTATCACCGACCACGCGCTGGAACTGATGCGCAGCGCCATGGAATCGCTTGCCAAGGTCCCGGGCAACGAGCAGGCTGTCATCGAGCTCAAGAAGCAGGTCGACGCGCTAGAACTGAAGCGCAACGATGCTCCCATGATGAAGCCGTCGCGTATGGACCCGGCCGGGATCACCCAGTGGGCACGTGACCAGGTCAAGAGCAAGGACCTGCGCGGCGCGCTGGTTGCTCTCGCCAATTTGGCCGAAACACCCAAGCCCGCAGAACTGGAAGAGCAGGTCGACGCGAAGACGGGCCGGATGCCGTTCCAGTACCTCATCAGCACTGTCGGAATGGATCAGGAGGGCAAGGCCGCCTCTCACGCTCCCGCCGCCTTCACGGGTGATACCCGCGAGATCCGCACGGCCAAGGAAGCGGAACTGTACCAGGAGGCCGCCCGCAACCGTCAGATCGCCGTGCTCGCCTTGATCGATCCCGCCCGTCGTCAGGTCCTGTCAGACCATGTCGTTCGACTAGATGACTGGCGTGCCTTCACGACCGACAATCCCTTCGTCCCCGTTGGCCGCGAGGAGATCTTTGCCCGTGGCATGGATGCGGGCATGAATGGCGATTTCCTTGTCGCCGTCTCACTGCTGACACCGCAGGTCGAAAATGCGGTACGCATCGTCCTGAAGAAGGCCGGCGTCGTCACCAGCAAGATCGACATGCGCAACGTCGAGCAGGAGCGCGTACTTGGAGCCCTGTTGGACATGGACGAAGCTGAACGTGTCTTCGGGCGCGACCTCATGTTCGACCTCAGAGGCCTGCTTGTCGAGAAGTTTGGCTCCAACATGCGCAACGAGCTGGCCCATGGCCTTCTGGACGTCGACGACTTCAAGGGACCCGACGCCGAGTACCTATGGTGGTGCGCTCTCCGCCTCATGTTCCTTCCGTCGCTACAGGGGGTGAAGACCGACCTTTCGCGCCTCCGTCCCGGGACGCCCGCCCGCCAGCAGCCTGATCTGATCGATGTGCATGGACGCGTCCACCATCAGGAAGACGGTGTTGCCGAACCCGCGGTGGCTGCACAACCAGCGACGAAGCCGACTATCACCGCTCCAGCACCTGCTCCCGTTCAGGCCGCCTCCCCGTCCACAGCGCCCCAGCGTGCTCCTGAGCATGACCGTGACCGTAACAGAGGACGTGGCCGCTTCGCACACCGTGACCGGGAACAGAGACCGGTAACGACGACTACTGCAGCTACTCCGGTATCCGCACCTGTACCAGCGCCTGTGGCGGCCCAGCCGGCACCCACTCCTGTCGTCCAGACAAAGCCCGCCCCGTCCACGCCACCTCAGCGTCCTGTGGTCGAGGCCAGGATCACCCCAGTGGTGCCTCCGGTCTCAGCCCCCCTGGCAAGACCTGTCGGCTCCACCAGACCCGTTGTCGACTTCCGTGCCGAAGTACGCGCAGCGATGGCAGCAGCCGGCCTTGTCGGCTCCACGGACACGAAACCCCAGCAGCCACCTGTTGCGCCCCCCACCAGGGAACGTCCCTCGGAGAAGCCCGGGTCTTCCTCGGCCACGACCGCTCCCGTCGCCGCTCCGTCCCACAGACGCGGCCGCAGGCCATCACACCCGGTGGTGACCGCTGAGACAAAACCCGCCACACGGACTCTCAGCGTTCCGAAGCCCCAGGCCAGGATCGCACCGACGGTCGCCGAGAAGAAGCCTGTCGAGACAAAGGTCCCCGCGAAGAACGCTCCACGCCATGGGCAGCAGCCTGCAACGACAGCCCAGCCACACCATGGACCAGCAAGACCGGCCGACAAGAAACCGGAAGCATCGAACAAAGCTCCTGTCGTCAAAGGCGGCAAGGAAGCCCTCAAGGTGACTGCTCCGAAGCCTGGACCAAAACCAGCTCCACAGGCAACAAAGGCTCCTGCGAAGCCCCAGCGCGGACAGAAGGCACCCAAGCCCTCGACAAACAGCCCCAAGTAGTTCTTCCTGCATCACTCAGTCATCAGCCCCGGGACCACGTTCCCGGGGCTTTTTCGTTCGCTCCCGGACACTCCGTGTGGACCTCCTTGCCGCTCCGCTTCCCTATTGCCTCACGAGTAAACCTACTCGAACGGAGAGTCGTTGCCTCACATCAGAATCTACTCGAAACCGGGTGAAGTTGCCAGTCCATGCCTTTCCTCGGAATGATGTGGGGCTGTA
>Ga0315294_10000346_pt1 | contig 50487 bp, 49 predicted proteins | sample YL17G13_40_MG_FD_203626 | JGI IMG/M metagenome (GOLD analysis project Ga0315294, IMG submission 203626) | Sediment microbial communities from Yellowstone Lake, YNP, Wyoming, USA - YL17G13_40 | ecosystem: Environmental > Aquatic > Freshwater > Lake > Sediment | place: USA: Wyoming | collected... | reverse complement strand
CTGCGCAGCAGTCCCCCGGGAACGGGAAAGATGCGTCCCAGCCGCGGGAGGGGACCGTCGGCGGCGTTCTCCGGCAGCTTCTCCAGAATCAGGCCCGCCTCCTGGAACATCCGGTCCAATTCCACGAAGGTCAGGACGGCGTCCACGTCGCCAGCCACCTCCGGGTCATCGATCTCTTCCTTTTTGGCGATGCACGGGCCGATGAAGACCACCTTGGCCCCCGGTCGAAGGCTCCGCTTGATCACTCTTCCCATAGCCACCATGGGAGAAACGATGGGCGCCAGATGGTCCACCAGGGAGGGGAAATACTTCTCGATGTAAAGGACCAGCGCGGGGCAGGGAGAGGAAATGAAGAGTTTGTTCGGGTTTCGCTTCGCCAGGCGGGCATGGGCCTTGGCCACCAGGTCCGCCCCGAAGGCCACTTCCATGACTTCGGTAAACCCCAGATTCCGCACGGCAGTGATGATCTGGCCCGGCTTGGCCTGGGGAAAAGCCGCGGGGAAAGAAGGGGCCAGGCAGGCGATGATCTCCGGGGAATTCCAAAAGAGGTCCTTCACCGGGGCGATGGAATCGCGGATGGCCTTGGCTTCCTGGGGGCAAACCTTGATGCAGGACCCGCAGGCGATGCACCGCTCGGCCACCACCTTGGCCTGGCCGTCTTCCACTTTGATGGCCTTCGCCGGGCACTTCCGGACGCAGGTGTAGCACCGCCGGCATTTTTCTTTTATGGTGGAGACCACGGTCATCGATTTCCAGGCCCCCGCAGGATCTCGGCGATCTTGGGAAAAGTGGCGGCCCCGATCTTCTTCAGGCCCTGTTGAACATCTTCCCGGATGAAGGCAAAGACGGAAGGATCCTCCAACCCCACCGGGCCCAGAACCTCCCGCATCTCCCGGGTATCCAGCCGGTAGGCCTGCCCATCCACCTGATGGAGGTAAAGGAAATTCACCCCCGGATTTCCCGTGATCAGGATGGCCAGGGTCTCCCCCATGTCCCCCAGAGGGGCGCGGTCAAAATGGTCCAGTTGAAAGACGGCTTTGATCCGGGTCCCCTTCCCTTCCTGGGAATGGACCTCCAGATAGCCGCCGCACTTTTCCGCCGCTTCCTTCAGCAGGGGGACTCCCAACCCGGCCACCCGGGTAGGACGAGTGGTATAGAAAGGGTCCGCCACCCGCTTGACGATTTCCGGGGACATCCCCCGCCCGTTGTCCTCCACTTCGATGATCAGCCGGTCTTTCTCCCGATCCTCCCGGACCCGGACCTCCACTTGGGAAGCCTTCGCCCTCAGGGAGTTCTGGGCAATATCCAGGATGTGCATGGAAAGCTCGAGCATGTTTCAGCGTCGCCCGGAAATCCCGAGCTGGTAAAGACGACCCACGATTTCGAAAGTGGGAAGAGGAGTCCGGAAAATGGGAACCATCTTCTCCGCGGCTTTTTCCAGGGTATCCGGGTCCGGCTGGGATCCGTTGACCAGCAGGATCCCCGAGAGGTCCCGCATCACGGCAATGGCCACGATGTTCAAATGGGTCTGACGGGTGATCCATAGATCCCCCTCGATGGAGTTGGCCAGGACATCGCTCAGGAGATCGGAGGCATACCCGGTCTTCACTTCTGCTTCCATCGATGCATTGGGAGTGGTCAGTTCCAGCGTCAGCCGCTCCGCCAATTCTTTCAGTTTCATCTTCTGAAGGGGAGAACCCTTTCACCTCCGTTTCCGTTTTGACTTGGGCAATCTTTTCCCGGAAGCCCCACGACGAGCCGGGGCTCCATCGGGTCTCATCTTTCTTAACGCGTAAATACAATCCGTTTCCCGGGCGTATCCCTGAACCACATCCTCCGCCAGGGCGAGGCAATTGGGGGATCCGCAGGACCCGCAGTCGATTCCCGGGAACCGCTTGACCGTTTCATCGATCCGGCGCAGTTTTTCCATGGCCGTCTGCAGGTTTTCATCCAGGCGCATTCCCGTCCTCGGCGAGAAAGGTTGATGCCGAAGATATCCTTCCCATTCTTCCTTCTCTCCCCTGAACTCCCCGCCTTCTTGGGCCCGGGGGGAATTTTTTCGGATGCCGGAGGACATCTGAAAGCGCGCCCAGAAGGGATTCCGCACGTTCAGGCAGCCCCCCAGGCATCCGCCCGGGCAGCTCCAGGCTTCGATGAAAGGAACTTCATCCAGCAGCCCGTTCTCCGCCAGCTCCAGAATCTCGGCCACCCGGTGGATTCCGTCCACCGTCAAAGCGACCTCCACCCCCAGGGCCTTGCTCTGGCCCCCGGGAAACGCCCATTCCATACCCATCCCGGAGGCTTTCTCCCCTGGCCCTGAAGCCCCCGGCATCCGGTGCAGGCAAGCCTGTAAAGGGTTGTACAAGTCCGCCACCGGAACGGCCTGATGATAGGCTCCTTCGGGGGTCAGGGGCTGGGTCGCGGCCCAGGCCTTGGCCGGACAGGGAACGACATAGCAAAGATTCCGGGGCGACTCCCCTTCCCTTTCCCTTTTCAACCTCCGGGCCATGACTTCGAAAGGGGGCGCGACCGGGACCAGGTTTTCCAGGAGGGCGGGGAACTTGACCTGCACCAGCTGGACCACCGCCGGACAGTCCGAAGAAATGGCCGGAGGCGCGGCCTTTTCCGAGGCCAGGTAATGGACCACGGCATCGCGGTAGAGGGACACCCCTTCTCCCATGTCCCTCCCCGCCGAAAAGCCGATTTCCACGCAGGCGCGCAGAATACTCCCGGGAGAAGCCCGGTCTCCAAACTGCCCGAATACCGCCGGGTCCAGAACGGCCACGGCCGGCCCTTTCCGTTGAATCTGCTCCAGGGATTCGGACGGCACCGCCCACGCCTCGCGGGGGCAGGCCCGAAGGCATTCCCCGCAAAGAATGCACCGGTGGGCCATGATCTCGGCCTTCCCCCGGCGAATCCGGATGGCTTCCGTGGGGCATACCCGGAGGCAATGGGTGCAGCCGGCGCAGAGTTCGGGCCGCAGAGTTAAAAGAGCTCCATCTCCCCGACGGGGGCTTTCATCGATCCCTCGATTGGCTTTCATTCAGGTTGACTCGGAACCGCAGGGTGGTTCCCCGGTTCACTTCCGATTGAATTTCCATCCAGTCTGAATTTTTCTTGATGTTCGGGAGCCCCATTCCGCTCCCGTAGCCCAGTTGTTTAACGTACGGGGGGGCGGTGGAATAGCCTTCTCGCATCGCCAGTGCGATGTCCGGGATTCCGGGCCCTTCATCGGTGACCTTCACCTCCACGCCTTGATCCCCGAGGTCAACCCGGATGGTCCCCTTGTGGGCGTAGACGATGACGTTCAATTCGGCTTCATAGGACGCCGTGGCCACGCGCCGGATGATCACCGGTGGAAGTCCCAGGCGCTTCAGCCGGTTTTTGATTTCGAAAGAAGCCTCGCCGGCCTTCTTGAAATCCTGTCCCTGGATTTGAAATTCAGCGATCATGAGGATAGAAATCCGGAATCCATCTTCCTTTCATCGGCTGGAAACCCTTCCAGAAGGCCGATGATCGATTTTCCAAAAGGCGCGGCCGTTTTGTCAAGAAAATTAAAACCAAACCCGGCGGAGGGGCAAAATCTTCGAAAAACCAAATCATTTTATTAATTTTGCCATTATTTCGAAGATTTAGAATCATTCTTTATTATACACATTCAGCCGATTTCCAGGAAGGAAAATGAAGTTGCCGCAAGGACGCAAAACCGGTGTGCGGGCTGGAAAATATTCTCGGGGCCTGAAGGTCAGGCGCTTTTTTTCCCCAATTTATTCCTGACCAGGTCTACGGCGGCCTTTATCTCTTCACTCCGCAAAAGGTAACTGGCTAGGCCGTAGACCGAAATCCCAACGACTAAAGCAAGGGCCAGAAGGGCAAGCTTCTCCAGCGTGAACCCGGATGTGTTCCATGCCCCCGGGAGACAGATCGTATAAGCCGAAACCCCCATGAGAAGGGAAGCCGCGAGGTTCTTCCCGAAGGACCGAACGATTTTTCTCGCCCCGAGAGGGCCGATTTTCCTGCGCAGAAAGATCACCAGGAGAGAAAAATGGAGCCCCGCGGCCAGGGAAGTGGCCAGGGCAAGGCCTCCATGCTTCAAAGGGAACATGAGAAGGACTCCCAAACCGGCATTGGCGGCCAGGCCCGCGAAGGCCACTTGAACCGGCGTCCGGGTGTCCTGGAGGGAATAGAATAAGGGGGCGATGATCCGCACTCCGGCAAAGGCCGCCAGCCCCAGGGCATAGTAGAGGAGGGCCTGCGAGGTCATCTCCGTGGAGAACGCGCTGAAAGCGCCCCTCTGAAAAAGGACGTTCAGAATCGGGGTGCGCAGGGCGATCAGCCCCACCATGGCCGGGAGAATCACAAAAAAGGTCAGCCGCAGGGCGAAAGAAAGGGTCTCCTTCACCTCCTCGATCCTGCCCTTGGCCGCCTGCTCGGACAAGGGAGGGAGGACCGCGGTGGCTATGGCAATGGCGAAGATCCCCATGGGAAACTCCAGCAGCCGGTCGGCGTAATAGAGGTAGGAGACACTGCCTTCCGGCAGGTAGGAGGCCAGGAAGGTGTTGATGATCACGTTTAGCTGAGTGACCGCCAGACCCAGGACCGAAGGCGCCATGAGAGCCCCGATCCGCCTCACCCCCGGGTGGGAAAGGTCGAAACGAAACTTCAGGACGATCCCCATCCGGCGCAGGAAGGGGATTTGAAAGAGAAACTGGGTCACCCCGCCCAGGAGGACCCCGAAGGCCAGGGCCCACACCGGCTCGGCCAAAAGGCCGTATAGCCCCAGAGCGCAGGCGATAATGGAGAGATTCAGAAAAACGGGAGCCAGAGCCGGGCCGGTAAAATGCTTGCGGGTATTCAAAACCCCCATGGCCCAGGCCACCAGGCCAATGAAGAAAATGTAAGGAAACATCACCCGGGTGAGAAAAACGGTGAGGCGGAATTTTTCCGGGTCCTGGGAAAAACCATAAGCCATGGCTTTCACGATCCAGGGGGAAAAAAGGATTCCCAGGACCGTCAGCAGAATCAGGAAGAAGGACAGCACGGTAAAGGAGGCGTGAACCAGCCCGTCGCTTTCCTCTCTGGTTTTTTGGTTCAGGTATTCGGAATAAACCGGAATAAAGGAAACCGTCAGGGATCCTTCCCCCACCAGGCGCCGGAGGAGATTGGGAATCCGAAAGGCCACGAAGAAGGCGTCGGTGGCCGTGCCCGCCCCGAAGAGCTGGGCCACGATCATGTCCCGGATAAACCCGAAGATCCGGGAAAGAAGGGTCGCTCCGCCCACGATGCCGGCCGCTTTCGCAATTTTGCGCCGAACGCTCATCATCAAGACTTTAAATTCCAAATCCCCAGCGCCAAATCCCGAATAAAACCCCAAACCCGAAACCCACAACCGCCGAACGGAGGCCTTTGAGATTTGGGGTTTGGAAATTGGGAATTTGTATGGAATTTGGGATTTGGGATTTGGTGCTTAAAGGATCATCCTTTCCGGAGAAAAACCTTGACATTTCGCCTAATCTATTTTTTAATAAAAAATAACTTTTAGCCAATATTAGGAGGTCCCTTGGCCACTCATGCCTCTGCCCTGAAAAGGGCCCGACAGAGCGAGAAGAAAAGACTGCGCAATGTTTCGATCAAATCGGCTTTGAAGACGCAGGCCAAAAAAGTCCTGCAGGCCGTGGAAAGCAAAAATACCGACGAGGCCCGGAAGGCTTTGTCCGCCGCCATCCCCGCCTTGCAGAAAGCCGCGGGGAAAAGGGTCATTCCCAAGAAGACCGCCTCCCGGAAAATTTCTCATTTGACCAAGAAGGTAAATTCCCTCTCCTCTCCGGCGTGACTTCGCCCCCTCTCACTTCTTCCTCGGCAAGGGGCCCTTTTTGACCTGCGGACCTTCTGGCGATGGATCGAGAAGGTCCAGAAGGTATTCTTCCAGGACGAGTCCCTTATCCGCCCGGCTCAATTTGAGCCTTTGATCGGCCTGGAGCGTCCCTTTCCATAAGGACTCCAGCAGCGAAGGCAAAAAAGTCTCGGCCTGCCGCCAGAAGGCCTCGGCATTGCGGGGATGAATTCTGAGCTTCCCCTCAATCTCTTTTTTTCCCAGCCCCTCCGCCCGCAGGTTCCTGGCCCTCCGGATCAGCCGCAGCTGCCGGACCAGGAGGGAAAAAAGAAGGACGGGGGACTCTCCCTGCTGCAGGTTTTTGTGAAGGAGACGCAAAGACTCCCGGGCGCTCAGGCGTCCCACGGCCTGGGGAAACTCGAAGGGGCTTTCGCTGCGGGTATCCTCGGTGAGGGCCAGCACATCCTTTTCTTCGACCCTCTTTCCGGGAGCATTCCCCAGGGCGAGCTTCTGCAGCTCCACCTGGATCTCCCGCAGATTCGCGCCGACCCTTTCCACCAGCAGAGTCACCGCATCTTCCGCCAGGGAATAGCCGAGCTGTTCGGCCTGGGAATGGATCCAGCGGGACAGGTCTTTTTCAAAGGGCGGGTAGAAAGGGACCACGATTCCCTTTTTCTCCAGCGCTTGAAAGAATTTGGTCCGCAGGTCCGCCCTTTCCCCGATGAAAACGGCGCAGGTCTGGGGATTGGGACTCTGAAAATAATCCAGGAAAGGCTGAGGGTTTTTTTTCCAGGTCTGGTCCGCCTGGCGGATGATCACCAGCCTCCGGGGGGACCGCACGGGAAAGGCCTGAAGGCTGGCCAGAATGGACTCGGCGGAAGTCTCTCCCGCCTCCAGGATCTCCCGGTTGAAATCGCGGGTCGCCGGGACGAGCGCCTTTTCTTCAATCCTTTTCACCGCCTCATCGATCAGCCACTTTTCCGGCCCCCAGAAATAATAGAGGGGGAACAGGCTTCCCTGGCGGACTTCGCGAAAAAAATCGGTGGCCTTCATCTTCCTTTCGTTTCATCCCGGACGAGATGGAAAATCAGCTAACCGGTTAGCCAAAAAAAGTGGGAATAGAATGATAAAGACGAAAATCTCAAAAACCTTTGCCACAGAGGGCACAGAGGCCACAGAGGTTTCACGACCATTGGATAAAGGACAAATACGAACGTCTGGGCAGGCTGATTTTGGCTTTGGGCGTTGTAAGGCTATTCATATTCGTAGCATTTATACCTCTGGGCTCTCTGTGTCCTCTGTGGCTAACCAGTTTTAAAATCAGAAACCGCCGATAATGCGTTCGTGGACCCTTTCGGCGAGCAGCACGGAGATGCGCCGGATGGCCTCCCGCTTGTTCAACTCCGTGGCGTTCAGATCGGACACCACCGGGTAATTCCGCCATTCGCTCATCTCTTCCCGGAAAAGCACTTTGCCGTCTTTCAGCGCCTGGAAGGAAAACCCCACGATGACCGTGGCTCGGTACTCGGTGGAAACCTGGGTGGAGGTGGTCACGGTCACCGGAGCGGTGGAGAAAGATATCACCGTCCCGCTCAGAAGCGCGTCGGCCGAATTCTGGGTGGTTACCGACAGCTGCTTGGTGGAGATGAATTTGGCCACCAGCGCCTGGGTGACATCGGTCTCGATCCCCGTTTGTTCCGTCCGGTTGGCAAAAATGGGAATGGCCACGGAATGGATTCCGGGCGGAAGGTTGGTTTCCCTTCCCCGGACCTGGTATCCGCACCCCGCGAGGAGAAGGGTCCCGAGGAGGATGCCATGGATGAGTCGTTTCAAGAGCGCCTCCTCATTCCAGAACGACCATCACCCGGCAATCTTCCAGGAAAGTCCCCTTCTGGGCGTAAGGGGCCATTTTCCGGGCATTTTCTTCGGCCAGGATAATGTCCGAGGGGTTGGCGGGATTCACTTTTGAACCCTTCACGGTCAGGGGATTTTTCCCCACCCGGGGATTGGTCTGGGCGGCGGTCAAATCCCGGGAAAAGAGGGCCAGCCCGTTCTGGGCGGCTTTCTCCTGGGGCACATACTGTCCCCGGTATAGTTCCATCCCGCCCTCATCCAGAACGCGGATCATGAGGGCCGGCTTCATCCCCAAACCCCGGGCGTCAAGGACCACCCCGGTGAACGGGGGAAGGTCCGCCGGACGGGGAAGGGGCTTCTCCGGGACTCTGACCGGCGCGGGCAGGGGCTCCGGTTTTTTTTCAGGAACGGGCACTGCCGGTGGGGGGGGAGGTTCGGGCTTTTTCTCGAGGACCGCTGCTGCCGGCGGCGGGATCGGCGGCTGGGCCACCTGAGGCGGGCTCGGAGATGGTGCGGGTTTGCCCTCCAAGGGCACCCGAGGGGGCTCCCGGGGCAGGGTTTTTTTCTCGGGCTTAGGCTCCATCACCGCTGGAGGGGGAGGCTTTTCCATCCCTTTCCTGGCTTCGGCCGCGGACTGGAGCATAAGCGAGAGAAAATCCCCCGCTAGGTCCACGGCCACCGTGACCTCGATCGCTCCGTCGGAGAGGTATTTTCGAAAACGCCTCACCTCCACCGAGCCCTGGATGAAGCCTTCCGCCTGGAGCCGGATCTGATCATCCTTGACCATAAAATTTTCCACCCGGGTGGAAGAATCCACCCGGACCCCTTTGAGAACCTCCAGGAGATTCCGGCGGGCATCGGTCAGGGCGGCCCGTTCGGTCATCAGGCGGGCCTGGGCGATATTGCGGGCTTCTCGGGGAGGGGCGCCGCTCCCCTTGGCCATAAGGATCCCCTTGGACCAGTCGATCACTCCGTTCCCGACGGTTTCGATCACCTCTCCGCGCTCGGCCCAGGCGCCCCCGGGAATCAGGGCCAGGGCCCAAAAAACGAGGGCCATAAAATGAATTCCCTTCACGGCTTCCTCCCTGCAAAGGCCTCTGGCTCGGGTTTTTCCAGCCAGGGTTTCAGGTTGATCTCCCCCAGGAAATGCGATTCGGGCGGCGGGCTCCTGCCCCACCAGTTTTCCCGGGCATCGATGAAAATGGTCGAGTGGCTCTGAATGGCAAAGTGGTTATCCTGAAAATTGTTCCGGTTGATCCTGGGCCGGGCCGTTCCCAGGACCACCAGCGCTCCCGTTCCCGTATTCTGGGTGAAGGTGCTGTAGGAGATCTGGGGGGCGCCCTCCCCGGTCACTTTGATCCCGGCCTGGCCGTTCCGGGCGATCAGGCAACGGTCGATCCCCGGCGCCCCGTGGGCGATCTCCATTGCCGTTTCGGCAAACTCGAAGATGCAGTAGCGGAAGAAACTGGCCACGGCGGCGCTCTTCTCAAAACGCACGGCCGATGGATAGGCGCCGGGGGCCGGCGAAGCGCTGCCGGAGGTGAAGGTGATCCATCCCTCCGGAGTTCCCCGGGCGTCGATCCCTCCGTTTTTAACGGTGACCGAAGCTCCCGGGTTGAATTTCAGCGTGACCCCGGGCTGGATGAAGAGCGTGGCCCCTTCATCGATCAGGAGTTCCCGATCCACCGCGTAGGGGCTGTGGGCCAGGATCAAGAAGGAGTCCCGGGTCAGGGGCCCCATCAAGGGGCCTTTCAGGATGGGGAGCTCGATGAGTTTCCCCTGGGGGTAAGGAGCGTCGAGCACCCGCTGGTACTCCACCCGTCCGTGGATTCGACCGGCCAGTTTGGAACCCTCTTTCCCCCCCCACCAGTTTCCATTGGCTTCCACGGGAAGATCCCTTTCCCGGGCGTTGAACACCTCAGCCTTCCCGTTGTCGTGGATGTTGTTCTGGGTGATCCGGGCGGATGCGGAAACCAGCCGGATCCCGGTTTCACCGTTGTTCAGGATTTGATTCTTCAGCAGAGAGGGGTTGGCTTCGCGGATCAAAACTCCGTCCCCCTGGTTTCCCCGAATCTCATTGTCCTCCAGAACCGGCGAGGCGCCTTCCAGAATTTCCACCCCCGCTCCATTTCCCGAGATCACATTTCCCTGAATCCGGGACTTGGAGAAGGATTCCTTCACCCGCAGGCCGACCCCGTTTTTGGTCAGGTCGTTGCGGAGGATCAGGGGGGAAGAGGAAAGGCAGGTGATCCCCACCCGGGCTCCGGTGATTTTCACGAACTCCAGGGTGCTTTCTTCGTTCTTGGTCCCCTGGAAAAGGATCCCTTGCCATTCCCCGCCGGGAGTGATCGGTTCAAAAGTGATCATGCTCCTCTGCCCGCCCTGGGCCAGGAGTTTCCCGGCAACCAGAAGCCCCTGTCCCTTGGAGCGGATCACGGTTCCGGGCTCAATGGTCAAGGTGGCTTGGGATTCCACGGTCACCACCTCTTCCAGAATATACGGACCGGCTCCCGCGAACCAGGTGACTTCTCCCTGGATCCTCCCCTTTACCGGAGTGGGGCCGGGAGGGATCGGCGTGGCCCGGATGGATTCGGAAGGCTTGCTTTCATTCCCCGCCAGGTCCACGGCCGCAATGCGGTAAAAATAGACGGTCTCGTTGGTCAGATTCAGGTCGCGGAAGGTGGTCAGTTCGGTCCTCCCCGCTTCCTGAAAGCCGGTCAGGGGGGTGTTGCTGCGGTAAATCCGGTACTGGCCGATGTCTTTATCCGCGCTGGGGGTCCAACTCAAATCGACCCCTTTGTCCCTTCCCATGGCCTTCATTCCCCCGGGAACGGCCGGGGGAACGGAATCGATGGTCACCAGCCCCAGGGCATCGGCCCATTCGGCAGAGTTCCCCTGGTCGTCCGCCAGGACCCCGGTGATCAGCGCCTCTTCCACAAAGTCCCCGGGGAGAACCTTGTAGGTTCCCGAGTACATCCCCGGCTCCTCCTCGCGGAGAGGAATGTCTTTCTTAAAATCTCCGATCCGGAAAAAGGCCCTCTTGCGCGGGTCCCCTTCCATGGCTACTTTCAGCACGTCCCCCGCCTTCAGGGCGTACCGGTCGGTTCGCCTCATGCCGTCATGGGCCAAAATGGCGATGCCCGGGGGCCTCAGGGCCTGGGCGGTGGTGGGCTGGGGAATGGATCTCACCATCTCCCGGAAAAGATCATCGGAGGAGCGCAGCAGTTCGATCTCCCGAACGTTGAAGGCCGTGCTCACGGCCGTGAGGATAAAGCCCACGGGAGTGGTGGCGATTCCCCCGCCGTGTTTGCGGGAGACATTCTTGGCCCACCAGAGTTCTTTGTCCGATTTGGCCTCCATCATCCGGACTTCGGCCCCCACGGCCACCTGCGAGTAGACCCCCACATAAATCCGGTCGTAATGGGTCACCTCTCCCCGGATGAGCGCGTCCACCCGGAGGATTTCCCGCAGCTTGGGAGAGGGGGTCTGGGCCACCTTATCGGGGGTGTCCAGCCCCGCCTGGCGGAGCGCATGGTCAATCTTATACAGGGGGACGGCGGCATAATTCAGCGTGCTGAAATGGCCGTGAAAGGATTTGCGGACGATATCGAAGGCTTCTTTCTTATCCGTCCGATTCAGAAAGGGCAAGACCGCCACCGTTTGCGGGGGGCGGTCGGTCAAGGATTTATCGAACCGGTATTCCCCCTTGAAGGGAATGGTGACCGGCGGCGTGATCTTGACCTGTTGGGTATAGATACACCCCCCGATCCCGATTCCGATGGTCATGGCCGCCACTTTTGCCAGCAACCCCGTCCATCCGCGCATAAGATTTCTCCTTTACCCCAAGGTTATGATTCGGTAGACCGGTTTTCCAGGATGATCCGATTCCCTTCCTGCTTGGTTGGCTATCCCATCGTTTTGCTCATCCCCTGTCCCATCCGGTCAAACGACCAGGTTGACCAGCTTTTTCGGGACGAGCACGAATTTCTTGATCTTCTGCCCCTGCAAAATCTCCTGGATCCGCTCCTGGCCCATGACCGCCGCTCTGATTTCCTCCTCCGAAGCCTGGGCCCCCACGGTGATCCGGCTGCGGAGTTTTCCGTTCACCTGGATGACCATCCGCACCTCTTCGTCCCGGATGGCTTCCTCGTCGTACTTCGGCCAGGAGACTTGGGACACGCTGTCCCGGTGTCCCAGAGCCTCCCAGAGCTCTTCGCACACATGGGGGACGAAGGGGGACAGGAGGACCACCACGGTCTCCACCGCCTCCCGCATCATCGCCGCGGTTTGCGGGCCGGGATCCTTCCTCTGCGGCTCCATCGAGTAGAGGGAATTCACCAGTTCCATGACCGCGCTGATGGCGGTGTTGAAATGGAACCGGTTCTCTACATCCTCGGTCACCTTCTTGATGGCCCCGTGGGTTTTCCGCCGCAAGGCTTTCAGGTCTTCGGTCAGGTCCCAATCCTTCCGCGGCCGCTCCGCCGATTTCAGGATCTCCGCCCAGTCTTCCACCAGGCGCCAGACGCGGTGGAGGAAGCGGAAGGACCCCTCCACGCCCTGCTCGCTCCATTCCAGGTCTTTCTCCGGGGGAGAGGCAAAGAGGCAGAAGAGGCGCACCGTGTCGGCCCCGTACTTCTCCACCAGGAAATCGGGGTCCACCACGTTTTTTTTGGACTTGCTCATTTTCTCCGTCCGCCCGATCTGGACCGGAGAGCCGCACTTGGCGCAGGTCAGCTTTTCCGACACTTCCTCCGGATAGAGGAATCCATCCCGGGGGCAGGACTGGGTCTCCTTGACCACCATTCCCTGGGTGAGGAGGTTGGTGAAGGGTTCGGGAAAATCCACCAGCCCGTAGTCCCGGAGCACCCGGGTGTAAAAACGGGAGTAGAGCAGGTGCAGAATCGCGTGCTCGATCCCGCCGATGTACTGGTCCACGGGCATCCAGTACTTCACTTCCTCCCGGTCGAACATGCCCCGGTCTTCCTTCGGGCTGCAGAAGCGTTCGAAATACCAGGATGACTCCACGAAAGTATCCATGGTATCCGTCTCCCGCCTGCCCGGCCGGCCGCACACCGGGCAGGACACCTTCACGAAGGCGGGGGCATGGGCCAGCGGGGAGTCGCCCAGTCCGGTAAGCTTCACATCATGGGGAAGAATAACCGGAAGGTCTTTCTCCGGCACGGGCACGGTTCCGCATTGGGGGCAGTAGATGATCGGAATCGGGGCCCCCCAGTATCGCTGCCGGGAAATCCCCCAGTCCCGGAGCCGGTAGTTGATGGCCTTTTTCCCCAGGCCTTTCTCTTCCAGGTACTGGGCGATCGCTTCCCTCGCCTCCTCGCTGGTCATCCCGTTGAAGGATCCGGAGTTGACCAGAACTCCGTCCTCGGTATAGGCCTCGGTCATGGTGGCGGAATCCAGGGCGGGCTTTTCCGGAGGCTGAATGACCACCACCAGGGAGAGGTTGAATTTCTTGGCAAAGTAGAAATCCCGCTGGTCGTGGGTGGGAACGGCCATGACCACGCCCGTCCCGTATTCCAGGAGGACGAAGTTTCCGGCAAAGATGGGCATCTTCCATCCGGTCAGCGGGTTCCGGCAGTAGGCCCCGATGAAGATCCCCTCCTTTTCGTAATCGTCGGAGGTCCGCTTGATCTTGTCCTGCTTCTTGATCCGCTCCACGAAATCCCGGACTTCCTTCTCCTGCGGGGTTCCTTTGGAAAGCTCGAGGGTGAGAGGATGCTCGGGCGCCAGGGTCATGAAGGTGGCGCCGAAGAGAGTGTCCTGCCGGGTGGTAAAGACGGGAATGAATCCGTCCCCCTCCCAGAGGGGGAAATGAATGGTGGCCCCCACGGAGCGGCCGATCCAGTTCTTCTGCATGGTGATGACCCGCTCCGGCCAGCCGGGAAGCCGGTCGCAGTATTCCAGCAGTTCTTCCGTGTAGTGGGTGATTTTGAAGAACCACCCCTGCATTTCCTTCTGGATGACTTCCTGCCCGCACCGCCAGCAGCAGCCGGCTTCCACCTGCTCGTTGGCCAGGACGGTCTGGCACGTCTGGCACCAGTTGACGAAGGAGGTCTTCTGGTACGCCAGGCCCTTCTCGTACATCTTCAGGAAGAGCCACTGTTCCCAGCGGTAATAGGCCGGATCGCAGGTGGTCACTTCCCGGTCCCAGTCATAGCTGAAGCCCATCCGCCGCAGCTGCCGCTTCATGGCCGCGATGTTGTCGTAGGTCCATTTGGCCGGGTGAACCCCGTGCTGGATGGCGGCATTCTCGGCGGGCATGCCGAAGGCATCCCATCCCATGGGATGAATCACGTTCCAGCCGCGCATCTTCTGGTAACGGGCCACCACGTCGCCGATGGAATAGTTGCGCACGTGCCCCATGTGGATCTTTCCCGAAGGATAGGGGAACATTTCCAGAACGTAATATTTCTTCTGCGCCGGGTCTTTCTCCGTCTTAAAGAGCCCATTTTCTTCCCAGATCTTCTGCCATTTATCTTCTACGGTCTGGGGATCGTAGCGTCTAGTCATCCTTTCCTCCCCCTGGTTTCACCCTGAAAAAATACCATAATCATTCCAAGCCTTCAAGAATAAATAACAGCCTCAAAAACAGATCCCCGATGGCCGATGGCGGATGGAGAAGAGAAAGGGGAAAGGAAGGGCTTCGTTCCGGCGGTTCTTCGGCGGTGGAGGGGAATAAAAAAGGGCGCCCCGGGGGCGCCCTTTGGGCAGGCCTGAAAGATTCAGATTTCGGCTTTTTTCTGGATCACCGTGGGGGTGATGAAGATCAACAGCTCTTTCTTCAAATTCAGCGTTTCCTCGCTCTTAAAGAGCCATCCCAGGATGGGGATTTTCATCAGGAAGGGAATCCCCTTGGTGGTCTCCTGATTCTCCGTTTCGTAAATTCCCCCGATCACCAGCGTCTCCCCGTTTTTTACCAGCACTTTGGTCTGGGCTTCCCGGGTGTCGATGCTGGGAACCTGGTTCACCGGGCTGCGGAAGCTTCCCCGGGCGTCCCGGTTCACCGTCACCTCCATCAGAATGTTCCCGTCGGGAGTCACTTGGGGAGTGACCTCCAACTTTAGGACCGCGTCGATGAACTGGACCTGGGTTCCGGCCTGAGAAGTGGTCTCGTAGGGGATCTTTTCCCCCTGTTTGATATGGGCTTTAATGTTGTCCAGGGTGGCCAGTCTCGGGCGGGCGATGACCCTAGTTGTGCCGTCGGTCTCCCCCATCTGGAGACGTAAATCCAGGTTCACCAGGGAGGTGCCCAGCTTGCCGAAGGAGATTCCAAAACCGCCGGGAGTGACGTTCTGGGCGGCGGCCGGCAGATTCACCACGAAGTTGGAGGGCATGGTCAGGGCAGTGGGAGGATTGGCGCTGTATCCCCAGCCCGCAGCCGCATTGGGATTGTTGCCGGTCAGGCCCCAGTGCCATTCATTTCCCGGAGTCTGGTTGTAACTGCCCCCCCACTGCACCCCCAGGGACCGGGCGAAGGAATGGGTGGCCTGAACCACCCGGGCTTCGATCAGCACCTGGGGCGTGGGAGTATCCAGCTCCTTGATGAGCCGCTCGATCTCTTCCAGGTTGGAGCGGACATCCTGAACGATCAGCGTGCCCGTCCGCTTGTCCGCCTTGATGGTCCCCTGCGGGCTCAGGAGAGACCGCCCTTCCTTCTCCTTTTCCATGATCATCTTCTGCAGCTTCTCCACGTCGGAGAAGCTGACCTTGATGATCTTGCGGCCGGGTTCCTCGAGTTTCAGTTTCGTATCCCGGGTTTTGAGCAGGGCCTCTTCTTCTTTCTGCCTCTCTTCCCGTTCTTTGCGGAGGGTTTCGATGGTGGTGATGCGCAGGACGTTTCCCTCCTCGATCTTGATCAGGTTCTTGGTGGCCAGGATCACGTCCAGGGCCTGGTCCCAGGGAACATTGACCAGACGGATGGTGATCTTGCCCTTCACGTCCTCGCTGGTGATGACGTTCAGGTTGCTCACCTCGGCGATGAGGCGGAAGATGTTGTGGATGTCGGCGTCCTTAAAATCCAGGGAAATCTTGGTTCCTTTGTAGATGCCGGCGGCCGATTTTCCCGGCTCCGGGGGTTTGGGTTCCGCCGGAGGGACTTTCTCTTCCTTCACCGCCGGTTCCGCGGGTTTTTCCGCCGCCGCGGGGGCGGCTTCCTCTTTGGCCTTGACCTCGGCTTTGGGCTCGGCAGCCTCGGCGACCCGCACCGGTTTGGGGGGTTCCGCGACCGGCGCTTTTTCCTCCTTCGGGGGCTCCGCCTTGGCCTCTCCCAGAACCAGTTTGACTTCGGCTCCTTCCCGGGTCAACTGATAGGGAGGCAGCTTGGCTTCCGGGAAGGTGAAGACCACCCGGGTTTTATCGGCATGCTGGCCGATCCGGATATCCTTCAGAAGCGGGTTTCCCACGTCGATGCTCTTCTTCCCCGAGGCGTTGGTCATTCGGGGAAGGTCAACGACCAGCCGGGTGGGGCGCGAGAGCTGGAAACTCTTGTAATCGGGAAAGGCCCCATCCCCCCGGAGGTCCACTTTCACCCAATCCGCCTTGGCCGAAATATCGACCCCCCGCAAAGACCGGGCCTTTTTCAGGGGCGCGGCCGGGGGAGCCGCTTCCTTCTTTTCCGCTTCTCTCTTTTCCGCTTCTGGCTTGTCCCCGGCCTTTACCTCCTGCGGAAGGGGGATGGCCGGCTTGCCGAAATTGATGTACAGGGCATTCCCTTCCGAAACCACATCGTATTCCACGAGCTGGGCCAGGCCGATCTCGATGCGGGCCCCCCGCTTCTGCGGGTCATCGATCTGCCGGTTCTGAATGACGCTGATGGTTCCGTCGCGGACCTCCATGGGCCCGGCCAGCCTGCCCAGCTGGGCTCTGGGCAGATCGATCACCACCCGCAGGGGGTCGGACAGGCGGAACACGGTGTACTCAAAGGACTTGGAGCCTTCGATCGCCACCCGGGGACCGCTTTCGGTCTTGGTGACTTCGATCTTCTGCACCGCGAAATCTGCGGCCGCCCCTCCGGGTCCCTGCGAGAAGGAGGGAAGCGGGAGGGAAAGAATGGCCCAGGCCCCTAAAAAGATTCCGTAAAAAAGATTCTTCCAGCGATACCCTTCCATACTTCCTCCTTCATTGATCCGCGTACAGCCGAAGGGGGACTTCCCGAGTTTTGGTTTTTCCGTCCGGGGCTTCGGTTTTTTCGCTCACCACCACCCCTTCGGGAGTGATTTTGCTCACCTGTCCCTGGTTCTTCCCGATGCGGGTCCCCACGCTAAGGATGTAGCCTTTTCCGACCTTGTCTTCCACCATGGCCCTGGGCTTCGGAATATCCCAGACCACCGCCACCAGTTTGAGCTCGGCCAGCTCCATCCTCTCCAGGGGCGTGCCGGAGCCCTCCCGCTCCTTTTTCGCCGCCTCCACTTTCTTCGCGCCAGGAGTCGCGGGCTTTTCCGGTCTCTCCACCACCAGCGGCTGGAAGGGATTGGGCTTTCCCTGGGGATTGTACGAATAGCTCACCGCGGGCGGAGGTTCCACTTTAACTTCCGCCGCCGGCTTGGGAGGCACCTTGGCCGGAGCCGGAGTCGCCGCCGGCTTGGGGGCGGCCGGAGAAATGGGAACCTTCTTCGGCTTCGGTGCGTCGTCTCCGCAACCGAACCCCATCACCAGGAAACACCCAACCAAAAATATGATTCCCCATCTGCTCATAGAAGAACGCTCTCTAGGGCTTCTTCGGCGGAACGGCCTTGGTTGCACCGCCCTTGCGGTCCTTTTTGTCTTTGGCCGCTTCGACCGCATCCCTTTCGATGAATTTAAAAGTGGTGGCCGTGCAGGCGGTGTTGATATCCCAGCGCCCGAAGACCTCTTTGACGTTGTCCATCCCCACTTCGTTGATGTTCACGATCCGCGGGAGTTTTCCCACCTTGTCGAAGAACAGGGCCACGTTATGGTACGTTCCCCGGACCCGGATCTCCACCGGGATTTCGGAGTAGAAATCCTTGTTGACCTCGGCCGCCGGTTTGAAGAGGAGGAATTCCAGCCCCGCCTCCTTCCCCAGCCGGGAAATGTTGCTCAGGAGGGTGGGAATCTCCTTGCTCGTGGGCAGCTGGGTGATGGCCAGATTCAGCTCCTCGCGCAGCTTGGCGGCCTCGGCCTGAAACTGCTTCATGTTGGCCGCCACGATCCTCAGCTCCCGCACCTGGTTCTCCAGGGCCCCCATCTCCGCCTTCTTTTTCTTGAGCAACTCCAGGTTGGGCCAGTAGATCAGGTAAAAGTAGAGCCCGATGATCCCCAGCGACAGAACCCCCAGGATGATGATTTTGCGCGAGGTCGGCAGTTTTACGATGGTTTCTAGCGTGATCGCCATCTTGGTATCCTCAGAGAGTGGGCCCGCCCGGCAGGCTGGCGTAACTCACCTGGCAGGTCAGGGTGAATTCCTTGAGCTTGATGTCTTTCTTCTCCAGCTGCTGGGAGACGACCAACTCGACGTTTCTGATCACCCCGGATTTTTCCAGGTTGGTCATGAACTTGGCGATGTCCTGGTTGTCAAAGGCCACGCCCTTGACCTCCATCTTCCCGCCTTTTTCCCGCAGGGCCGTGAGCCAGAGCTTTCCGGGAAGGGCGGTGACCAGCTCGTCCAGGACGCGGACCGGCCCGGTCTTGGCCCGCTGGAGGGTGTAGATGGTGTTCAGCCGCCGCTGGAGGTCCTCTTTCTCGGCCTTGAATTTCTCCACGTCCTTGGTGTCGATCTTCAGCCTTTGGATCTCCTCATTATAAGACTTGATCTGGGCCTGCACCTGATTGATCTGGCTGGAGAGGGAAAGATGGAAGAAGATAATGACCAGGGCCACCAGCCCCAGAAACAGGGCGAGAATGGAAAACATCTTGCGGGTGCTTTCCTTTTTCTTCTTCTCGCGTACCGGCAGGAGGTTGATCCGGATCATTTCACGTCCTCCCTCCGGAGGGCCAGGCCGACAGCCACCGCCGCCAGGGGGCCCACCTCTTTGATGTACTCGGGGCTGTATTCATCCATGTTGTATTCGATTTTGGTGAAGGGGTTGAAGACCTCCACCGGAGTTCCGATCCGCTCCTCGATCAGGGAGGGAAGCATCCGGATCTTGGCGCACCCCCCGCTGAGGTAGATCTTCCGGATCTCCCCGAAGGAGGAAGAGGCGGCGAAGAATTCCAGGGACCGGCGCACTTCCGTGGCCAGCTGCTCGGCCGTGCCCTGAATGATCTTGTCCACCTCCGCGCCCTGGGCCCCCGCATCCCGCTCTTTGACCTTGAGCGCCTCGGCCTCTTCGTAGGTCATCTTCAGCCGCTTCTGGATTTCTTCGGTGATCTGGCGCCCGCCGATGGAGATGTCCCGGGTGAAGGCGGAAGTCCCCCCCTGGAGGATGTTGATGTTCATCACGCTGGCCCCGATGTTGACCAGGGCCACCACTTCGTCGGGGGGAGAATCGGAGCTCAGGTTGTAGGCGTTTTCGATGGCAAAGGAGTCCACGTCCACGATGGTGGGGGTCAGGCCGGCTTCCTCAATCACCGCCGTGTAGTCGTTGATCATGTCCTTCTTGGCGGCCACCAGGAGGACGGGCATCTGGTCCGGGGTGGTCTGGGTGTCCAGGATCTGGAAGTCGATGTTCACGTCGTCGATGTCAAAGGGGATCTGCTGTTCCGCTTCCCACTTGATGCTTTCTTCCAGTTGCTCCTTGGACATGCTGGGCACGTTGATCGTCTTGATGTAGACCGAGTGGCCGGAAATGGAAACGGCCACGCTCTTGGTCTTCACCTTCAGGCCCTCGATCAGGCTCCGGATGGAGTCCACGATGCTGGCCGAGTCCATGAAGGCCCCGTCGACGATCGCTTCGGGCGGAAGGTGGATCATCCCGAAAAGCTTGAGCCTCGGGCTCTTCTTGCGCCAGTCGAGTTCGACTGCCTTGATGGAGTTCGAACCGATATCCAGGCCCAGCAGTTCCTCTTTTGAAAAAAGCCCCATAATTCCTTACCCTCTCGGCAAGATTTCAAACCCTTTGCCGTATGCCGGATAGATTTTAATGTGAGGGGGGATGCCGCTCCGGATCCTCTCTTTTTCACTCGGGACGAAGAAGGATAGGACCACGATGGTCGTCGTTCCCGAAAAGACTTCCACCTCGGCGGTCTCGGAGTAGGTCTGGTTGTTCTTCAGGTCGATGAAAGAGGCATTCAGCTGGTACTTCATGGCCGGAATCATTTCATCGAAATAGACCTCATTGGTCGCGAATTTGCCGTGAAGGAAAGAATGCTCCAGGCGCTTGGAGGAGCGGAGGGGAAGCTCGATGGGCGTCAGGGTCACCCTCCCCGCTCCGATCTGCACCTGCTTGGGCATGGTGTATTCTTCCCGGCCGACGATCAGGACGGAGGAGATCTTGTTCCAGGCAAAGGCCTGCTCCTTGGTCAGCTCCTTCAGGTAGTCCGTCTCCACCAGCGGATATCCCCGGGTGTTGGCCAGAATCAGGAATCGTCCCTCGGTGAAGGCCTGTTTTTCGCCCCGCACGAGAACCTCGGTGGCTTCCTGCACCGCCTGTTCCGTGGGCAGGGGAATCTCTCCCCCCAGGGACAGCACGTCGATGAGATTCTTCTCCAGCTCCATTTCCCCGAGCTGGGACTCAAAATTGACCAGGTAAGCCTGAAGCTGCAGGCTCCGCCCCGTCCCTTTCTTCACTTCCCCGGTGATCAGCGCGTGGATGCCGTTGCCCGGGTCCATGGTGTTGATCCTTCGCTGGAGGAGCTGCAGGCCCGCGGCGTCCAGTTTGCCCACGGTTCCCAGGCTGTTCCAGCTCAAATATTGGTTCACCCGCTCGTGGCTGAGCACCTCGAACTGGGGTTGAGAATTAAGACGCCGGGCGATCTTGTCCGCCCAAACCGCCCCGGCCTTGACCACATTTCCCGTTCCATCGGTAAAATCAAAAACCGCCACCCGGACCACCGGCCGCTTGCGGTAATCGAAGAATTTATTCGCCAGAGACCCCTCCAGGTTGGACAGGAATTTCTCCGCGGCTACTTCCTGTTCGGTCTGAAAGGCGGGAGGGGGCCCGGGCTTCTCCGCGGCCGCTTTCTGATCGGTCACGCACCCGGAAAGAAGGGAGGCCATGAAGAGGAGAACAAAAAGGGAGATGCCGATGATTGGAAAGGATCTGATTCTCATAGTTTTCCCCTGATCCTTGAATGGGCAACCCGGGTTGCCCGGATTATGACCTGTCGTCGCCAAAAATTTTCCCTCTGTCTGTAAGCTGCAAACCCAATGCCAAGATGATCTTCCTCTTGGTCTCCAGGCGGCAGCTTTTCCCCTTTTCGATCCGGTCGATGGTGAGCGCCGAAAGGCCCGCTTTTCGGGCCAGCTCGGCCTTGCTCATTAAGACCTTCTCCCTGTGTTTCTTGAGTGAGTTCATATAACGTTTTTTGGGGGACCTATGAGGCTTTTCGACAATCGCCTCGGAATCTTTAATTGCAAAAATAATTCCACAAAAAAAAAAAAATGTCAATATTTTTTAAAAAAGAATAAAATTTTATATAAATTATATATAATTTTGATTCCTTTCTTATAATAATCCATTAATTTTATTTAATTATTTGTTTTTCCGAAAAACGGGCCAAATCCCCCGGGACGGCCCTTAAAGACACCCTTGAGGAGAGCAGACTTCCGATTTTTCCTTCCCCCGATGTCCATAAAGGGTCAAAAGTGTCCTCTTCTGTGCCAATTTTCCCATCCCTTTGAGTCAATTTTGACACAGAATTTATAACCGAAACGTCTTGGCGGAAAGTAGGTTTGGGGCAAAGATTGGGATGCTCGAATAAAATGTCGGATCTATTAATTCAAACCCAGGATATGCTTAAATTTCTCTAGATGGGAATCTACTTTTCGAACTGGTAGACGATCTCCCCTTTTTTAACCATTCCTCGCTCTTCCCGGGCGATTTTCTCAACTTCATCCTTATCGTTCCGCAGACGATTGATCTGCTCGCCCAGCTTCCGGTTATCTTCCTGCAAGCGGACGTTGCCCGTCTGCATCCGGTCTCTCTCTTCTTTGAGTTTGTAGATCTGCACGAGCCCCCGGCTCCCGAAAAGGGCAAAGAGGAGCATGCCGGAAATGAACAGCCCGAGGAAAAGAAGGTATTTCTTCTGGAGGGGCCCGAAAAAACGCACGGATAAGCAATCTCCTTTCTACCTTCATGGAATCATATGCATTTTTCATTCCCAAAGTAAAGGGTTTTTTCTTTTCCCTGCCCTTTCTGAATCCGGAGGCAAAATGGGATCGGCCGGAGAGGGGGGTTCAGGGGCCACGAAAAGGCGGAAGGAATAGAACCCGGTCACACCGGACCATCAGGAATTCCATTTCCGCCCGTTCCCTCTGGCTCAAGGGGCTGGAACCGAAGTAACGTCCGTAATAGCCGTTCAGGACCACGGTGGAAATTTTCTCCAGGCTGAGCCAGATTTGTTCCCCATCGCCGGCATGGAAATAGAGGGAGATATCATTGGCAAACAAAACGGACGCCGCTGAAGATTGTAGCGTCCGCAGGGCTTGATCGATGCGCTGGCGGTTTTCCCCGGCCAGTCGACGGATTTCTTCTTCGCTCTTGCCCCAAAGCCGGGGAGGAATGATTCGCGGGGAAAGGTAAAGGATTCCTTCCTTTTCTTCTTCCGTAAAGGGCATTTTTCCCCCCACCCGGTCGATCTTCTCCGGAGCCAGGTCCAAAACGGCGATGGACTCCGCACCGGATCTCCTCCAATCCCGGAAAATCTTCAGGGTGGCTAGAGTCTTGCCCGAATGGACTTCGCCCACGATGAGGGTCCTACGCCCCCGGTATCTGTCGTTGTTCAAGGATCTTGGTCTTTCGGAGGGTTTTCAGCAGGAAATAACCGATCACCGCGCCGGGTATGCTCGAGGCCATGAAGGCGGTGAAGAAAAGAAGAAAGGCGTATTCTTTCCCCATGAGGGGCCCGAGAAGAAGAACGATCAGCCCGACCCCGATCCCCCCCGTTCCCAGGGGTTCGGTGAGGGATGCCCAATCCTTTCTCGCCCAGCGATAGGCCAGCCCCACCACGATGGCTCCGGGGATTCCTCCCGGAAAAGCGAAAATCGTTCCGGTGCCGATGGCATTCCGGATGAGTCCGGCGATGAGGGCGGCAAGGGCCCCATACCAGGGGCCGATGAGAACCCCGGCCACGGCATTCACCATGTGCTGAAAGGGAAAAACTTTGGTCGGGCCCACGGGAAAATGGATTCCCGAGAGAAGAACGGCGAGGGCGGCAAAAAGGCTGGTCAGAACGACCCGCCGGGCCTGGGTCATTCTATTTTCGGGGATTCCGAGGGGCGTTTCCATCTTTGGCCTAGCGGTCCAGGGTTTCGTTCATGGCTCCGGTGCGGTATCCCTGCAGGTCGAGGGTGACATAGGTGAACCCTGTCTCTTTGAGAAAGCGGACCACCGCCGCGCGGGTCTTTTCCTCCAGGAATTGGATCAATTCCTCCGGGGGCACCTCGATGCGGGCCAACGGGCCATGATACCGGACCCGGAGCTGGCGGAATCCCAGGCCCCGCAGAAAGTCCTCCGATTTCTGGACCTGCGTCAGTCGGGGGGAAGTAATCTCCGTCCCGTAGGGGAACCGGGAGGCCAGACAGGCCAGGGAAGGCTTGTCCCAGGTCGGGAGCCCCAGGGACCGGCTCAAACGGCGAATCTCCTCTTTGGTCAGGCCAGCCTCTTTGAGGGGGCTGCGGACGCCGATTTCCCGGGCCGCCTCCATGCCCGGACGGAAATCCCCCGTGTCATCCAGGTTCGATCCATCGGCGACAAACCTCAGGCCGAGGCTTATGGCCTTCTCCCGGCAGAGGCTGAAAAGTTCCGTCTTGCAGTAATAACACCTCCGGGGGTTGTTCTGGACGAAACTGGGCAGCTTCAGCTCGTTGGAAAAGATTTCCGCATACCGGACCCCCATGCCCTCGGCCAGCTTCCTGGCCTGTTCCACTTCGGAAGCGGGGTAAGTCGGCGAGGAGGCGATCAGGGCCACGGCCCGGTCCCCCAGCTCTTCGTGAGCCAGGCGGAGAAGAAGGGTGCTGTCCACTCCCCCCGAAAAGGCCACCAGAACCGACTCCATTTCTCGGAGAATCTGCCGGGCCTTCTCTTCTTTCTTTCCCAGGGAAAGCGGAATTTTGGCCTTCTTTTCCCGGCCATTTTCGGCCGACCTGGGCGCCTTTTTTCCCATCATCTTCCCTCTCCAAGGTAAGGATCGATGCTAAAATTTGGAGGGTTTTGGGATTTATGAAAACACTCCCCTCCCCTGCTCTATTTTGATTATAGGGGCGGGGGAACGGATTGTCAAAAGAAAGCATCCTTCAAATGCGCCCTGAACCACGTAGGGTTCAGGGCTGCCCTGCACTCCACGTAGTGCAGGGCGGAATAAAAAACTTAATGGGACACAGATGAACACAGATTTTATATTCGCCAAAGAGTTAAAGACAAAAGACCTAATGGGACGCGGATGAACACGGATAAACACGGATCATTCCTGAAGAAAAAAACAGAAACGGAAAGACCGTCCTATAGCCCAGCAAAACCCCGGTCCATAAGGCTGATTCTTACAGCCAGGCCATTCCAGAAATCCCCCTTCGCCCCCCTTTTCTAAAGGGGGGTGGGGGGGATTTCAGAGAATCGTAGCCAAAAAAATCCTCAACCAAATTTAAAAAGTCTCCACTTATTGATGACTCCATAATTGAGAAGACCCAGATGACCGGATTCGCGTCCATGGCCTCAACATAGACACTTTGGAGTGCGGCGACGTGTCGCCGCTTTCAGAAGGCGCGATACGTCGCGCCGGCCCGATTGCGCACCAGCCCGCAGGCCTCGAAAAAGCGCCGTCCTGCCGGCGCACTCCAAGAAATAAAATTCGGCGTCTTGACTGACCTCGTTCCGATCGCTTGATCATGTATTTTCAATTATGTCCTTTTTAATAAGTAGTACAGATGAACACCGACCTGTGCCATCTCTGCGTAATCTGCGGATAAGAAGACGCGGACCTCAGAAAACGCTTGACTTTCCCTCTTCCCCTCTCGTTAGAATAAAGGAAAACAGCGCTGGAGGATGTCATTGGATCCGCAAATGGCCGAGGCTTTCCGCTCCATTCCCTATGGAGTCTATCTCCTGACGGCCAGGAAGGGACCGGATCTCTTTCCGGTCATCGTCTCGTGGGTGTCCCAGGTCTCCTTCTCCCCACCGCGCCTGATGGTGGCTCTACGGCACAACCGTCGGGTGATCCCGGTGATCCGGGAGAACCGGATTTTTTCTCTCAGTTTACTCTCCAGGAACCAGAAGGCCCTGGTATCCCTTTTTAAAGACGTCCAATTCCAGGTCGCAGGCGGAGATCTCTGGGAAGAAGAAAACTCTTTCGGGGCACCGCTTCTCAAGGGATGCTTTGCCGCATGGAAATGTCGTCTGTTTTCAGCCGTGGAAGCCGGGGATCATTTCCTTTTCCTGGGCGAGGTGGAATCCGTATCCGGGGGAAAAGAAGGTTTGCCGCTCACCACCCTGGATCTGGGGAAAACCTATATCGGGCAATTCTGAGGAGAAAGCCCAAAGATGAAGAAAATCGAGATGGCGTTAAAAGCCCTGGACATCCTGCAGAAGGAATACCCCGACGCGCGGGTGACTCTGGATTTCAAGGACTCCCTCCAGTTGCTCATCGCCACTATTCTGGCCGCCCAGTGCACGGACGAGCGGGTGAATCAGGTTACGAAGGATCTCTTCAAAAAATACCGGCCGGCGTCGGATTATGCCCGGGCGGACTTGAAGACGTTGGAGGGGGAGATTCGCTCCACCGGTTTTTTCCGCAACAAAGCCAAGAGCATTATCGGGTGCGGCCAGGCTCTGGTCCAGAAGTTCAATGGAAAGGTTCCCCAAATCCTCGAGGAGCTGACCTCTCTTCCGGGGGTGGGGCGTAAAACGGCCAATATCATCCTGGGGAACGTCTTCAACCAGCAGGCCATCGCCGTGGATACGCATGTGAAGAGAGTCACCCATCGCCTGGGCTGGGCCAAGGCGGAGGATCCGGACAAAATCGAATTCGAGCTCATGGAGGTCATCCCCCGGGACCGCTGGACCCTGGCGACCCATCAGCTCATCTTCCACGGAAGGAGAGTATGCATGGCCAAAAACCCCCAGTGTCCCGCCTGTCCGGTGGCGAAACTCTGCCCCAAGGTTGGGGTGACCCAAAAAGAATAATCCCGCTTTCCTCCCCTCTCCCCTTGGAGCGCAAGATGTAGGGGCGACCCGCCGGGTCGCCCGTACAGGGTGGAGGGGTCGAAAGGCGGGAAGAACGAGGGAAAGAATGATACTAAAACAGTTCGAGGTGAGCGGCATGGCGGTCTTTGCCTATCTCCTGGGAGAAGAGGGCGGAGGGGCCGGGCTGGTCATCGATCCGGCGGACGGTGCCGACCGGATTCTGGCTGAGGCGGAAAAGAACCGGATCAAGATCCAGTATATTCTCAATACCCACGCTCATGTGGATCACGTGATGGGCAATGAAGAAATGAAGAAGAAAACCGGAGCCCAGATTATTATTCATGAAGCAGATGCCGCTGCTTTAACCCGCATTCCCCGGGCCATGCTGGCCATGTTCGGAGGCCGCCCCTCCCCTGCCGCCGATCAGACGGTGAAAGACGGGGACGTGATCCAGGTGGGAAACCTTTCTTTGAAGGTCCTCCATACCCCCGGTCACTCTCCGGGGTCCATCTGTATTCTTGGGGACGGAGTAGTCTTTACCGGGGACACGCTTTTCGTGGGGGGGGTAGGACGGACCGACCTTCCCGGAGGTTCCTGGCCCATGATGCTCCGATCCATCCAGACCAAGCTTCTTACTCTTCCGGATGAGACGATTGTCCTGCCGGGCCACAACTACGGAGCTGCCCCCACGTCGACAATTAAGAACGAGCGCCTCCATAACCCATTCCTCAAATAGCGTTCATCCAAACTTGGCCATTATGGAAAGGATTTGATTTTTTTCTCGAGAATTGTTAGACTGGTATTAGACTGGTTTATATGGAGGGATCTAAAATGGAGACCGTAGGCGCTTACGAAGCGAAAACACATCTTACTGAACTCTTGAAGCGGGTAGCCAAAGGGGAGCGGATAACGATCACCAAACACGGAGTTCCCGTGGCAACCCTGCAGCCCGCGAATTCCGCCAAAAAGCAGCCTTTGCGGGAAATCATCGATCAAATAAAGCGGTTCCGCAGCGGTCACCGCCTTAGCGGCCTATCGATCCGGGAGATGATCGAGGAAGGAAGGCGCTGATGTCCGTTCGATTCGTCTTGGACAACTCGGTCGTCATGGCTTGGTGTTTCCAGAATGGTGGAAGCCGCTATGCCGAAGATGTCCTTGAAAGTCTCGAGGCCGGCGAAGCTTTCGTTCCCGCCATCTGGCCTCTGGAAGTAGGCAACGTCCTGCTTGTGGCGGAGCGCAAAAAGCGTCTCAGCGAAGCCTCGGTGGTTCGCTTCCTCGCCCTGTTAAACAGCCTGCCGATCACGGTCGAGCAGGAAACCCCGGAAAGAATGCTTAAGGAAATCATCTCCCTGGCCCGGGCGCACGAACTGTCGACCTATGACGCCTCCTACCTGGACATGGCGATGAGGCTCGGTTTGTCCATCGCCACGCAGGACACTTCCCTGATTAGGGCCGCAAAGAAAAGTCGCGTTCCTGTCTTTGACCCGGCAAGTGCGCGAAAGAATCCTTAAAGAAAAAGTTTCGCAAGCCTGCCGCAGAGATCTATTGACCCCCGACAGACGGCGCAGAGGTCCCTGGTTCTCCTTGCTTCACCTAAGCGCCCCTGCCCTTTTCCCATGTCATCCTCGCCTTCACAGGCTGGATCAAGGCCCGCACTCCCTGGTTGTCCGAAGGGTTGAGCCAGAGCATCCGGTCAAAAACACGAGAGGCTTCGTCAAAACGCCCCAGGCGCCAAAGGCAGAGCCCGTAGCCATGCATGCATCTCAGAAACGGTCGGTTGTCGATGTGGCCCCACTGAAGCACCCCGTCGAAATGATCGCCCAGGGACAACTCCCCGATGCGGAGGCCCACCTCGTAGTGGCGAATAGCAAACTCGGGCATACTGTCGAAGAGGAAATTTCCCAGGTGGGCGTGGGCGTCGAGGCAGCGCAGGTCGGATTCGCAAAGCCCCATGAGGATTTTCCTTGCCCCCCGCACGTCGCCTGCGTCATGGAGGTCGGTAGCGTCGGTTATGGGATCCGAGAAGGGATCCTCGGCGTCCGCTCCGGGAAGCACCTGCTCCATTTCGAATTCCGGCCGCGGACCCCAGGCGATGATGGGTTTGGCCCACTCCTCGATCGGATCATTCTTCTCACCCCAATAGTGCTCCTTGGGGTCCCAAATTCCCATATTTTCCAGCCGCAGCGGCACGAGACCCAGTGCGGCTGCATCGATCCGGATGGATTCAATCTCCCCTGAAAGATACGGGTGTCCGGCGTAGCTCCACTGCTTGCGGGGCTTGACTGTAACGATTTCCCCGGGCACCACCCCCCAGAGTCGGTTTGGGCGGTATGTGATGACCCGGTCGATTCCCTGAGGGCGGCAGCGGGCGACCCTCTCTTTGACTGACAGGACAACGAGTTCTACAGGGCCGCTTAGGTCTAGATCGGCGGGTGTGGCCTTGGGGTGGCGCCTATGGTGCGCTGGGGGAGGTGTGTAAACGGTCGTTTGGTTGCCCACTACTCCTTATCCTTTCTTCTGTTTGGCGTTTTTTTCATCAGTCCCCGGCAGGATTTTTCCAGAGGGGGTAGCTTGTTTTGGACCACATCCCAAACTACCGGCAGGCTCACGCCGAAGTACTCGTGGGCAAGAATATTGCGCAGGCTCATGATCTTGCGCCATTCGATTTCTGGGGCCGCCGAACGAACCGTTTCTGGAAGGCGTCCGGCTGCTTCGCCGATGATCTCAAGGTTCCTGACTACCGCGTCCCGCGTTTTTTTGTCCCGTGCGAATGCGCCATAATCCATTCCTTTTACGTACTCCCGAACATTCTCTATTGCCTCCAGGATGTCGTCCAAATAGAGACGATGGTCCCTAGGCATAGACGACCTCCTTTCCGATGATCGGTCTGAGGCGCGGCTTGATCGTGTCGGCCATTACCAGGTCCACTGACCGATTCAGGACCTCCTCCAGGTAAAACTTCAGGTCCATGTAGTGGTCAAATGTCGGTTCCGCCAGCTCGACCAGAATGTCCACATCGCTTTCCTCGCCAGCGCTATCTCTGGCAAATGAACCAAACACACCGATACGCCGGACCGTGAATCGATCGGTCAGCTCAGGTTGCTTTTCCCTGATGACCCGGAGAATATCGGCTTTATCCTTATGGATTTTTTGCATTCTCCTTGCTCCTTTTCACTTGCCTCTCTAGCTTTTTATCTCTCGGAGATGTTTTTCGGAAGCCAGATTCGTTGTCCGCTTTCAAAATCGGCCGTTTCATCCCTTTATGTGCCAATCACAAAGGTAAATGACCTGAGACGGCATCAAGTTCAGTTTTCCTATTATCTCATATCCCGCCGTGAATGTCGCAAGCCGTGTCGCAAACCGCAACGCCCCGTTTTCTCAAGTCGACACAAAAGGTTATGCGTCTTTCCTACGATCGCAAGAAGCCCCTTTCCAGATCTCTGTCCCCTCTTTTTATGTCTCTGTCTTAACATCCTGCTGAGTTCGGTTCCCACGAAGAGCCGCCAGCGCATCGGCTACTTCTTTCCCCTTCGCCTCAATGAGGTTCATCAGCTCTTCCGGTGTTCGGGTGTCCACATTCGGTTTCTTGTGTGGATTGACGGCCTTGAGGTCGTAGACGGCGTCTTCGATTTCCTTGGCCTTGGCGGCCAAATCCCTCGAGTCGCGCGTCAGTTCCTTGACCTTGGCTTCGGCCTCCTCGATGGCCTGGTTATCGCGCGGCCGGGCCTTCTTCAGGTCGGCGACGCGCTGTGACCACTGCGCGGCCTGCTGACTCTTGTCCGTGGCTTGCTCCTTGAGAGGCCGGGACTGCTCGGCGGCGGATTGCTTCCGCGCGTCCATGTCCACGGTCCAGGAAAGCTCGCTGTCGCCGCGCGTCGGAAGTAAACGCAGAAGGTCATCAAAATGCTTGAGCATCAACGGGATTTTCTTGCGGATCTTCAATTCAGACAGGTCGTAATACCAGATCTTCCGCGTGGGCCGACCCTTGGTGAAAAAAAGCAGGTTGGTCTTCACGCCCGCGCCCGCCGCCGTGAACACGCCGCCCGGCAGACTGACCAGGCACCAAAGGTCACAGTCGTCGAGCAGTTTGCGCTTGGTTTTGACGAACGCATCTTCATTGGTGCGGAACAGAAGCCCCTCGTCTATCACGATCCCGCACCGGCCACCCTCGCGTAAGCTGCGGATGACGTGCTGGAGAAACAGCACCTGCGTTGCGCCGGTTTTGTAGTCAAAGTTGGTCTGGGCTTCCTTGCCTTCTTTCCCGCCGAAGGGCGGATTGGTCAGGATCACATCGAAGGCCTGCGGCGCGCCCTCGAACAGGCCGCCATAGCTTTCCCGCCCGGTCAGCGTGTTGCCGTGCCAGAGGTTCGGCTTGTCGATGCCGTGTAGGATGAGATTCGCCAGGGCGATGGGATAGATAAGGTTCTCTTTTTCTCTGCCCCAGAAGGTCTGCTGTTTAAGCGTCTCAAGTTGGTCGGCCGTGGCTTCGTTGCCGAGCTTGCCCGTGATGTGCTCGAAGCTCTGGGCGAGGAACCCGCCGGTGCCGCAGCCGGGATCATAGACGGTCTCGTCCGCCTTGGGGTCGATAACCTGAACCATCGCCTTGATGACCTGGCGCGGGGTAAAGAACTGGCCGCCGTCGTTCCCCTTCTCCCCCATCTTCAGGAGCAGTCCTTCATAGACCTGCGAGAGCGTGAAGACATGCGTCGGGTCAACAGCCTCGGTGGTGAGCTGATCCACCTTGTCCAGCACGTCGAGGAAGTTCCGCTCGGTATCGATGCGGACCCGCTCGACGCCGGTCATGATCTCGCTGATGACTTTCTGGCGCGGCGAGGCGTCGGGCAGGTTCTTCAGGCCCTTCAGATGCGGCAGTAGCTCCGTGTTGACGAAGTTGAAAAAGGCGTTTTGCGGTGAGTTCTGAAGCTCGACTCGCTTGTTGGTCTTCCCCTCCGGCAAGGTCTCTGGGGGTGCGGCCCAATCCCGCCAGCGAAACGGCGCTTCCAGCGAGGGACGGAAGGGCACACCCAAGGCCTCGGCCTCCTGCTCCTCCCGGTGTTCCTTCTCGTCGAGGATGCGCAGGAAGAGAATCCAGGTGAGTTCGGGGACATACTGCATTGCCCCGGCGCAGTTGCCACGCCGCATGATGTCGCAGATGCTCTTGACCGCCTGATCCACCGATTGCTGGGTAGCCAGCCGCCGGCCATTCCCGTTGTTGTTCTTTTTTCTTCCACGGGCCATATCAAATCTCTCCGCTAAATGCCCGGCACAGCAATGCCGCCGGCAGAGCGTTAATCGTTGCCAATTCTTCTTCTGCCGCCGCGCGGGCCTTTTCAACCGCCGCCATCTGCTCGCGCAACATCCCCGCAATCCGCCGCTGCTCAGCAAGGGGCGGGAGGGGAACTGGGATGGTTGCGATTCTTGTCAGCGCGAGTTTCGGTTGTCCTACGGTGTTGGTTCTCTCGTGGATGAATTCCTTGCCCATGCCAGACATTAGCAAACGAGCGAGATAATCCTTGTGAAGGAGGTCTTTGTCCTTGATGAGTAATCTCGCCGCATTCTCTGTCAGATTGGCTCCATCCAAAGAATCGGGGATAGTTCCAACGAGTCCAATAGTGCCAGCTATCGATATGTAAACATCGTTCCGGCTGATGATATAACGTGATATCATTGATTGAGTTGCCGCATCAATATACTTGAGATTGTGCGTATCGACTGTGCCTTCAGAAAAGTCGACAACTCGGATATACGGAAACTGCGTATTTCCTTCAATGAAATCGGTTCCATTCGGAAGACGTTTTCCCCCCTTGATCTCGCACACCTCTCCCAGCCTAACCCAGCGCCAGCCGGCAGGGAGGGGTTGGCCGGGTTGGGGGAAGACCTGGCGGAGGTAGGCGCCGGGCAGGGTTTTGACCGCCTCAAGCCGGGCCTGGGCCGCCGCGCGGGCCTTGTCCACCGCCGCCATTTGCTCACGCAACACCGCCGCAATCCGCCGCTGCTCCGAAAGGGGAGGGAGGGGAAAGCTGAGTTGTTCAAGATCATCTCGGCTTATTGCCTCAAACGTGCTCCCAGCGCCCTTGCCAACCAACCTGCTTTCGAAATGCCGAAGGGCAGAAAGGATAAACTCGATATCTGCATCGCCTCCACATCGAATCGCGGCAAGCCCTCGACCTATACAGCACTTCACATCGGCAATATTTGTCGGCCCGACGGGTGCCCGGACAGAAACCAGAATATCCCCTGGCAGAGCAATCTTGTTCGGCTCAACGCACCAAACACGTGGAACCGGATTTAGCAACCCAAAGTCTGCTTTGCCTTGAAAGAAAGGTAACCCTTCGGGGTTCGTGCGGTAGGTCGATCCGGGGGGCGATTGTCCTGCGATTATCTCGCACACCTCCCCCAGCCAGGCCCAGCGCCAGCCGTCGGGGAGGGTTTTTTTCGTGTCGTTCGTGGTTTCCATCCTCGTCATGCAGCGAACATCCTTGTCTTAGTTTCAATCAGCAGATCGCGCGGATTGCCCGCCATTTGCAGCGCCGCCAAGCCTCCGGCCAATTTGACCTCTGGCGTCTGGAAGATCTGCGGGTTTTCGAGCCCCTCGGTGCCGCCACGCTCGAACTGGCTGGCGATGGCCCGGACCGTGGCGGCGGTCCTGCCGGGCAGCGCATTGATCCAGTTTTCGTGTTTGTAATTGAAGGCCAGCGCCCGGTCGTGACGGGTGCGGGGGTTCATGCCCCACCCGAGTTCGGCCAGCACGTCGTAAAGGTCGTAGTCCTGCTTTTCATCCACCATCCGCACTACGGTCGGCGAGTAACCGGAGGTCACCAGGGCGTCGATGAGCTCCTGCCGCGACGGCGGGTCGATCCACCGCCCCCGGAAGTCATCCAGCGTGCGGACTTCCTGCACGAGCCGCGCGGCCAGGCGGGCCTTGTACTCCTCGATGGGCACGGGCATGGCCGTGCCGTCCACGTCGGCGACGATGAAGCGGCCGGCGTCAGTGATGTGAACGTCGAACCCCTCGACGCTGATGGTCGGCTCCGGCGGTGGAGGGGGCGGAGGCGGTTCGGGGCCTTCGCCGCCGGTGCGCGGCGGCCTGGTGATGAAGCCCTCGCCGAAGAGGCGCGTGGCGTCGGTGTAGTCATACACGCGGAACATCAGCTTGCCCGTCGGCGCATCAATGCGCGTGCCACGACCGATCATCTGGTAGAAGCTGATGGGGCTCTTGAGGTACCTGAAAAAGACGATGTTCCGCACGCACGGCACATCCACACCTGTGGTCAACAGGTCCACCGTGGTGGCGATGAAGTGGCTGCGAGAGGAGGCGCGGAGGTCGGGGAGCTGGTCGTTGCCGCTGACGGAAGCCGTGCACTTGAAGGCGTACCACTCCAGCCGTTCCTTGCCGTTGTCGGCGCACCACTTGGCGTAGAGGTTGTTCATGCAGACGGCCACGTCGCCGGCATGACGATCGCGGGCGCAGAAGATGATGGTCTTCTGCTCGGGGCGTCCGGTCTCCAACAGGTAGTTGAACAAGTCCTGGCACATGGCCAGGACGCGATCCGGCAAAAGGATGCGATCTTCGTACTGGGTCTTGACGTAGTATTCCTCAATTTGCTCGCGCACCATGGGCATGCCCGTGATGGCGTCTACGGGGTTGCGCGCCATGATGTCGTCAATGGTAATGCCGGTGTCGTCGAGGTTTACCCGGCCTTTCTGGATTTCACAGGCGGCGAGATAGCCGTCCTCGATGGCCTGGGCGATGTCGTATTCGTAGGTCGGTTCGCCAAAGTAGGATAGGTTGTTGGCTGTGATCTCTGCGTCCTGCCTGGTCTCGGCGGTCTCCTCTTTACACTCAAGCCGGCGCGGCGTGGCGGTCAGGCCGATCTGCACGGCGCTCTTGTTCCGGGTCAGCACCTGCGACCACTTGCCCCAGGCTGAGCGGTGGCACTCATCAATGACAATGTGGGTGAAGTAGTCCTCGGGGTAGTAGGTGGTCAGGAAGTTGGCGTCGCCGTTCTCGTTCTCCACGCCAAGCGTCTGGTAGGTGGCGATGTGGATACGTGCGTTCTTGGCGTTATTCGTGCCGTCCGGCTTGCGGAAGACCTCGGCCGCGTCGGAACCGAAGACGTTCTGGAAGGCCTTGAGGGCCTGGGTCCGGAGTTCGTCGCGGTCACAGACGAACAAGGCGCGGGTGAGTTGACCCGCGTCGGAGATGCGCTTGAGCAGGTTGACGGCGATGAAGGTTTTGCCCGAACCCGTTGCCAGGGAAAGCAGCGCGCGTTTGGGCTGCCGGGACAATTCGCACTTGGCGACCTTCTCCATGACGGCGCGGATCGCGGCGTCCTGGTAGTAGCGTCGTGTGCCCTCGCCCCCGGGATAAGGCTGCAACAGGGGCCGGGCAGCTGGGGATTCGAGCGTGAAGCCCATGCCTTGCTCATACCGGGTGCGGAGCGCGGCCGGGGCAGGGAACTCCGTGATGGGCTTCGGCGCGGAGGTCAGCCCGGTGAAGCAGTCGAACTCGACAAACTGATGGCCGTTGGACGAGAAAATGAACTGGACGTTGAGCCGCTTGCACTCGGCGTATCCTTTGGCTTGGTCGAGACCATGACCCGCTGGGAGGCTTTCCTTCTTGGCCTCAATAAGTGCCAGGGCGACGGGCTGGGTGTCGACGTTGACCTTTACCCGCAGGACGTAGTCGATCTTTCCGCGGGAGCGCCGTCGTGGCTTGCCGCTGATGATCTCAACCGCCCCTGCTGTCTCTTCACGCCGAATAAGGTCTTCTGTCCAGCCACGTTTGTGTATGGCGGGGTCAATGAGTTTTGCTCTGGTGTCTGCTTCGTTGAGAGACATCCTTTATCCTGTTTCAGACGGCCTAACGGAAAGCTAACCGGGAGCCCGCTTTATGGGCGATCCGGTTCAGCGTTTTGTCCGAAGTCCTCGAAGTCAACCCTTATCTCCTTGTTTACCTCGTCACTACGTATGATGGCGGAAATATCTCGAATGCTACCGATCCGGATCTCCCGCGGTCCCCCCGGACCGTCGAGGCACACCAATCGCCATTCAGACTGGTAGGAAAACTTCGTGAGTTTTCTGAACGGGCCTAATTCTCCTTTATAGCAATCGTCTACGTACTCGACCAAGCCCGCCTGAGCTTTGATTCTCTGAGACTTAACGACCGACTCAATTCTAAGCATGAATTCATTACGGTTAATCAATACCAGAGCGTGTTCCCCGAATCGTAAGTTCTTGGCGTCCACGGGGAAGCTTCCCTCAGCGAGTGGCCGTAACGCATACATACAAAATAGGTTTATTTTGTCTGGTTCGGACGGAGGCATTCTCAATGTCCAGGTTCCTTCCATGAACACCTCTTTGCCATCAGGAAGGGTGAGTCCGATTTTTGGTCCTCTTTCGATTCTGGCATTGCAATCAAAAGGATCACCACGAAGTTCTCCATCTTCGATCCCCCAGAAATATGGCAGATTGTTCATATAAAGGAGTCCTTCTTCTTGGAGTTGCAGTAAATGCTTCTGCAGTCCAAACTTGATTAGAGTCCCAGGTTCTCCCATTTCATCCCCGCCTATTCCATCCCACTTCGAACAAGGATTATACAATCTGTATAAAACAATTGAAGATTTTCCGGTCAATCGTTCAAATGTTTGATATTAAAAACATATCCAATAAACCCGTGTCAAGATCGTTTGGTTTATACAGACTGTATAAGACGGCTCACAGCCCGTCCTCAAGCCTTCGCATTCCGTCGCCCCCTTTGTTAAGAACATGAGTGTAGATCATGGTCGTGCTGACGTTTTTGTGGCCCAGTAATTCGCGGATAGTTCGAATGTCGTAACCCGCTTCCAGCAAAGGAGCAGCAAGGGAATGAGGGAACTGGGTTTTTCGGCTGTTATGACGGGAGCGCAGGGCCTCGCTGAGACGGTCCAGGAGTTTCGGTTTTGGAGTGGCCCCAAGCGCAATGCGTGGGTATCGGCTGACAGGAGTTGAAAGAATTGGTGCGGGGTTAGCCTCTGGCATCGGCTTCCCTCCTCTGTTTAAGACGATGGGACATTATCAATCTTTTCCTAATATGTCAAGTTTCTGGAATACCTCCTTGGGGTATCCGGGTCGGACCAGGCTAACTCTTTATCCAACAATGGCCCTGGTCCGAGCCGGGATACCGGTAATCGCATGGTCTACTCGCTTATGGGTGATAAATAGTTTCATGGCAACTGTTCATAAGCCTTCTTAACAGCTTCAAAACCGTATTTCCTTTCAAGTTGGCGCACCGTAAAGTGGCCTTCACTGATATCTTGAAAATGATCGATGAACATTGTGTTTATAAGCGCACCCGCAAAAGCACCAATGACCGGAACGGATTGGGCAGCCGCTTTTTCAGAAACCGGTATGCTGAATCGTGCGGCAATCTTGGTTATGAGTCGAACGATTGCCGGGGCGCCTTCTTCCGCAATCCCTTTCTTGGCAATGTATTGCGCTGCTTCCGATACGGAGCGAGCAAGAAGAGCCCGAAGGCTGTAGTAACCAATATCCGCGGAATTGTCAGAAGCAGATGAACCCCCAAGAGCGAAGACCTGGAGGCACGCAATTCTTGACTCAATCTTAGATATTTCTTCGCCGTGTGATCGAGCAATATCCGCTATCGATCTGAGCATAATTGTAGCTGAGACCGGAAGTTCGATAGCTAAAGCAGGCAAACCAAAAGCACCCCCTACTGCGCCAGACAATGCAACGAGGCTTTTATGAAGCTTTGGGGAAGATGGGTAACTTTTTTTATTACCCATAGTTCCAACTGCAACCTTTAGAGCACTCATAAGTGCTTTTTTCGTAGCTTTTTGAATTGACGCCTGCCATCCCGCTGGTAACCGCCCAAATCCTTTTTCGATTGGAGTTCCGATTGCGCCTGTGATCTTTGCGGCGAGACTGGGATTTTCGAGTAAAAACTTCGCCTTGGTTAATTGTTCTCTTTCTTCTGATGAAAGGGGCATCACATCCTCCCTTAAAGTTGATGCTAGGGATCCGACTTAAAGATTGAATTATTTTGACTCTTTCGAATTCGCCTCAGCCGTCTTTTCTCAGTCTACCCACCTGACCACGTTTTCGATGGGGACCCGTTCGCTCCGGAACTGATTGATGGGCGCATCGTCATCGGGGTAACCGACGGCCAGCCCGATCAGGATACGGTCCGTTTCGGGGATTCCGGTGTATTTGCGGATGACATCGGGATATAAGACGGTCACCCCCAGGAAGCAGGTTCCGACGCCCTTCTCGGCAGCCAGGAGGGCGATATTCTGGGCCAGCAGCCCGGAATCGAAGATGGAATAGAGACTCAGGGTCCGTTCCTGGTGGAGGTAAACCGCCTGGGGGGCCCCGAAGAAGCGGAACATGTTCAGCCGGTGGGCATTCCGTTTCTCCTGGTTTCCCCGTTCGATGGCTAGCTCGGCAAATAGCTTTCTCCCGTTTTCCTTGTAGCGCCGGTCCAATTCTTCCGGCCAGCCCTTGGGCATCTCTAGGTCCGGGCCGAACGCCCCGCCGGCCAGGGCCCTCTGGACACATTCCCCGATTAAGGATTGCAGGGGTTTTCCCCCCACCATGGTCACCTTCCAGGGCTGGGTGTTTCCCCAGGAGGGGGCCCGCAAGGCTTTCTCCAGAATTTCCTCCAGTGCTTCCCGAGGCACCGGTTTTTGGCGGAAAGCGCGAATGCTTTTCCTCTGTTCTATGGCTTCCCTAAGCTCCATCGTCGACATCCTCTTCTAAGGAAAGACGGGGCGAATTTACATTTTTAGGACCTTCCCGGCCTGGGCCAGGGAGGACAGGATTTCGTACATGTTGGAAATCCTGCCTACCTGAAGCTTGGTTTTCAATCCGAAGTAATCCAGGCAGGTCCCGCAGGAGAGGATATCCGTCCCCTGGCGGGAGAGTTGATGCAAGTCTTCCAGGACCTCAGATCCTTCGCAGGTCAGCTTTACCCCGCTGTTAACCATGATGATCCTGGCCGGTTTGAACTCCGCTTCCACCAGGGTGTGCAGGAAGGAGCGCATCAGAATCCTCCCCAACTCTTCGGAGCCCCGGCCGATGGAGTCCGATTCGATGAAGACCACCAGGTCTGTCTCCCCCGTGGCCTTCTTCTCTTCCGGCATCGGCTCTTTCTTCGCGGCGCCGGATTTTTGCAGGCGGAGGGCAAAGGCCCCCTTCTCCTCCGTGATGTCGACCTGGTAGCCCTGGCTCTCTCCGAACCGGCGCACGTTTTCCTTGGAACCCGGATTATCCACCAGGACCAGGACTCCTTCCGGGCCTGATTTTTCCAGAGCCTTCTTCGTCTCCAAAACCGGCTGCGGGCAGAACATCCCCCGGCAGTCTACGGTAGCCATATCGATTTTCTTAACTCCTTTCCATTCGTTTTAAAAAACGCGGGTGAAATAGCCCTGGTACTGAAACTCATGGGGTTTGGGCCTAAGGATTTCTGATCATCAGGCTCGGCGGGAAGGGCGGTTCCTATGAAACTCCGGCCATTGTTCCGCAAAAAGGGGCCTGAGAAAACGGGCCATCGATAAATACCACCAAGCAGCCCAGGATTGACTTTGAGAATTCCATACGGACGGGCCCGATCCGATGAAATGAAGGGCGCCTCAGGATGATGATCAGAAATCCTTAGGCCCAAACCCCAACCCGCAGGATAACAAACAAACTTATCCTCTTCTCCCCCCTTGAGTTGGAGTTTTGTTTATAATAATATTAACACAAAAACTGGTGAGGACCCATGATGAAGTTCAAAGGCAAGGAGCAGTGCTGGGAAAGAATGGGCTGCGGCCAAGAACGCGTGCAGAGCTGTCCCGCCTATCCGGACTACGGCCGTCTCTGCTGGCCCATCGCCGGCACGAAGTGTCCCACCGGGGCCCGGGGAACGCACGCCCAAGAGATCAAGGATTGCGAAACGTGCGAATTCTTTAAGGCTGTGGTCTTTGATGGAATGACCGACTCATGAAGCGCATAGAGCTTTTCGCCTTTAACCCTTTGCGACTGGCGACCTACGTCTCGGGGTTTCCATAATGCCGGCCAATCTCCCTCCCCAATACAAAGAAGCGGAAGATCGCTACCGACAGGCCAAGACCACGCCCGAAAAAATCCTGGCCCTGGAGGAGATGCTGGCCATCATTCCCCACCACAAGGGGACCGACAAGCTCATTGGCCAGCTGCGCAAACGCCTTTCCCAGCATAAAGAGGAATCGCAGCGTCGCTCTTCCACCGCCCGGCAGGTCGATCCCTTCGCGGTGAAAAAGGAAGGGGCCGCCCAGGTGGTCCTGGTGGGGTTGCCCAACTGCGGGAAGTCTCAAATTCTGGGCTCCCTGACCAACGCCGTCCCCCTGATCGCCGATTACCCCTTCACCACCCGGGCTCCCCTTCCCGGGATGATGAAATTCGAAAACATCCAGGTCCAGATCGTCGATTCTCCCCCCTTTATGGATGAATTCGCCGAGACCGGCCTGGCTAACCTGATCCGCAATGCCGATGCCCTGGCCATCGTTCTGGACCTGACCGAGGATTGCGGGACGCAGATCGACTTAATTCAAGAAGAGCTGAACCGCCGGCGAGTCCGGGTCTTGAAAAAGGGGGAAGAGAGGAAGCCGGAGATCGGCCAATACCCCAAGAGAGCCCTGCTGATCGGCAACAAAGCGGACCTGAAGGAAGCCCAGGAAAACTGCCGCCAGTTGCTGGATCGGTTCTCGAAGGAATACCCGGTGCTATGCATCTCCGCCAAGGAGAACCTGAACCTGGAGGAGGCCAGGAAGGAAATTTTTTCCATCCTGGACATCGTCCGGTCCTACACCAAGGCGCCGGGGAAAAATCCCGACTGGGACGACCCGGTCATCCTGCCCAAGGGGAGCAAGGTCCTGGACTTCGCCTCCCACATCCACAAGGACTTCGCCCAGAAATTAAAATTCGCCCGGATCTGGGGGAAGGAAAAGTACGACGGCCAGATGGTCCCCCGGGATTACGTCCTGAAGGACGGGGATGTGATCGAGCTGCATATATAAAACCGTAAGGCGTGAGGGCGCGAGAGCGCAAGGGGTTTCTTAATCTTTCTCCCTCTTACGACTTACGCTTTGCGACTTGCGGCTTTCATGCCGTGAGAGCGCAAGGCGCAAGGGGTCTTATGCTCATTTCCACTTACGACTCAGACCTTATCCATTGCCTTTCTTGCCGCCGCGAGAGGGCAGGCGTTTTCCCAAGTTTTTCGCGCTCACGCCTCGCGACTTGCGCCTTGCGGTCCCACGCCCTCGCGCCTTGCGCCTCACGCCTTACGGTTTCACTGAAGGCAGCAACTGCTGCGGCTCACCGAGCAGAAACTCCCCCTTCTGGATCCACTCTTTCAAAATCTCCGCAATCTTTCTGGCTTTAGAGTAGCTGGAAAGAGGGGTGGTGGGAATCTCTTTCCCGTTGAACCTGATCTTGCCACTCTTGAGCTGCTTATAGTTGACTTCCCCCAAGCTCTGGGTGGGGCCGCCCTCCGGGTAATCCTTGCTGTAGTCGATGATCTGGGTGTAGATATCCTCATCCTTGACCGCGGTGAACTGGGCGATTTCTTCGTTCAGCAGCGGGATGGGGACCCCGAGGCCCACGATCATCGTGCAGCCGTATCCCTGGAAGCTGGCCCCGACCAGCCATTCCGGGCTCATCTGCTTCATGTCTCCCAGTACCGACAGGGTCCCGGCGCCCCCCCGGGGGACCTGATTCGAGCCCCGCTTCACGTGGGGGTTGTGCTGGGTCCCTCGCCAGACGATGAACCCCTGCCCCCCGCCCAGGAATATCCGGGTTCCGATGCCGATCGTTCGGTAGAGAGGATCATTCATCAGCGGACTCAGCTGGCCGGCGCTGCAGTAATTGGCGTTGCCGGCTTCGGGACGCAGGACCCCCATGTACGTGTAAATCGTCTTGTCCGAAAGATTGACCGCGCAATTGTAATTCTGGTAGGCGTTGCGGGGGTTGAAGATAAAGGCTTCCTGGACGGTTTTGAGGGTGATCTCCTTCTCCAGTTTCTTCCGCGGGTAGCAGTCCGTCCCGTAGGCTTCGGCCCGCAGAAGGACCGGTTTGCCGGCGACCAGGTCCTGGATGACGTGACCTCCTCCGTATTTGAACTCTCCGGGGTAAACCTTGTTCAAGGGGTCATCCTCCGCCGGCTCCGTGACCCCGACATAGATATCCACGGCGGCGATCCCGGCATAGGCCGGGACGTTGTTCAGCCAGGCCCTGGCCGCCTTGATGCGCGGCTGGGTGTGGCCGAAATTCATGAACGCTCCGGAGGAACACATGGGCCCGAAGGTTCCCGTCGTCACCACATCCACTTCCAGAGCGGCCTTGACCGGACCTTTTTCTTCCACGATTCCGATGATCTCTTCCGCGGTAACCACCACGGCCTTCCCCTTGCGGATCTTTTCATTGATCTCAACGATGGTTTTATTGACCTTGTAAGGACTCATCTCTCTTGGCTCCTTTTCTATCTCCTCTTTTTATGATTCCGCCGATCTTTGCGGCTTCCTCTTCGGTTCCCTTTCAGAGGAGGATGGATGTTTCCGATTAATCCACACATGCCCATATCGCCTTCCGCCATGTCGCTTTCCCGATCCATCTTCCTCACCTCCTCTCTTTCCCGGAATAAAAAAAGCCCCTTCCTGGTTGATAAGAAGGGGCTTGAAGTTTCCTTCCATCCCACCTTATCTTCCAAGGTATTTCTACCTTGCTGGAGTTAGCACCAGCATCCCGCCTGAGGCGGGACCGGTTGCTGTGGCTTCTTCGGGCCAGTCCCTCCGCCACTCTCGATAAGATGCTTTGTATATACTCTATTTAAACTCGATCGTCTTTGTCAAGAAAAAAATTCGGCCTTCCGGTTTAGATCAAAGAATCCAACGGGTGATCCGACAGCCCGGCAATCCCCAATTCCCGGGCGATTCGGCACATGCCTGCCAGGGAAACGGAATTGAAATACTCCACCAGACGGCGCCCGGCTTCATTCCATACCACCTGAGCCGCGCACTTCGACTCCCGGCGGCACCTCTTCCGTCCCTTGAGGGGACGGGCGCAGAAGATGGGCTCGATCGACTCCCCCATCGCCCGAATGATGTCGCTGACCACGACCTCTTCCGGCTTGCGCGAAAGATAGTATCCGCCTTTGGGGCCCCGCACGCTTTTCACGATTCCGGCCTTCTTCAGGCGCTGGAAAATCTGCTCCAGGTAGCGGGGCGTGACCCCCTGGCGCCGGGAGATTTCCTTGATCGGGGTCGGGAGGCCTCGGGAATGATAGGCGATGTCAAACAAGGCGCGAACTCCATACCGACTCTTGGTGGAAAGTCTCATGACGGCCTCCGAGTGGATATGGAATTCTTATATAAAACCTTATGCAAAATGTCAACGTGGATTAATCCGTTACCCTGTACCCGGCGTCTTCCACGGCTTTCCGAATGCTGGCCCGGGCTACCTTCTGGGGGTTCTCAAAGGTCGCCTCTCCTTTGACCAGGTCCACTTTCAAGCTCTTGATTCCGGTAAGGGCGCCCATCGCTTTGGTCACCGACATCACGCAATGCTGGCAGCTCATTCCCTGGATTTTGATTTTTTCCATACCCGATTCTCCTTTGATCAGCGGTATCTTTTTCCCTGTATCCCCTCGCTCGTTCTTCTTCCGCTTTATCCCCGCGGGGATCGGCAGCCTACTTCAGCCGGTAATAGAAACCCGCCGCGGTTTTCTTCCCCCCGTTCCGGAAGAGAATTAAAACTTGGTATCTCCCTTTCTCCGTCAGGTCGAAATCCTGCCCGTACTGGTTCATGGCCGGGATCGCGTCGAGCAGTTGTACCTGTTCTTTCCCTTGGGGAGAGATCACTTTCATCTTGACCACCGCATTCAAGACGGGCTGGTTGGCCCGCGTATCGGTCAGGGAAACGGCGACGTTGTGGGTCGCGCGGGGATTCACCTCGACTTTCATCTTCATAGCCTGGAGCATCTTTTTATGCTCGGCCATGGGGGCGATGGAAAACACGGCTTTGATACCCCCCTCCAGGAGGAAGGCCCGGGTGGAAGACGTCTCCGGCTCGGCCGAAGGGGGTGCTTTCTTTTCTTGCCCCGCCCCCGCGCCCTCCTGATGGGAATGCTGGGCCGCCGAAGGAAGGGGAAGAAACCAGATCAGGGCCATAAAGAAAAAGCCGAAAGGGAGCGCTCTCACTGGATCTGCACCTCGGATAATCCCGGCCGCATTTTTTTTAGCCACAGGAAAAAACTCCTGGGGCTTCCGCTGAATGACGCCGGGCGGGAATCGACGGCCGCGCGCTCTTCCCCGCCGGAATTCATCGCCAGATGCACAACCCTCGGCCGCGGCTCCAGGGAATGAAACAGCTCGTTCACCCGGAGGACAAAGGCCTGGGTTTCCGGAAAGGGGGGAATCCCCCGGTACTTGCGCACCGCCGTGGGTCCGGCGTTATAGGCCGCCAGGGCCAGAGGCAGGTCGCCGGAGAATTCCTCCAGGAGATTGACCAGGTATTGGACTCCCGCCTGGATGTTGGCTACCGGCTCAAAGGGATCCTTGACTTGGTAGTGCTGCATCACCACCGGCATGAGTTGCATCAGGCCCTTGGCCCCTTTGGGAGAAACCTTTCGCGGGTTTCCGTTGGACTCGGTGAGGATGATGGACTTCACCAGTCGCGGAGAAAGCCCATGCTCAAAAGCGACTTTTTCGGTAATCGACAGCAGCCACGCCGGGAAAGGCTCCTCCTCCGGGAAATTCCCGGGCTGGACCGTCTGCGGACCTGCGGACGGCTCGGCCCATTCCTTCCCCGGCCCGTCCTGCAGGGAATCCCCGTGCAGCAGCGCCGGGAGGAGAAGAGCCACCCCAACCCATTGTTTGACCGATTTGCAGGCCATACTTCAACCCCCTCTTGTCTCCGGGGACCTTGTCTCCCTTCAAACGGGTTTGATTTCTTTTCCTGGTTCCTTGATTTGCCGGTTAAACGTCCTGCCCTTCCACATCTCGAAAATCACCGGATAGATGACCAACTCCAGAATGAATGAAGTTACGATTCCCCCGATCATTGGTGCGGCGATCCTCTTCATCACGTCGGCTCCGGCCCCATGGCTCCACATGATGGGCAGGAGGCCCATGATGATGGCCATCACGGTCATCATCTTCGGCCGAACCCGTTTGACCGCTCCCTCGCTGATCGCCTCGCGCAGGTCTTTCAGGTTCTGCAATTTCCCCTGGCTCTTCCATTTTTCATAAGCGCTATCCAGGTAGAGCAACATGATCACCCCGGTTTCGGCATCCACCCCGGCCAGGGCGATGATCCCCACCCAGACGGCCACACTCAGGTGGTACCCCAGAAGATAAATGCACCAGAAGGCTCCGATCAGAGAAAAGGGAACGGCCAGGAGTACGATGAAAACCTTCCCCACATGAGCCGTGCTGAAATAGAGAAGGATGAAAACAATGAGCAGGGTCAGGGGAATCACGACCTTCAGCCGCTCCTTGGCCCGTTCCATGTATTCATACTGCCCGCTCCAGACCAGATGGTACCCTGGAGGAACCTGCACCTTCTCGGCAACGACCCTCTTCAGCTCCTGGACATAGCTTCCGATGTCCCGATCGGTGACGTCGATGAAGACGTAAGCAGCCAGCTCTCCCTCTTCACTTCTAACCAATGTGGTTCCGGTGGACATCTTCAAATCCACCAACTGCCCGAGGGGGATTTGGGCCCCGCTTAGGGTCGGGACCAGGACGCGCTTCAACGGACCCAGGTCGCTGCGATAGTCCCGGTAGTAGCGGATATTCACCGGAAAACGCTCGCGCCCCTCTACCGTGGTGGTCACGGTCATTCCTCCGATGGCCGTCTCGATCACCACCTCCACCTCCTCCACGGTCAAGCCATACCGGGCGATCTCTTCGCGGCGGATGTTGAAATCCAGATAGTATCCGCCGGTAACGCGCTCGGCAAAGATATTCCGCGTCCCGGGCACGTCTTTCAGGACGGACTCCAGGTGCTCGCCGATCCGTTGTATCTCTTCCAGCTTCGGCCCCAGGACCTTGATCCCCACCGGCGTTCGGATCCCCGTGGAGAGCATATCGGTCCGGGCCTTAATGGGCATGGTCCAGGCATTGGAGACCCCGGGCATCCTTACCGCTTGATCCAGCTCGTTTATCAGCTTTTCCACGGTCATCCCGGGCCGCCAATTTTTTTCCGGCTTGAGATTGATCACCGTTTCAAACATCTCCAGGGGAGCGGGATCCGTTGCCGAATTCGCCCTACCTGCTTTGCCGAAAACCGATTCCACCTCGGGAAAGGATTTGATAATCTTGTCCTGCACCTGCAGCATCTGATTGGCCGTGGTAATGGAAGCTCCCGGCAGGGTGGTGGGCATGTAAAAAAGGGTTCCCTCGTAGAGGGGGGGCATAAACTCTGAACCTAATTTCAGGAAGACGGGTACGGTGGCCAGCATGGCCAGGAGAGCCAGGACCAGCATGGCCTTCTTCCATCGCAGGGCGAAATGGAGGACCGGTTCGTAAACCCAGATCAGGAAGCGGTTGATGGGGTTCTTCTCCTCGGGAATAATCTTCCCCCGGATGAGGATCACCATGAGCACGGGGGCGAGGGTCACGGAGAGGAAGGCGGCGAAGAACATGGCGAAGGTCTTGGTAAAGGCCAGGGGTTTAAAGAGCCTGCCCTCCTGGGCCTCCAGGGTAAAGATGGGCAGGAAAGAGACGGTGATGATGAGTAGAGAGAAGAAGAGAGGCCTTCCGACCTCCTTGGCCGCCTGGATCAAAAGCTCGGTGCGGTCGATAGGCTTTCCATCCCTCTCCCATTCTTCCAGCCGCGTATGGGCATTCTCCACCATGATGATGGCCGCATCCACCATGGCCCCGATGGCGATGGCGATTCCCCCCAGGGACATGATGTTCGAGCCCAGGTTGATGTAATACATACCCACGAAAGACAGCAGAATGGCAATGGGTAAGGTAAGGATGGGCACAAGGGCGCTGCGGAGATGGAATAGAAAAAGGATGATCACCAGACTGACGATGATCGACTCTTCGATGAGCTTTTCCTTCAGGTTGGCGATGGACCGTTCGATCAAATCCGACCGATCGTAGGTAGTTACGATCTTTACCCCTTTGGGCAAGGAGGGGCTGACCTCTTTAATCTTTTCTTTCACCCGCTGGATGACATCGTAAGAGTTGACCCCAAAACGGACCACCACGATCCCACCCACTACCTCGCCGGTTCCGTCCAGCTCCGCTGAGCCGCGCCGGATATCCGGGCCCAGGACTACTTTTCCTATATTCTTCACCAGGATGGGCGTTCCGCGCTCGTCCGCTCCCACGACGATATTTTCAATGTCCGCGATGCTCTGGATATAACCCCGGCCCCGGACCATGTATTCCCGGCCGGTGAATTCAAGGACCCGTGCCCCCGTATCCCGGTTTCCCTTGCGGATGTTGTCCGCCACCCTCATGATGGGCATTCGATAGGCGTTGAGCGTGTCCGGGTTGATAAGGACCTGGTACTGCTTGACGAATCCTCCGATGGAAGCCACCTCGGCAACTCCGGGAACGGACTGAAGCCAATAGCGAACATACCAATCCTGCAGGGTACGCAGCTGAGAAAGGTCGTATTTCCCAGAGGTGTCCACCAGGGCATATTCAAAACCCCAGCCAACCCCTGTAGCATCCGGTCCCAGAGTGGGGGTAACCCCGGGCGGAAGCTTCGCCGAGACGCCCTGCATGTATTCCAGGACCCGGGTTCGGGCCCAGTAAATGTCCGTCCCGTCTTCGAAAATCACATAAACGAAGGAAATGCCGAAAAAAGAAAACCCCCGCACCACCTTCACTTTGGGCGCGGCCAGGAGCGAAGTGACGATGGGATAGGTGACCTGGTCTTCGATCAGGGTCGGGCTTCGTTCCGCCCATTCCGTGTAGATGATCACCTGAACGTCGGAAAGGTCCGGGATGGCATCCAGAGGGGTATTCTTCAATGCCCAAACGCCCCAGGCGATGGCAAAGAAAGTGAAGATGAAGATGATAAATCGGTTCTTCGCGCTGTATTCGATGAGCTTGGTGATCATGAACTCGTTACTCGTTACTGGTTACTCGTTATTCGTTATTGGTTACGCGTTACTGTTCCCCGGTTACCCGGCGCCGGGTCCGCGCCAGCAGCCCCTGGCCACGAGTAACTAATAACGAATAACGATTTTCACTTCTTCTCCATACTTCCGTGTTGATGTCCGCCCATCCCGCCCATAGCCCCTTTGAGCTGGCTTTCCGAGTCGATGAGGAAGTTGGCCGAGGTCACCACCCTCTCCCCCTCTTTCAGGCCGGACAACACCTCGTAGTACCCCTGTACCTTGGAGCCCGCCTGAATATGTCGCGATTCAAAATGCCCCTGCCCGCGGTCTACGAAGACCATCTGCATGGTCCCGGAATCCATGACCGCATCCTCGGGAACGACCAACTTTCGCCCCAGGGGGATTTTCAACTCCACATTGGTCCACATCTCCGGCTTCAACCTGAACTCCGGGTTGGGAAGGTCGAACCGCACCTTGGCCGTCCGGGTCTTCGGGTCCAGGGAGGGGTAGATGTAGGTGGCGGTTCCTTCAAAAGCTTCCCCAGGATAATAGGCCAGGGTGATCTTGGCCCGGTCCCCGATTTTGATGAAAGGTAATTCGTATTCATAAATATCCCCGATGACCCAGATGGAAGAGAGGTCGCCGATTTTATACAACGCCGTTCCCGGCATGAGGGCCATCCCTTTGTAGGCCATCTTTTCCATGACAAACCCATCCACCGGGGAGTAGAGGACCATGCTTTTCTTGATCTCCCCGGTCTGCTCCAGGGTCTCCAACTGCTTGGGCGTGATGTCCCAGAGGAGCAGCCGTCTTCGGGCCCCCTGCAGGAGTCTATCGCCCCCCTCAGCCACGTCGGTGATGGGGCTGGCTCCGAGAATCTTCTTGGCTTTCAGGGCCAGCAGCACTTCTTCCTGGGCAGCCACCAGTTCCGGGCTGTAGATGGAAAGCAGGGGCTGATCCTTGCGAACCATCTTCCCGGTGTAATCCACGTAGAGATCCTCGATCCAGCCTCCAATCTTGGGGTTGACCATGGAGATCTTCTTCTCGTCAAATTCCATCTTTCCAACCGTTCGGATGACCCGCTCCAGGTTTCGATATTCCGCTCTTCCGAAACGGACGCCGCTGATCTGCTGCCGCTCCGGAGAGACGAAAACCGCTTCCGGAGGAATTTCGGTCATTTTGACCCCCTGTTGGCGCAAGCTCTCCACGGTCATCTTGCTCATGTCCAGCTCTTCCCCGGCCTTGGCATCCGCCTTCTTGACCTCATGCTTCATCTCCTTCCCGCCCCAGCGGAATAGGTCCGCAATCTTCTCCCGCTGCTCGGTGCAAGCGGACGCCGTCAGAAGCAGCACGGTCATCGCCAAAAGAATCAGGAAACGTCTCATCCCTTTTTCTCCTCTACGGATGACTTGCCTACTGCAATCTCGATCTCGGCGATGCTCTTTCTCGAATCAGTGAGCAGCCGGTAATATTGGATCTCATATTTGAACAGCGTCATCAGGCTATCCAGCACGGTGATGAAATCCACCTTATTCACCCGGTAGGAGCTCATCGCGGAATCCAGGGAAAGAGTGGCCAGGGGAATGATCCCGGTTATCAAGAGTTCCATCTGTTTTTCGACCCTCTCGATTTCCGTCAGTTTGTCGCTGATCATGAAACGGATTTCATTGGTCATGGCCGCGAGCTGGTTTTTTGCCGACTGGATATCTTTCTGGGATTCGGCCACCTTTCTCTCTTGTTTGCTCTTGTACCAAAGAGGCAAGGTAATGCCCACCATGGCCGTAACCATATCCGCCCTTCTGCCCATCGGGCCGTCGTCCCTCTGTCCGTACGCCAGTTTGAAATCGAAGTCGGGATAGGTTTCCTTTTCCGCCAGCCGTAATCCGGCCTGGTTTTTTTCGACCATTCTTTTCATGGATTGGAGCAAAGGGCGATTTTTGGCGGCGGTTTCCACTAGTTCCTCCGGGTCGGCAGAAAATTTTTCGGGCATCACTTCCCCAGGGTCCCCGAGGGGGGCAAAGGGCGGCTGATGGAGAAGGGTGTTGATCCTGGCCTTCAAGGTCCGTTTACTCTGGTTCAGCATGATCAGTTCATCGATCATCTTGGAAAGCTCGACCTGGGCCTTTAAAACGTCGGTATGAATCCCCTCCCCCACCGAGTACCGGGTCTCGGCGATCTGATTCAAGAGTTTCAATATCTCCCGGTTCCTTTCCGTCACCTCGATGGCTCGGTTGGCATAAAAGAGATCAAAGTAGGCCATCTTCATTTCCCGGGAGACTTTGTTTTTGGCCTCCTCATAATCGCTGAGCGCTGCCTCGGCCTCCTTCTGAGCCATCTCGCTACGAAGGCCTCGCTTCCCGGGGTAAGGCACCCGCTGCGTCACGGAAAGCTCTTTCATGGTCATATCTTCATTCCGGAAACTGAAGGTATCCACCGGCAGATTGACAATCCCCAGCCCCAGCATGGGATCATCCAGGGCTCCGGCCTGAGGAGGGCGTTCTTTGAAAACTTCCCACTTACTTTTGGCTGCCAAAACATCCGGGTTCTTCTCCAGGGCTGCTTCGATCAGATCATTGAGCTTCAACGACGCAGGTTTCCCTTCCTGAGCCCATAAAGGGGACGGGAAGCCCTGCAGGACTAGGACGAAAAACATCCAAGAAAAGAGTCTGGCTGCAATCTTCATGTTTTTCCGCCCCCCCGGTTGTGGATTCCGTAAGGACACGAGCTTTTACTTGAATTCATAGCTGAACTTGGCTTCCCGCTCCATTCCTCCGCTTTCCATCTGGAGTTGGATCTGGTATTTTCCCATTTCCTTCCATTCGACCCCCGCCCCGTAGTGATCCCCGGACCAGCTCAGCTTCCCGCTGTCCTTCCTTCCGGAGGGGTCCGAGATCACAAAAGTAACCTTGGCATCGCTGATGATTTCCTTGGAGGCCACATCCTGGATAGTTACCATCAGCGAATGGCTCTTGCTGTGGTCGGCTTCGCTATGGGCGGATCCTTTGGTCGTGTGCTTCATATGGTCGCCCATATTCATAACCTCCAGCGATACTTTTAACCCTTCCAGGATGACCGTCTGGGCGGGCCCCTTCGCCGGAGTGCTGTCCTTGCCCCCTGTTTCCTTGGTCGCCGCGGGAGCCCCATGGCTGTGGCCGTGCTGGGCCCACGCCGCTCCCGACAAACAGAAAACCAGGAGACCCGAAAAAATCCCCCGAATGACATGCATATTCATTTCTTACTCCTTTTTTCTCAATAAAATTCGAGAATTTGTCGCATACAATGAACTAGACAGTTTTGATCTAGAAGCTCCCTCTCCCCTTGCCCTTATCACCCCCACCCCCACCCTCCCTCGTCGAGGGCATAAGCGCTAACTTAGAGGTTTTTTCCTTTAATTCCCCCCTTTTTCAAAGGGGGGCCAGGGGGGATTTCTGCATTCAGCTGATCGGCAA
>Ga0315294_10000344_pt1 | contig 50531 bp, 45 predicted proteins | sample YL17G13_40_MG_FD_203626 | JGI IMG/M metagenome (GOLD analysis project Ga0315294, IMG submission 203626) | Sediment microbial communities from Yellowstone Lake, YNP, Wyoming, USA - YL17G13_40 | ecosystem: Environmental > Aquatic > Freshwater > Lake > Sediment | place: USA: Wyoming | collected... | reverse complement strand
CCATTCCTCTAACGAAAAACTATTTGTACCATTTGATTTGAAAACAAACATCTTCATCCTACTATTCGCATACTCATATGTTGTCGCTATGTCTGATATACCATCGTTATTGTAATCTCCTACTAAGAAATACTTTGATACCCCCATATTCCAGTTCCCTAAACTACTATCATACCATCCATTAGGACTATTGAAATAATCTCTATTCCAAATTCCTTCTAAATTCAATAACCCATATCCAGTATACTGATCCCAACCTGTACTTTCTATATCAGTAGCCGTTGACGTTAATATTTCCTTAACGTTCACTGGAGATAAATCCGGCATTCTACTTTTAATAAGCGCTGCCGCTGCCGCAACCTGCGGACTGGCATATGAAGTACCAACATTATATGGATATGCCGTTGCAAATGTAAAACTTTTGTAATCTGTTGATGGGATATATCCACACTGATCTAAATAAAAACAGCTATATGTCTGCTGATATGCAACATTTCCAGCTCCACCATCTCCTACTGCCGCAACAAGATCAAGCTCACTACCGTAGTTTGAATAGTCGGCTCGGTTATCCGAACTGTCGCTTGCTCCTACAGCTATAACACTTGAAAATCTTGCTGGATAGGATACTGACGAATTATCATTTCCTGAAGCAGCCACTAATGTTACACCTGAACTATATGCCCAATCTAAATAGTCCTTTTCTATTTGATCATAAGAGCCACCCCCATAGCTCATATTTATAACATCAGCTCCATAATAAACAGCATACTCAATCGCCCAAACTGAAGTTATTGTACCTATAGAACCTGACCAAGGATAATTAACTTTTAGAGGCATTATGGTCACATTAAAAGAAGGAGATACACTGCTAGGACTATTATCAACATTAGAAGCAATTCCTCCTGTCACAAATGTTCCATGTCCATAATCATCATTAGGATGTCCAGCTTCAGCCCATTCAGCAGTTGTACATTCTTCCAATTCATAATAATAATAATACTCACAAAAATAATCAGCCGTTGCATTATATCCATGGTAATCATCAATTATACTCCAATAAAAATCACCATAATCATCATCAATTTGATTATTTTCAATCTCTCCAGAATTTGTATATATATTGAAATTATTTCCAGACGTATCATACTCAGAAGCTACATCAAAGTCATGCGTATCATCTGCATAGTTATATTGAGCGGTATGATCTTCAAAAGCTAAACCTGTATCAATTACAGCAACTATAACACTACTAGATCCACCACAATTTGATCCTCCATTATAACAATCCTGGTCTTGCCACATCTGTCTAGTCTTTTCTTTTTCATAGTACCAATTATCGCCTGTTGCGTAACTTGGAGTAGCATCAAAGTCACTTGGGCTATCTCCTGTATCTGGACGAGTCCAAGCTGTCGTTTTATATAAATAATTCGGTTGAACATATTCTACATTTGGATTACTTGCAAAGTTAAAAAGTGTTTCCCTTAAAGTAGCGATCTTACTTTCATTTTTAACTGCATCAAATACATCTTTTTTAGAATTCGCATTTAAAGTTATGTTATTATTAAGAAAAACTATATAATAATCATTTATTCCTTTTTGGTTTGGAAAACGAGATAATGGAAACGACCCTGTTCCTCCAGAAGATTGAACTAAACTATCAATAGTCTTCTGCTCTGTACCTTCTTTAAATTTAGTTATTACTTCTCCCGTTGTAAATTCTTTTTCATCTGAAGTCATTTCTTCTACTTTTCTTTTTATTTCTAATCTGCGGTCTGCTGCTTGGGGATTTGTATAAAATGGAGAAACAAGAAGTGTAAAAACTTCAAAAATACATAGAAAGGATAGAAATTTAAACTTTTTCATAATATTATTTGAATTAAAAAAATATTAAATAATTCTTATGAGATATGATATAATCTAAAGTTATAAATTGCGTAAACTATAGCATATATGAAATATAATAAAAAGATAGTAAATATAATAATTATTATTATATTTGTCTCTGTTACTTTTCATCTAATTCATCCATCCCAGAAAAGTGTATATATTAATGATAAAATTACAAAAACTGAAGTTGATTTAAGAACTCAATCAAACAATCAAAACACCTTAAATACTTCTAACATAATATTAAATGAAGATGCAGATTATTCGAAATCTCCTGATACGTCTTTACAAACAAATAAGAGAGAAGTAAATAGAATTGATATCTCAAATGTAACAAGAGAATACCCCTTAACTCAAGATATACGTCTATTAGATCTTTCAAATATTAATCGAAACATTTTAAGTGTATTAGACATTTCCCAATATGAAAACCTTGCTTTTGCTTTCAGATGGGGAAGTGGAGTATTTAAATGGGGATTAGGAAATGATGAAAATACAATTCCAAATCTTTCTGAAATAGAAATCAGTGACGACCTTGAAAACAATTCCGATTATTTAATCTCAAACCTTTTAAGCTTTGAAAATAATACATATTTATTTATTGAACCAATAAATGATCTTTCAAATTTAGAAATTCATATTTATCTAGGTGAATATAACAAGACAAACGAAATATCAGGGGATAACTTGAGAATTCTTGCTTCAAATTCAAATTATAACTCTGGTGCAAAGTATTCAAGTTTCAATATAATTCCAAGAGAAACATGGTCAGGTGATCCAAATATAAATGACCCTAGAGTTAGAGATGCTGGAGGAAGACTCGTTTGGGAGCCATATTATTATAACGTACAAAAAATAATTATTCATCACACAGCTACGCCAAATAATCAGGATCCAATATACTGGATGAAGACTATATATAATTTTCACTCAATTAGTAATAACTGGGGAGATATCGGCTATAATTATCTTATAGATCAATATGGAAACATCTATGAGGGTAAACTTGGAGGCGACGAAGCAAAAGGATACCACGCAGGATCAGCAAATGCTAACAGTATAGGGATATCATTAATAGGTGATTTTACAAGTACACTTCCTACCCAAGCTGCACAGGACTCATTAGTTAGGCTTATTGCAGAAAAAGCTTCGTTATTTGATTTCACACCGAATTATCTTTCAACTGTATATGGACACCGTGATGTAGTAGCTACAGGATGTCCCGGAAATGCTTTTTACCCATTGCTTTCAAATATAGCCAATAGCGCAAGAAGTTATAAAGATAATAACTTTTCAGAAATAAAGAATGTTGTTTCAATGGTAAATAATGGTATTGATAATGGAGATTATAAGAATTATGAGCTTATCCTTTTACTTGACAGTAACGCCTCAATAAGTACAATAGCCAATTTATTTCCAGTATATAATAATCAATTAATAGTATGGAATGGCATAGACAAATATATTATAGATGGTAAAATGATTACTTTATATATTCACTACGGCTACGCACCATATGAATCCCAAACCTCAAAAGACAGACTGAGAACTCTTTATAAAATATTTTTATTAAGAGATGATGTTAAGGCAGTGGGATTAAACTTTATTTATTATACAAACTAATCCATTTATAATTTTCATCTATCATGTAATAATCTTTCTTTTTAAAATCCTCTCAATTTGTTATGATTAGTAACTAAATTGATTTAATCTTCTTAGCAAATACTAATTTGAAAAATAAATTAGATAAAAACAAACAGATAGAAATACTAAAATACGAGTTAGAGCAGAGAAATAAAATCATTAATGATCTCGATAAAGATAATAAACAATTTGAAGGATTTAAGAAGGGAGTAATCTGGAAAATACTCGAAATGTATAGACTTCTTCGGAAATCTTTAAAACTAACTCTAAAATCATTATTTAAAGACGGACCATTTATCACGATAAAAAAAATTTATAACAGAGTTACAAATCCTATTAGAGGATTCTATCCTGATGCGGACAAATATAATGAAGAGTATCAGATATGGCTGTCAAATAATTATAATGAAAAAATTCTCAGTACATATAAAGACGAAGTAAAGAAATTCAAATACAATCCTCTAATTAGTGTAATAATGCCTGTTTATAACGTTGAAGAGAAGTGGCTTAGAGAAGCAATTGAGTCCGTTCAAAATCAAATTTACGAGAATTGGGAGCTGTGCATTGCTGATGATGCTTCAACTAAACCCTATATTAAAGATGTACTTCTAGAATATAAAAATAAAGATAAAAGAGTAAAAGTTGTTTTTAGGAAAAAGAACGGCCACATATCAAGGTCTAGCAACAGTGCTCTTAAGCTTGCCAAAGGAGAATTTATAGCGCTTCTTGATAATGATGATATTATTTACCCGCAAACTTTATTTAAAACTGTTGAATTATTAAACAAAGAAAAAGATATAGATTTTATTTACTCAGATGAAGATAAGATTAATTTAAAAGGGAAAAGAGTATATCCATTTTTTAAACCTGACTGGTGTCCAGATTTACTCATGTCTACAAATTATATAACTCACTTCGCTGTTATAAGAAAAAGTCTAGTCGATAGAGTAGGTGGCTTTAGAGCAGGACTTGAAGGATCTCAAGATTATGATTTATTTTTAAGAGTTGTCAAATTTTGTAAAAAAATAAAACACATTCCCGATATTCTATATTCATGGAGAATGGTCCCGGGTTCAACAGCAGTTTCTTATGATGTAAAAAGTTACGCGAATACCGCCTCACTTATTGCTTTAACTGATGCAATAGAAAGAAGGAATATAAAAGGTACAGTAGAAAATGGTATAATGCCCGGAATGTTTAGAGTAAGATATGAAATTAAAAGCAATCCTCTTGTAAGTATAATTATCCCAACAAAAGATAAAGTGGAATATCTTAAAAGATGTATAAATTCCATCATTACTAAAACTGCATACAAAAGCTACGAAATACTTATTATTGATAACAATAGTATAGAGGAAGAAACGATTAGATATTTTAAACAAGTAGAGACTAGTAAAAATATCCGTATTATAAAATGGAATAAGAAATTTAACTACTCAAGTATAAATAATTTTGGAGTAGAGAAAGCTAAAGGAGAATACGTATTGTTATTAAATAATGATACGGAAATTATTAACGAAGAATGGTTATCTGCAATGCTTGAACATGCTCAAAGAAACAAAGTAGGAGCAGTAGGTGCAAAACTTTTGTATCCTGATAAAACAATTCAGCATGTAGGTATAATACTTGGAATGGGAGGAATAGGGGAGCATGTATATAAAGGGTATGATGATAGACCACTAGGTATACCTATTTATAAAGATATAATCAGAAATTACTGTGCAGTTACAGGAGCATGTCTAATGGTTAAAAAATCTAAATACAATCAAGTAGGAGGTTTAGATCCGAAATTTAGAATCGCATATAATGATATTGATTTCTGTCTTAAATTAATACAGAAAGGTTATTTTAATGTTTACACTCCTTATGCAAAACTCTATCATCATGAATCTACTACAGCAGGAAAGTTAGAGGAGGGTATTCGCGATATGGATGAATTCAAAAAAGAAAATGAAATGATGATAAAAAAGTGGGGAAATTTAATAAAGAATGATCCTTTTTTTAACATAAATCTCAAGTTAGATATTTCAGGATATAAAATAAAAATATGAAAATTATTAGAAATATTAATAAATTGCTAAAAAAACTCTGTGAATTTGATAAAAAAATAGTTCTTTCTGACAAACTAACTAAGTGCATTATTGGAATTTTATTTATTTGGTTTCTCTACCAATCTCTTTTTTTTGTAACAAATTTGAAAGGATTTATTCCAGATCAAAGTTATCATTTAAGATATATTAATATATACAAAAATAAGGAAGACCTATCCCCAATAATACATGAATGGAAAGGTGATGCATATCCGCAAGATACTCGAACCCCTTCATACTTTTATCATTATCTTCTTGGTAACTTTCTCAAGATATTCCATTCGGATTATGCTGACTATAATATCCTTAGAACAGTCAATTTTTACTTTAACATCTTAACAGTTTTAGTTTTTATCAAGCTTACTAATAAACTAACAAAAAACAACTGGATTAAGATACTATCTATGATTTTTATGACAAACACATTAATGTTTACAGTACTTGGAGCAGGTATAAATTATGATAATCTAGCTAATCTTTTATCAATTATTTCTATATATTTTGTAATTAAAATTTTTAAAGATAAAGAATATAAATACTTTTACTTCTTACTTAGTGAAGGTTTATTAACATGTTTGGTTAAAGTTGCTTTTGTTCCATTATTAATCATAGAATTACTAGTTTGCGCTTTAAATTTAAAACCAATTTATAAATTTACAACTTCTGTAATCAAAAATTACAAAAAGCTTATAAATTTTAAATCCTTAGTTTTTATTATTATTTCTATTATTATATTTTCCTTATTTATAGAAAGATACGGTTACAACCTAATCAAATATAAAAGTATTAGTCCAAGCTGTGATAAACTTTACAGTTTTGAGAAATGTATGACAGAGCCTCAATTTGCTAGAGATCAAAATTTGATAAAAACTTCTTCTACAAGAGAAGGTTTAGATTTTATTATATTTACAACAAAATGGTACTTAAAAATGTTAGAAGGAATGTTTGGTTTAAATGGACATAGACTTTTTGCTTATAATACACATCTTACTTATTTAATAACTGCTGAATTACTATTATTTTTATTTTCTTTAATTCGTTATTCAAATATTAAAAAGGAAAAACTTATTTGGTTAACTATCTTTTTAGCTGGAGGTTATATTTTTACGGTATTTTTCTATGTCAACTACCGCCAATTTAGATCGATAAGACTATTTGGACTTGCAATGCAAGGGAGATACCTTTTTCCCGTTCTATCTCTCATGTTCTATATATTTGCTTATTATTCAATAAGATTACTAAAATATTCTAACATTTTAAAGATATTTCTAATAACAATTACATTAATCTCGCTTTTATATTGGGGCTTTTTTTGGTATCTAAGAACAGCAGGACCTGAGTGGTATATAAATAATCAGCCTTATTATTTATTGATCAAATAATGAGAAACTTCATAAAAAGTAAAGAATCTAGCAAGAAACTAATAGTAGATTAAATAGATATAGAAGCAAATTAATTCTAAAAATGAATTATTCTAACAAATATCTAAAAGCAAAAAGTATATTCTCTATAATTTTCGGATTAATAGTTATCTACTTATGTATCTTTATATCCTTCTCTTTTATATTTAAGAATTTAACATTAACAGAATTTCCTTTTTCTCCAAAAGTTCAAAATTTTAAATTTCTTTTTATAATATGTATATCAATTTTAGTTGAACTATTAATCTTTATTCCAGAAAAAGTTCTTCAAAACAAAAAAGTACTTTTAATAGGGTATACTGTACTTTTTTTGTATAATTTATTTATTTTATTTTGGTCAAAAGATACATTATTTATTCTTGAACTCTTTGTTACAATGTCCTTATTGTTCATCCCTATAGGCATTCTAATCCTAGGTATAGCTAAGATAAATACTAAATTTTATAATATTTTCGAGCTGATAGTTATTTTAATAATTTTAGGATCTTCGATTTGGCTTCCAATTTTATATGTTTTTGGTATTATCGGGTTTAAAGTCAGTTTATGGATTATATTTCTTATTCAGTTTATATTTTATATTATCTTATACTGCTTATTTAGAAAATCTAAAGATAAAATTATTAGTATTGACAATCTCAAAATTTTCTCCATTGAATCTTTTTTATTTGCATTTTTTCTTACTATTCTTTTCACATTATTTTTTATACCAACAAGTGGACTTTTAGCTGCACCATTACATGACCCAGCCCAAAATTCAATTACAGCTAAAATGCTTATAGAAGGTGACTTTTTATACTCTTCAATTCCAAGAGTATCTCAACACTATCCACCTGGAGCATCATATTTAACAGCTCTTATTGCATTTGTTGGAACCTTAGATCCTTCGAAGGTGACCCTTTATTTAACAAATATCTTTAATATTACTTCCGGTATAACATTTTCTATATTTATTAAAAATATTTCTAAAAAAAGATATTTAGGAATTTTTGCGTTTTTTATAATCACTTTTATTTCAGGCTTTGTTACAAAACTTTATGCTCTGGCCGGTAAAAATTCACAAATACTTGGGTATAATCTCTTACTTATTACAGCCACATTCTTCTATATTGGAGTAGGAGAAGGCATATTAAAAAAAATAGTTACTGGATTCTTACTTATATCTTGTTTTCTTATACATTACAACAATATGCCAATACTAACATTGGTACTGATCATTTTATTCATAATTAAGTCTAATAACATTTTTCATGGAAAAAAGTGTAAGAAAAAATAAATTTAGTAAAATATTAGTCGATTCTTTAGGCTGGATTCCCATTGTGATAGCATTTATTTTTATACTTTTTATTCAATATCATAATATAAAAAATTCACTTGGTTCAGAAAGTATGATAGATACACTAACAAGAGAATATTTTACTTTAAGAGAGTTTAGTAGTTTTATATCATTTATTAAAGAAACATCACTTTATGGAACTTTTTTAAGTTACAATAGAATTTTGATAAATACTTCTTTTATAGCATATTTGCTGTTAATACCATCACTACTATACAGATTATTATATAAAAAAGTTTTAGATCCATTACTAACCCTTTCATTCTTTATGCCTCTTATTCTCTATATACTTTTTTGTTTTAATATAATGAATGTCTCGTATTTTTCTGCAATGTATATATTTATGTTTTATATAATGGTATTGGTAAGTCTTGTATATATTTTGTATGAATTTCTTAAAGAAATTAAAGGACTAGGTAAATATCTACTTATTATTAATTTTATATATAAATATGTTTTTATAACTCTATTTGCAGTATTTGGATTGATGAATTCAACAAAAATCTTGAAATATAATTTAGAAGCAAAACAATATAGTTTAGTAAATTTAAAAGATGTAAAAGCTTTTAAATGGATACAAGAAAACATCAAAGATAACTATTATTTTGTCTCTGCAAATATGTCTGGATTCGAAATAAATCAAAATTATCAATATGATGGATTATTATATTTAAAAGCTTTTACAGACAAAGAAGAAGCATTAACATTTGTACCTGGTGATGTAAACTTCCCTAATAAAGTACTAAGGGAGATATATTTACAGCTAGCTAAAATGCCTGGAGATAAGACTGTGCTGGTAAAATTAACAGATTATAATATCCTGTATATCTATGAAGGTGCATATAAACCATGGGGAGAGGGATACCTTAATTCATCTGATCTAGAAAATTACCCTGATTTGTACAAATTGATATATAATGACAAAGCTAAGATATATAAAATTGAACTAGATAACAATTTATGAAAGTAAAAATAATTTATAGAAATTATATACCTTTGAATACTCCTTATTATTCTTTTTGGTCCTTTCCTCCAAAGGGTGTTCAGTTTATTATCCCAAAACCTATACCATATATTAAAAATTTGTTTTTCATATATAAATATTTTAGGAATAATTTAATTATAAAAAAATTAATAAAGTTATTTCAAAATCTTTTCTTTGATCTAAATGAAAAGAGTACAACAAACGATATCGATTTACTTTTTTATATTAGTATGATCCCAGAAGAACCTCCTCAAATACCGTATATAATTGATCTTGAGCATATTTTTATGTTATTTAATGGAACAAATCCTTCAAAAGAAGAATTAAATAAAATAAAAAGGATTTTATTGGATAAACAATGCAAAAGAATCACCCCTTTAAGTAACGCCGCTAAAGTATCTTTAAAAGACTATCTTGGAAAAGATTTTTATAAAAAAATAGAAAAAAAGGTTGAAGTTGTATATCCATCTCTTCCAAATTTTAAAAAAATTCTTAAAGAAGAAAAAGACTATTCAATAGTAAATAAAAATAATAACTTGAAAATTTTAACCGTTGGTAATACGCCTTATTCTAAGGGAGTAGTAGAATTACTAGAATCGTTTAAAATTTTAAGAAAAAAATATAATAATATTGAGTTATATTGTATCTCAAATTTGTCTAATGATTTGAAACAAAGATATTCAGACGAGAAGATTCATTTCTTCCGATCTAACATTCCTCATAATGAAATTATAAAAAAGTTCTTTATGAGATGCGATTTGTTCGTCTTACCAACACACGGCGATACTTTTTGTATGGTTATTTTAGAAGCACTTTCTTGTGGTCTTCCTGTTATTACTACTAAACAATTTGCTATAGAAGAAATGATAAAAGAAGGTATAAACGGATATTATGTAAAATCCGATAATCTATTTCTTAACAAAAAACATATATTACCTGTAGATTATTCAAAAGAAATATTAAACTACAAAATTATTGAAAATAAACTTGTAAATGATTTAGTTTCGAAAATGGTAATATTAATTGAAAATAAGAATCTTCTAAACAAGTTAAAATTGAATACAACAGAAGAATTCCTTCCTGAAGGTAATTTTTCAATTGAAACAAGAAATAAAAAACTAAAAAGAATATTTGAAGAAGCATTAAAATGAAAATAAACAAAAAGGTCATAAAAATATTTATATATCTATTAATAACTTTTGGAGTCATAATTTTTATTAACAAATTCAAGGAGGAATTCTCTAATATATCAATTGTTAAACCAATCTTTCTTATACCCTTATCTATACTTGTTCTTATATTCTTTGCAGTAAACGGACTTGTCAATAAAATATTATTAAAAGAATTTAAAATCTACTTGACTTTTAAGGAGTGGTTTGGATTATCGGTTATTAATACTATTGGTAATTATATTGCACCTTTTAGAGGAGGCTCTATCTCTAATGCTCTATATTTAAAAAAGAAATATAAATTTTCATATTCAGCTTTCTTAAGTTTACTTTCAGCAACTTATATAGTCGTATTCTGGGTAAATTCATTATTCGGAATTGTTTCCTTAATATTTGTAAAAATATATTATGGAAATTTCTCAAATATAATATTTTTATTCTTTTTGTTGATCTTTTTAACTTTAACTGCATTAATTCTATTTTCTCCAAAGATTAAAACCTCGAAATATAAATACTTAAATAAATTTATAGATGTAATTAATAATTGGCACACAACAAGAAAGAATTTAAAAATCATAATGATCATATCCTTCTTAGCATTCCTAAATAATATCCTGATTGTATCTATGTCTTATTTGGAATTTTTAATTCTGGGAGAATATATTGTTATATCGAAATTGTTCGTACTATCAGTATTTTCTTCTTTCTCAATATTTTTAAGTATTACACCTGGAAATCTTGGAATTAGGGAAGCTTTCAGTGTTTACTCAGGACAATTATTAGGTATTCCAATAGTGAAAGTAGTTGCAATTAGTATAATAGATCGTTTTATAAACTTTATATTATCATTTATCTTAAGCTTATACTTTTCAAATGCTTTATTAGCTAAGACAGTGAAACCTAAAGATTTAAAATTTAATAATTAAAATTATGAACATACCATTTTATGCAACAATAGGAACAAGAGCTCAATTTATAAAAGTTGCCCCTTTACTTCGGATGATGATAGATCAAGGGATGAAATATGAGCTAATATTTACCGCACAACATAGAGAAACTATTGATGAGATTTTAAAAGTATATAATCTTCCTTGGCCAGATAAAGTTATGTATAAATATGATGAAGCAAATACTAGACCTAAATTTCTAACATGGTTCTTGGCTGTTCTTAAAGAATGTTTATTTCATTCTAAAAAATGGCTTCCCAAAAAAGGAATTGTTTTATCTCATGGAGATACTTTTACTACATGGATGACTTCTCTTATGGGAAGAATAAGAGGATGTAAAGTCGCTCATTTAGAATCCGGTCTAAGGTCATTTAATTTATTTAGACCTTTTCCAGAAGAGATTTCTAGACTTCTTACATTTTCACTTACAAATATATACTTTTGTGAAACAAAAAGTGCTTATAACAATTTAAAAAAATATAAAGGGGACAAGATAATTCTCGGTACAAATACAATATACGACGCTGTTAAATTTGCGTTAAAATCAAAGCATAAAACTAAATTTGATTTTCAAAAAAGGAAATATATAATCTGTTCAATACATAGATATGAAAATATTTTCACATCAAGATTAACAGATAAGATATTACCTTGGATCCATAAAGTCTCAAAAGATATATTAGTAGTTATTACATTGCATCCTACTACTAGAGAACGTTTAATAAAACTAAATTTATTTAATAAATTAAAAAAGACTAAAAATATCATTTTACATAAAAGATTTGATTTTCTAGATTGGATAAATGTATGCAGAAAAGCTGAGTTCATAATAAGTGATGGGGGGAGTAATCAAGAAGAATTAGCAATATTAGGAACACCTACTTTACTTTTTAGGACTGAAACAGAAAGAAAAGATGGATTCAAAAGAAATATAGTTTTATCAATGTTTGACGATAAAGTTATTTCAAAGTTTGTTAAAAACTACAAAAAATATAAAAGAAGTATTTTTAAATTAAAATTTACCCCTTCTCAGGTTATTATCGACTATCTTAGAAAATTGAAATATTCTGATTTGTTTGAAAAATAAGTAGTTAATATAGTTTCTTTGCTTTATTTATTTGTCTAATTGCATACAATAAATCAATCTTAATAGTGTTAGCGTACCATAAAAGTGACTCTAGTCTAGGCTTATTACCATCTCTTACTAATTTCATAGCATCTTCTCTCGTTATTAAACCTTCTCTTATTTGATTGCTCCTGAAAGTTTCATTTTCAGTAAAACCAGCAATTGTATAATAAATATAATTGTAAAATGATGCCGTACCATCTCCAATTCGCCAGCTAGTTTTTGTATCACTAGCAAGTTCCCAGTTGTAATCTTTTGCTAAAGTACTTTCAATTACCTCTTCATCCCATTTTATATAGTTATACAAGAAAAGATGGTCTTTCGGAACAAAAAAGGAAGATATATATGCTCCAAAAGAATCGAGGAGAGAAGAATTTATATAAGCTCGATTACTTATAAGTTGTTTACTGTAAAATAAAAGCAGTTTTAAAGCTTTTGCTTTATAAATCTGTTTATATCCCATGCTCCTGTCCGATCCTGTCTGAACATCTGCAAATCCATATTTAAAATCCGTTCTTTCTAAAGAATTTGCTGCATATATGACAAGATCAATTCCTGTATCCTTTCTTAATTTATTGAGATAATAAAAATACTGTTTATCCCCAGCCATAAATAGAGGTACGGTTCCAAGATGAGGCTTTTTAAGCCAAGCCAAAACATTTTTCCTAATATTTTCACGCTTTTTGCGGATATCTGCAGAAACTAAAATATGTTCTATACCAAGTTTACCAGTCATTCTTGCTTGATTTCTACGACCAAGATCAGTTAGCATTCCCCAGTCATAAGAAAAAGCTACTGGATTTAGTTTTAATACTTTCTTAACATAGTGAAGAGCATAGCTACTATCCCTGCCTCCGCTGAATGCAACAATACAGTCAGCTCTCTTCTTATTTAATTTATATTTAGATAATTCATATCTTAGTTTTTCCTCTCCTAACACTTCACTCTTTTGATAGTTTAGACAATAATTGCATACTCCTTCATTATCGAATTCTATAAAAGGCATAGTTTCAGGAAGAAGACATTTTGTACATCGTTTCAATTTATTTATTTTACTTAAATTATTATTATATTCATCTTCAATTATTTTGCTCACTTCTTTTTCATTCTTTATATTAGCTTTTACAATTGGATCAATAGGAACAGTAGTAATTTGTTTCCCAACTAATTTAATATCTCTTTTTACAACATCTAACTTTTTCAATTCTCCTTTGCTATTACTATTTATTATGAAATGAAGTGTCTTTAATGTTGCTAGATTTATAAAAAGTCCATTATTAGGTTTCAATTGTGAAATTTTATAATTTCGATTATTGAGAAATTTGTTCTGAATAGTTTTTACAAATCTATATTCTGATGCGAATATAAACAATCTCTGTTCTTTATCTTCAAGAAAATATAACGAGCCTGTATTTGTAGCAAGCAATAAATAATTCAAATCATTAAAAAACACACCAATTGAATATGCTCCTTCCAAAAGATTTAACGCTTTTCTGATAGCTAATATCGTATTTCCTTCTTTAGATACAAAGTATCTGAGTAAAGAATTTATAATTTCCGTATCTACTTCAAATTTTCTCTTTATGTCCGAATATTTTTGCCACAAACTTTTATTATTTACAATTATACCGTTATGTACTGTAATACAACCATCTTTAATAACAGGCTGGTTATTATAGCTTAAGGAAGAGGACCCATCAGTTTCCATCCTTGCATGTCCGATTAGGGTAACCTTATCTTTAAGATTATTTAAAATCCCTTTATATAAACCGGTTTTGATAAGTTTATGAGCAGGAATGGAGTCTTTTAAAACTTTTATCTCATCGTCAATAATAACTGCAATTCCAGAAGAGTCCTTTCCTCTTGACTCTGACAGTTTAAGCAAGTTATCTACAATATTTTTAACTTTTGAATTCGGAATAATTGAATCTTCTTTTTTTACAATCCCTATAATTCCACACATCTTTATAATTATTGATTAAATTATTTCTTTTCCCTTTTATTATATTTAATCTGTTTTAAGAAATGTAAAATCTTTTCTTGATTACTTAAAACCCGTGCAAATATATCTGCAAGAAGTCCAAAAAGCCAAATGATAATACTTAATGTAAATAGATATATACCTGCTATTCCAAAAGATTTATAAGGACTAAAATTCCCAGATCTTATAAAATGAACTATTGGAGGAATAGATATAAATATGCTTAATAGGAAAGTAATAAAACCAATCATTCCAAAAAACGAAAGAGGAGCGTAATCTCTAAACGATCTAAGTATATTTAAAGTAGAGGAGAGTAAGAATGAAAAGAAATTCACAACTACCCGTGATTTTCTTCCCGGATAATATTTTACATTTACTGGAACTTGCACAATATTCATTTTTTTAAAAGCAAGTATTTGAAAAGACTCCTGAGTATATGTATAGTTACTTCCTATATTTATTGAAAGTAATGCTTTCCTATTATATGCTCTAAAACCACATGTAACATCACTAAATTTTTGACCTGAAAGTCTGCTAACTACAAAAGTTCCTAGTTTATTTGCATAATATTTAGTAATAGGCATATTTTCAGGCCTTCTTTTACTTCCAGTTTCTTTATCTGTAAAACGATCTCCTGCTACGAAATCTGCTTTCTTATCTAAAATCGACTTAACTAATAAGGGAATTTCTGCTGGGTTAAATTGTAAATCACCATCAATGTTTACAGCTATATCTGCTTCCATCTCTAAAACTTTATCAACTGCAACTTGAAAAGAATAAGCTAAATGTTTTTGACTAACATTTGGTACTACCAAAGCTCCATGTTCTTTTGCAATCCTTGCGGTATTATCCGAACTTCCATCATCAATAACTAAAGTTTTAATCTCATCTATTCCTTTTATTTTTTTCGGGATTCTCTCAAGCAATTTCCCTATAGTTTTCTCTTCATTAATACAACACGAAAAAATTACTAATTTCATATAAATATATATTAATAATTATTTTATATCTTACCTGCCAATTCCTCTATAAACAATACCAATTTTTTGAATCCTTTCTTTATCAAGTTTGTTCATACCATCTATAACAATTTTTACTGATTTATATTTTGGTAATATCTTGTTTAAACTCAAAAATTCTCTGTGTGCTGTGCATAATACAACTGCAACGACTCCTTTTAACGCTTCATTTAAACTAGATACATTTGATAATTTTTCAACGTAAGGATCATATATCTTTAAATCTGCTCCTAAGGCTAATAATAATTCTCTAATTTTTAAACATGGACTTTCCCTCAAATCTCTAACATTCTCTTTATAACTAAGTCCTAGAAGAGCAATTTTGGTTCCTTTTACTGCTAACTTTATATCATTCAACGCTGACTGTAATCTTGTAACAGTATATTTAGGCATATTATTATTTACATCTCTTGCTATCTTTAAAAAGCTGTGCGTAAAACCACTTTTTGCCGCTCTATTTATAAGATAATATGGATCAACTGCTATACAATGTCCGCCAACTCCTCTTCCCGGCCAATGAACCATAAAAGCAAAAGGTTTTGTTGCCGCTCCTTTTAATGTTTCTATAAGATCGATTCCCATTGCATCGAATGACATTGCAAGTTCATTTACATATGCAATATTTATATCTCTAAATGTATTCTCAACTATCTTTGTAGCTTCTGCTACTTTTAAACACGTTACTTCATTCACATCAGCTTTTATAAAAGACCTATAAAAATCTGCTGCCTCTTTTACATTCTTAGTAGGTAAAGATCCGATATTTCTTGGTATGTTATAAACATTCCATTTAAGATCACCTGGATTTATCCTTTCTGGACAATGAGCTAAAGTTACATCTTTCCCGACTTTTAAACCTGATCCCTTTTCTAATATTGGCGCGATTACTTCTTCGCAAGTTCCAGGATTAACAGTTGACTCTAATATTACAATGTCATTTTCTCTTAAGTATTCTGAAATGATTTTTGATGCTTCTTCAACAGGTTTATAGTTTGGAACGTAGTTTTTTGATACAGGTGTAGGAACACAAATTATAAAGATATCACTGTCTTTTAATATCTCCTCATCAGTAGACACTCTAATTTTAACCTTTGCTAAATCCTTTTCACATGTCTTATCATCAATCGGACATACTTTTTTCTCTATCGATTTTATTTTTTCCTTATCAATATCAAAACCACATCCCTCATACTTTCCACTTTTTGCAATAGCACAAAGCAATGGAAGACCAACATAACCAAGGCCGATAACTGCAACCTTTTTCATATAAATAATAAAAAAATAACTATCAGATTTTACTTTTTTATTGATAAATAGTAAAGACAGTTATTATTAAAATTAACTTTAGATATCTACAAATTAATTAATTAATAAAATATATTCGCGATTTACAATTATTATAAAATTATTTGAGAAATTACTATTTTTTTATATAATATAAAACTATAATCTTTTTTTAATATAAATACTTTTTTATGAAAAAGTTATCAATTATAATTCCAGTACATAATGAGGCTAAAACTTTAGATAAGATTATTACTAAAGTAACAATACTTAAACTTCCCAATAAAATTAGTAAAGAAATTATAATTATTAATGATGGATCTTCTGATAATTCTCTCGAGATTATTAAAAGATATTCTAAAAAGAATAAAGAAATTAAATATATCAATAACCAAAAAAATTTAGGGAAAAGCCAAACTGTAAAGAAAGGAATCTTAGCATCTTCTGGAGATTATATAATTATCCAAGATGCTGACTCGGAGTACAATCCAAATGATATATCTAAACTAGTAGCTTATGCAATAAAGAATAACCTTGATGTAGTATATGGCAATAGGTTTGGTAAAAAATCAAAAATTGTATATTTAGAGAATTATATAGGTAATAGATTATTATCTTTTATTTCAAATATTTTTACATATCCTAGACTAAAAGTATGGATACCTGATATGGAAGTTTGCTATAAACTTATAGAAGGAACAATTGCACGAAAGATTGCAAAAAATATTGAATCTATAAGCAGCTTTGGATTTGAACCCGAAGTAACAGCTAAATTATCAAAGTATAAAGATAAAAATAAAAGGCACTTAAAGTTTGGAGTTGTTTATATAAATTATTATCCTAGAACCAAAAAAGAGGGTAAACATATGAAAGCTTTTAAAGACGGTTTTAAGGCATTAAAAGAAATAATAATTTCCAATTTATTTAACTAGAAAGAATTTCTAGAACAATTTCCTAACAAGGTATTAAAATTTTAGTTTAAATAACCCAAATAAAAACTTGCTTTTTACTTTCGCATACTGCGGTAAAAATTGTACAAACTCTCCTCCAAACCCTTCCTTAAAATAAGTTATTCCCGAAAGGGGATGCTTTAAATCATCTTTTGGTGCGACACCCCATTGATCGTAGTATAATTTCCCTTCTTTTTTCATCTGCTTCATAATTTCCCATTTAAGCAAATATCCTGCTTCTAAGTCTCTGCCTGCTTTATTTGCTCCTCCATATATCTCACAAGCAGAATTCTTTGATGTTAAAATTAAATATGAAGCGAGTAATTTGTTATCAGCTTCTGCGATAAATATTCTTACCAAATTATCAACTTTTAAATTTTCCCACATATCAGAAAAATATTCTTTGCTGTGTATTTTAAAATCAGTATTCTTTGAAACATCTGAAATAATCTCATAGAATCTGCTAATAGCATTATCATCCTTTAATTCATTAACTTTGACTCCGTGTCTTTTGGCTTTGTTAATATTTCGCTTCCATTTTGGCTTCATATTAGAAAATATTTCTCCTTCTGATTCTGACAGGCTGATAATATTAGTTTGATTTGGCTGAATTGTCGTTCCATTCTCATTCCATCCATTTAATTTTAAAGCGTTCTTAAAGTTTCCATTCCATCTCTTATCTAATAAGTTAAGACCAGGATCTAAAACGACAAATGCAAATTTTTTCATCTTAATAAAATCGTCTAGTTCTTTCAAAAAACTGTTTATATTTTTTGAATCATTTACAGGAAACCCGCGTGGAATGTAAGCAAAGGAGTTGTAGCCTAATAAGTTAGTTAAAAAAGAGAAGGGGAACTTTTTGATAAACAAAGTTACACAGCCTGAAATACTACCTTCAATATAAAAACCATATCTTTCAATTTTCCAATTATGAGACTTAAATTCACCCCACTGCCACGACTCAAGAGGTGAACCATTGCAGACTTTCCAAACTTTTGTATATTGTTCTTTAGATATGTTTTTTATCATAATATTTCCTCAACATTTACCTTGCTGAATTAATTATACCTTATCAACTTTTATTACAGAATCATCATCTAAATAATAATTTCTAGCTGAAGAATAAAGCCATTCTTTGGGATTTGAAATATATCCTTTTTCAACTGGGTTTTCATGAATATAATTTAACTTTTGTTGAAAGAATCTATCACTTTCAATAAGTTCAAGCCAATTCCTACTATCCCAAACTTGAAATTGTTGTCCTTTCCTTTTAAAAAAAGATCTTTTTACGAGTCTTAGAATGTACTTTCTGTTATCTTTTAATAATAATCTATTAAATTTATTAAAAGTATAACTTTTAAAATCTCTTACTAAAGAAGATAAAATGCCTTCTTTAGCTGACATTATTACATGAATATGATTTGTCATTATCACGTAAGCATGTAACAATAAACCTTTATTTCCTTGGCAATATTTGAAGCTATCAATTATTACTTCGAAATAAATTGGTTCAGTAAATATATTAATCCATTCAATAACTCTAAATGTTAAGAAATGCATTTCTCCTTCGTTTTCTTTTAAAATTCTAGGACTTGGCATTTTGTTCTACTCTAATTAACAAATAAAGTAACTCAATGTTGGTTCAAGGCTCCGTCTTGAACCTTAATGAGTTATTCTATAACAATTCCATATTATCCAATATGGTTCAAAGCAACTTGTCCGCCTCTGGAGAAAGCTTTGAACTAACTTTTAAATTATTTACTTTCCTCAAAAATTTATATGTCTTATACGCTAAATTATTATATATATAGACATATTGTTTAGGATATTCTATTATTTTTCCTCCAAATCCCTCCTTAAACTGAACAAGACCAGGGTGAACAAGTTCTGCACCCCACTGATCATAGAATTTCTTGCCCAAATTCTTCGCATACTTGATACTTTCCCATTTTAATGCATAATTTGCGAGCAGATTACTACCATCTTTATTGCACCCTCCAAACATTTCATACGCACAATATTTACTAAATAATATCATATAGGCGCCAACTGTTTTTTCTTTATACTTCGCAATTAACATGACAGTCTTATCTTCTTTTCTGAAATTCTCCCATACATTTTTATAATATTTCATCTCATGCATAACATAATTTTTCTCTTTTGCAATTTCCTCTAAAATCTCACAAAAATTTTCTATATGCTTATCTTCGCCAACTTCAATTTTAACGCCGTTTTTAACAGATTTCCTTATATACTGCCTATTTTTAGACCTCATCTCAGATAAAATATCCTCTTCACTTTTTGCTAAATCCAAAATAACTGACCTTATTGGCTGCTCCTGCCTTCCTCCTTTAATAAATCCTGCATCTATATAACTTCTAACTACTTTTTTTATAATATTCTCTGAATTGGCAAACCATTCACAGAATGACAGGTCTGGATCAGAAAGTAAAAAAGAAATCTTTATACTTCTAATATAATTAATCATTTCTTTTAAAACTATATTCAAATCACCCAGATTTCTTAAAGCTAACCCGCGCGGAACATATCCAAACTTAGAGTTAATAAAAGGCATACTTTTAATAAGAATAGTAAGTATTGAAATAATATCTTCTTTGTTATATACACCTAATCTTAAAGGTGTCCAGTCAGGTCTCTTTAACTCACCCCACGCATAAGACTGCAAAGGGTGGAGATTAAATTTATGAGATAATTCTATATATTCATCTTTGTCTAGCTCTTTAATAATCATAATAAAATAAACAAATCAGAGAATTTTAAGTAACTTGAAGAAATTATAAGATTTCAAAGAAAATAATACAAAGAGTTATATTAAATAAAGTTATTGAAAACAATAAAAAAGAGGAGTATATTACTCTGCAGTAATATGCGAATTATAATGGTTACATTGTATTCTTAGAATATATAAATGGAAAACAAAATTCATCTTGCAATAGTTACTGCACGGAATTTAAAAACCAGTTCTGGTTCGAATAATACAGTTCTAAATATATTAAATAATCTTGATGAATCAAAGTATAAAATAGATATACTTTTAATTGATGATTTAGTTCCAATATCTCTTAGAATCTCGAAAGAAAACTTAAAAAAAGTTAAGACATATGTATCTTTTAAATTAATAAAAAACAATAAAAAAGTACTTGGATGTTATCATTTAAGCCAATTATCCCTCTCAAAAATACAAAAGAAATATGATGCAGCAATTGTAGCTATATATAATAATTTTGGAGAGGACGGTAAGTTATTAGGTTTGTTAGATACAATAGGTATTCCCTATATCGGTCCTGGACTTAAAGCCTCTGTAGTATGTTTTGATAAAACAATAACTAAAGCAATTCTACAATATAATGATATATTGGTTCCCCGTGGTATTCAGATAAATAAAGATCAATATAATTACAATAATTTTAAAAAATTAATTGAAAATTCATTTAATTATCCTTTTATTGTAAAAACTGCTTCATGCGGAGCCAGCTGGGGAGTTTCTTTAATAACAGATAAAACACAACTTCAAAGTGCTATCAAAGAAGCATTTAAATTTTCCGAAGATGTACTAATTGAAGAATACATTAAAGGAGACGAGTTTACTGTTGGTGTGGTAGGCAATCATGTTAAACCAACCGTACTTCCTGTTGTACTAATTAAAACAAAAAATGCTTTTTTTGATTACGAAGCTAAGTATACACAAGGATTAACAAAAGAGATTTGTCCTGCACCAATTAGTAAAAATCTAGAAATCCGCCTTAAAAATACAGCTCTTGCTGCTTACAGGGCAGTTAAAGCAGAGAGTCATTCTAGAATTGATATGATTGTTTCAGGGGATAATATTTATGTTTTAGAAATAAACACTTTTCCTGGCTTAACGTCTTCATCAATTTTTCCAAAGGAATTAATAGCTACTGGTTCATCACTATCACAATTTCTGGATAAGAACATAAGAGATAAATTAAAAGGAAAGAAATTAATCAATAGTACTTCTTATACACACAATTAAGTTTACTTAAAACTTATTCCATCTGCATTAATAAATTCAACTTCTTCATTCGTAATTTCTACCTCTAGCAAACAGCAGTCTTCCCTTTTATCTATTTCTTTTCCAAGAAATTCTTTTACAAACGCCTCCAAAAACTTTCCATGAGTAACAGCTAATATTCTTCTTTCTTTAAATTCTTGAATTTTATTAATCATTATCTTTAATCTTTTATTTAAATCCTCATAACTTTCACTTCCCGGCACCCAATCTTTGTTCTCATATGCAAAATCTAATTCAGGATATTTCTTTTTAATTTCTTTTTTTCTTTCACCTCCCATAAGTCCATAAGTGTTTCGTTCTTTTAGATACAGCCATTTTTCAACCTTCAAATTTAACCCTTTACCGACAATTTCTGCTGTTTCAAACGCTCTTTTCAGAGGAGAGGACAGTATCTTATCAATATTCAGTTTTTTTATTTTTTCTATAGATTCTTCTGCTTGTTTTCTTCCCTTATCTGACAAGGATAAATCTCCCCATCCACCATATCTATCTTCTACATCATCGATTCCTTCACCATGGCGTAAAAAAACTACTTTCATATCGGTATTTATTAAATTTATTTAAAAATTTCTCTTGGTTTCATTCCTTTCGGAAAATTGGGAATATTATTATTTCTATCAAGATACTTCACTAAATTAGAATTTTTTCTTCTAAATTCCTCTTCACGTCCCAAAACAATTATGCTATCCCCCGAAGCTATTCCTGCATCTTCGCATATACTTAAATCCCTAAATGTAATGCAATCCATAAGCGGACCTGAGTTAGTCCAATTTTCAATACTATAGATCCATACATCTGTCATACGTTTATTATCCAAATTCCATATAAAAACAATATGATAATCTCCTTTGTTTACCTCTTGATTTATTTTGTATAAATTTTTTAAGTGTTCTTTTATATCCTGTAAATTCGAAAATACTTTTTTAATAGAGTTTTCATCCTTTACTGGATATACAATAATAGGTATTTTACCTATTCTATAATTAAAAGGCTTATATTGTCTTGGTGAGTTTGTCATAGAAATATATTTCGAATTGATTATGTCTAACTAATATTATTTTAAATTATAACTGCTAATAATCTTTTTTAAAGCTTTTAGGTTCTTATAAACCTCACCCTTAAATCCCATATTCTTAACAATTTGAATATTATCTTCCTTATCATCAAAAATCAGTATTTCTTCCGGTTTTAGCTTGGATTTTTTAATTAATACATCATAAAAACGCTTGTCAGGTTTTAATACCCCTAAATCAAAACTGCCAATTATTTTGAAATACTTCGACAGGTTATATTTCTTATCCAAATATTTAATTCGACTTTTCGTATTATTTGTCAGTATAAAATTCATAATGCCTTTTGATTTTAAATTCCTTGCTATTTCTAACATATCCTTGTTTAACACTGTAAAATCAAACCATTCTTTTGAAGCCTTACTAATATTTAAATTAAATTTCTTACATTTTTTATTCCACTTTTTAACATACGGCGAAAAGAAAGATTCAAATGAGATTTTCCCTATTTTGCAGGAAGTGTAATTAGGGTCATTAGAGAAATCGCAATCATTGCTATCTATCCCATACTTTAATTGCAATTCTTTTGAAAAATAATGCGGCTCGTTAAAAAGCATTCCATCTAAATCATATACTATAGCTTTAATCATAGAATTTAGTAATTAATATTTAATTAATTATACCTTACTTAGAATTCCTATTAAATGCACTCTGAAATTTTTTAATACTGAAATATTTAAAAACTTTTCAATCAATATACCTATCAAAAAAAATAATTTGTTTATAGCAACATAAGTTGGATCGCTGTTTAAAATAATTTTAATCACTTTAAGATTATTTAATTCTGCTAATTTACCAATTTTACACACAGTATTTGCTTTGTAAAAAGCTTTCATAGGATCAACAACTAAATCTTTATTCATAATTCTGGCAATTAAATTCCTTATACAGCAGGGCATAAATCTATTCAAAATGATTATATAATTTAAACCATTTGGAGTAATAAAAATTATTTTTCCTCCCTTTTTCAAAATTCTTGCAAATTCCTTAAATACTTTATCAGGGCTTTTAAGATGTTCAAAAACCCAGGAAGAAATAATCAAATCTATTGAATTATCTTCAATTTGCGGAATACTTTCAAGATCAGCAACAATTTTTTCACTTAAAACTGAATTTACTTTCAGAAATTCTTCTTTTATATCCACACCAATTACTCTTTTTGCTTTTTTATATTCCTCGATAAATAAGTTAGAAAAGCCGCATCCAGCCTCTATTACAATAGTTTCTTTTTTAATATTATCTCTAATCAATTTTTTATAAATAGAAACAGAATCGGACCAGTTCTTGTTAATATTCTTATATAAATTGCGATAATTATCCTGCAACATAGTTCTAAATAATTAACTATTATTTTCTGGTAGTCGGTAGCTGTTAACTGCTAGCTGTTACCTGTTACCTGTTACCTATTACCTGTTACCGAATACCCGAAGCTAATTTTATATTATTTTTTATACGAAAGCGTAATGTTTTGATGAAACTAAATAATAAAGCACCTAATTTATCAGCATCTCTTTGAAATATTAGTGTGTCTAACTCATATTCTTTTTCGATAAATTCCATTAAAAATCTTGTTTCTTCTAATGATCCATATGATATCTCAATAAATTTTAATAAATCTTTTCCAGTCTTCAACCAATCATCTCTTGCAAACCCTTCTATAATATTACAAACAACCGAAACTGCAGATCTTCTAACTTGGCTTCGTAGTCCGAATATCTCTGTCTTTGGTAATGATTTACTTATTTTATAAACTTCATAACATAACCTTTTCGAACCTCTGATTAATTTTATTTTGAGAGTTACCATTTCCACAGAAGTATAAAAATAGTTAAATAATTATCCTCTGGGAAATTTATTAACTACAGGTAACTGCTATCTGGTAATTGGTATTTAGGATATACTACCTTTTTCCTGTTATCAATTACCTGATCCCCGATACCTGTTACCTGCTGCCAGCTACCTGTTACCTGCCACTATTCCAGCCTCATCGGCATAATAACATGGATGAAATCTTTATCATCCTTATCTTTAAAAACACCCGGCGCAGTTACTCCATTAATCTCAAAAACAAGCTCGCTTCCTTCAATTGCATTTATCATATCATTCAGAAACCCTACATTAAATCCTGTCTTGAGATTTTCTCCAGTAACATCATGAATGTCAACTACGCTTTCATTTTCTCCAACATCAGCAACTTGAGCTGAAAGTTTTAGAACATTTTCTGAAGGTATAAATTCAAATATGGCTTTATTCCCTACAGCAGACCTTGCAAATATATTTACTACTTTTATAGTCTGCGCCAATGATTCTTTTTCTATTGAAAATCCGAAAGAAGACTCTTTAGGCATAATTTGTTTATACTCAGGAAATTCTCCCTCAATAAGTCTAGTAGAAATCTCTACCTCTTTAATTTTAAAAAGCATTTGGTTTTTATCACCCAATATATAAATATCTATATAATCCTCGTCATCGCATAAATCTTTTGTTATTTTCGAAACATCATCTAAAGCTTTTGACGGTACAATATGATTTGATTTCCCCTTCTCACCTCTTTTTATTTCGATAACTTTTTTAGAAAGCCTGAAACCATCAACTCCTACCATTGAAAGCTTATTATCATCCAATTCAAAGAAAATTCCTGTTAATACAGGTCTTGAATCATCTTTTGCGGCTGAAAATGAAACTTTATCAATGGCTTTTGCAAAATTTAAAGCTCTAACTTTAAAGTCACTTTTTTCCTGAACCTTTGGTAGAGGAGGGAATTCATCTGCACTAACTACATTGAAATCTGCACTATTTGTCTTATTTTTTACTACTAAAACTTTTTCACTAAATTCAATGTTTAATTTACCGCTTGTTAGAGAGTTTACAAATTCAGAGAGTGTTCTTGCATCAACCGTTACTTTTCCTTCCTTTTTTATATCAGCTCCTATTTGCGTACAAATTCCGAGCTCTAAGTTTGTAGCTGATAATTTTATTGTGTCTTTAAATGTTTCTATTAAAACATTTGCAAGAACTGGAATAGAAGGATTTGTGCTTATTGCTTTTGAAACATATGTTAATGCTTTAGCAAAGTTCTCTTGAGTTAATGTTGCTTTCATATTCTTTTATACTAAAGTAAGTTATTAATATGTATTATATATATAAATATAAATAATAGTAATAAGAAGCGTGGATTTGTTTATAAAATGACTTTTCTTTTATGATTCAAACAATTATCATGTTTTAAATTGTGGATTGTGTTTTACCCCTTCAAAGTCGCTTCTTATTGAGTATCTAATTTTAGAATTGTCTTGTCAAGGCAGTTCCTTTGTGTGTATATCTTTTAGCTTTTGTGGATAGTTTGTCTATAACTTTTAAGCATTTTTAATACTGAAAATAAAACAAAATTTAATGATTAAATGAAATTAAGGTCAATTAGCAGGATAATCTTATACACTTAAAAGTCTGTTTATACACAAACATTTATAAGATATGTACAAGTTTTTCACAAATATTATATTCTTAATTTTTCAATGAACACAAGATAACTTTATAACTTTGAACATATTCACACGTATATATTTTTTGTGGATTAATCCTCTAATGGTTTTTGAATTTCAACTATTAAATTATTTATTTGTTCTGCTAAAGTAAGGTTTGATTGAACCAAACTTTCAATTTTATCTATTGCATGGATCGCTGTTGTATGATCTTCCCTTTTTAAGACTTCAGATACTTCCTGCAGTTTATACCCGAATTCTTTTCGCAGTATATACATACAGATTTGTCTAGCAAATGCAACATTTTTTGTTCTTCTTGGCCCAGTTAGATCTTTAATTGTAATTTTAAATTCATTTGCAACCTTTTTTAGGATTGTTGCAATTTTAACTTTCTTCCTTTTTGAATTAGGATCCTTGCCTAATATTTTTGCTATTTCTGCTAAAGTCAATTCTCCTGTCTGCTTCATTGAGTTATATAAATTTATTTTTTGAAGAGACCCTTCTAATTCCCTTATATTATCTTTAACAACTTCTGCAATAAACTTTAAAATTTTATCGGATAAACTTATACCGAACTCTTTTCTTTTTTGCTCGAGTATAGCTATTCTTTCTTCATAATCAGGTTTTGAGATGTCAGCTACCATCCCTCCTTGAAAACGTGATATTAAGCGTTCTTCAACATTTGGTATTTCCTCTGGAGCTCTATCTGAGGTAATAATAATCTGCTTTGATTCCTGAAACAGCGCATTAAAAGTATTGAAAAAAATGCTCTGAGTTTCTTTTCTGTTAGATAAAAGCTGGATGTCATCAATTAATAAAGTATCTAAAAGTCTGTATTTGTCTCTAAATTTTTCCATTGTATTGGATTTTATATGAGAAACCATGTCATTTAGAAAGGTTTCTGCTGTGCAATAAAGAACTTTTTTGTTTATATCTTTATCTATTATTGCTCTTCCAACAGCTTGCATAAGGTGAGTTTTTCCAACGCCAGTTGAACCGTATATAAAAAACGGATTGTAGCTTTTCCCAGGGTTTTCTGAAATAGAAATTGCGGCTGCATGAGCAAGCCTATTTGACGCACCAACTATAAAGTTTGCGAAATTGTATCTTTCATTCAAGTTTGTTGTTTGAATCTTTTTCTGAGTATATTCATCTATACCATCTTTTACTTGGAGAATTGGTTCCTTTGCTTTTTCTAAGTATGTTATATTTGATTTCTTGGCTAATTCTTTATCATATACAAAATTTGGGATTAAATCCTTTCCATAAACAAAGGATAATGTTTTTTTTATAAGCAGGCGGTGTTTTTGATAGAGCCAGTCAGCTGCATAGCTATTTTTTACGCCAATTTTTGCGTTTTTACCGATTATTTCAAGAAGCCTTGTATCTTTAAACCATGTTTTAAATTGTGCTGGAGAGTCAAGTTTTATCTCAATTTGGGCTAGTGTCTTTTTCCAAATGTCTTCATTTTTCATAAAAGTAAAAGGGGCAGATTTTAAAATATATAGGGTTAAAACGGTTGGGTTTTCTATGTCTAAGTAATACTTTATAACGTTTGTGGATAACTTGTCAAGAAGGTGGATAAGTAAATATTGATGTTAATTAGAATATATTTAGTTCAATTATGATTAAATAAGTAGAACAAATTTCAGTTACAGAAAAGAATAGTTGTATTATTAATTATCCGGATGTTTAGTTTATTGATTAGATTATTCACTTTTAATTCTACCATTTTTCATAAATTTTAAATATTTAGTATTTAACTAATTATAAAAAAGTATTGTATTTATATAAATCCGTAATAAATTTAATATAGAAATAGTTGGAAAAGTTTTTCGTTAATTTATTGGATATATTTAGAGAAAATCCATTTTTTAGTATAATTTAACATTAATAATTATCATAAATTTATGAGTGAAGAAATGATAGAAATGACACCAAGGAAGGCGGAAATACATGAACAACATCAATTAAGAGTAGATACAAATTATCGTGTAGTGCAGGGATACGGGTATAATTGTGTAAAAGATGACATTGAGAATGAGATTCCAATGGAATATGTTGCAAAAAAGGTTGATCTAACAGATTATCACGTAAAGTTTCTGGGAACTTATAACATAACTATTGCGGGTATGCCTATAAAAAATGCTGTGATTGTTGAGGTTTATTTTACACCGAAAAGTAACCTTGATGTAGATGGTAATCGAATAGTAAAGATATATGTATATATATACCATTAGAAGCTAATGCCAAGTTTGAGTTAATGAGAAATGGGTGAATGTTTTCCATGTTTAATTTTTCTGTAGATTATCTCCTTTTAAGTTTTATCAGCTAACTTTTAAATAATTCTCAATTTATGCGATAATTACTTTATGGATGTATTAATTAATAATTTAAAGATAAATTATGAGATTTTAGGTAAAGGTTTTCCTATTCTTTTTCTCCATGGATGGGGAGGAAGTTTAGAAAGTTTAGAAAAACTAGGTGGTTTACTAACAAAATATAATTATAAAGTTTACCTTTTAGATCTTCCTGGTTTTGGAAAAAGCGATAACCCCAAAAAGCCATTTTCTTTAGATGATTACACCAAAATAGTGGAAACATTTTTAAAGAATTTTAATATAGATGAAGTATGTATATTCGGACATTCTTTTGGGGGAAGCGTAGGAGTTAAGTTATGTATTCGGAAAATAATAAAAGTAAAGAAGTTAATATTATGCAATAGTGCTGGTATAAGGAAGGGAATAAGTGGTAAAGAAGAAAGATATAAAAGAATTTCTTTTATAAAGAAAACATTTTCTTTGCCTTTACTGAATAAGGTATATCCAATGTTGAGGAAAGGCTTCTATCTCTATATATTAAAAGAAAGAGATTATATTTCTTACCCAAAGTTATCAGAAACGTTCAAATTAATTGTTAAAGAAGATGTTACTCCAATTCTAAAAGATGTAAATGTCCCGACTTTAATACTTTGGGGAGAAAATGATAAAATTACTCCGCTAGATCATGCTCAAATATTTCACAAAAATATAAAGGATTCAAAATTAAAAGTTATTAATAATATTGGACATTCTCTTCCAAAGACGAACCCGGAATTAATAATAAAAGAGGTTGTTGACTTTCTCGAGGCGTAGATTTTTCTTATTAAACTCCTATAAATATTATGGTATGATAGACTACATATAATTTTCAATTTAAATATAATGCTTCAAATATCATTTTTTCTGCTTTTTGTTTTTATATTCTGGTTTATTCATATATTAAAAAGAATATTTGAACTCACATATATATGGCAAATTAAAGAGTACCGTTTTGATAGATTTCTAGTTTTTCTTAGAGAGAATTCTTATAGATTAATATTTAATATAGAGAATTTTGTTGCTTTAGGCTTGACTGTGACTGGATTTGTCTTATGGGCGAATATTCACTGTAAATGGCTTTATGTAATTATTCTTCTTGGTTTTTCTTATTATGTTTACTCTACTTTAACTATTATTACAAACTTTTTAATTAAAAAAATTAAAAAACCTAAAGTAAGTGTTAGAAACTTTTTAATACTAGGGACATGTGTTTCTTTATATATAATTCCTATTATTGTTCCATATTTCTTCTTTTCATCGATTTATTCGGATTATTACAAAGATACTGATAAATCTTCTTCTCAAGTAGTAAATATTATAGATGTTTTTCCAAAAGAAACTGAAACTGGTGTGGTATCTATACCGCTGGAAACAGCTACTGTTGTTCTATATTTCAAATATCTCTTTTTGTTTGATTTGCTTGTACCACTTTTTGTTACGATACTTGTATTTTTAACATCAATTATTTCATTTCTCTCGCGTAAAAAGAGAATATTTGATGCCAAAAGGAAAGTTTCAAAAATTGAAAATTTAAAAGTAATTGGTATAACTGGAAGTTATGGGAAAACTACTACAAAAGAAGTTCTCCATCTAATACTCAGCAAAAAATTTAAAACATATGCAACCTTAGAAAATGTCAACTCAGAAATTGGAGTTGCGGATACAATAAATCATCACTTATCTTTACTCGCTGATGTTTTTATTGTTGAAATGGGAGCTTATAAAAAGGGTGAAATAAAAGCTATATGCAATATTGTTAAACCGGATATAGCGATTATTACAGCTATTTCTGAGCAGCATATTGCTTTGTTCAAAAGATTAGAAAACATTTTAAAAACCAAATATGAAATTATTGAAAATGCAAAAGATAACGCTTCTGTAGTTTTAAATGGTGATAATGATTTAGTTTTAAGACTTGCTGGAAAATCAAATAGAAAAGAAATGTTTTATTCAACAAGAAAAGAATTAGACGTATGGGCAAGTGATATTAAGTCAAAAGAGGAGAGAATAGAATTTAATGTGCATCATAAAGGGAAAACTTCAAGGTTTGAAGTAAAAATCTTAGGCGAACATAATGTTTCAAATATACTTGCAGCAACTTCAGCTGCGTTAAAACTCGGGATGGACTTGGATGAAATAGCAAAAGCTTTGAAAGAAGGCTCTTGCACAAAACATATTGGAAGATTAACCTTAAAAGAAAGCAGATTTGGCTATAAGGTTATAGATGACAGTTATAATTCAAATCCTAATGGATTTGAAGCAAGTCTCAATTATTTAAGTAATGTGAAAGCTAGAAAAAAGATATTAGTTACAATAGGATTGATTGAATTATCAAATAGAAAAGAAGAGATTTATGAAAGACTAGCGGAGGAAATAATTAAAGTTTGCGATGTCTTGTTAACATCTGATGAATTATTATATAAAAAAGTAAAAGGAATAAATGCAAACTTTCAAGTGGTATTTGATAGAGGTGTGAATAAACAATTGAAATATCTGAGAAATAGCGTCAGTAAATCGGATACGGTTTTATTTGAAGGACCTAATTTAAGGTTAATTCAGGAGATTGTGAATAAAACAGGTTAGTAATTAAACTTTGGAATTGTTTTTAGTTGACAATATTATTGAGTAAGATAGTTAAAGCCTGTATTTGAAATACTTATTAAATATATAATTAGAATTTCAATTTACAGGCTAAATAGATAGAGCGCTGTTTATAAATATTTTTACTTAGACGCAATAGTTAACTTTAAAAAGCTCTAAAATGATTTTTACTTCTCTTTCTCCAAATACTCAGAAAGATGATACAGATCTTGTTTTTAAGGTATTAACGAAATTTTCTGTTTTTAATAAAGGAGGATATGTTAAAGAATTAAAAAAATGGTTTAAGAAATTTTTCTATGTTAAATATGTTTCATGTTATGAAAGTGCAAGAACTGCTTTGTACTTTATACTAAAAGAGATGGGAATTAAAGAAAATGATGAGGTGGCTATCCAAGCGTTTACATGTATTGCGGCAGTAAACCCTATTAAGTGGATAAAAGCTAAACCAGTTTTTATAGATATAAATCCTAAAAATTTTAATATGGATTTTGACGATTTAATTGATAAAGTAAATGGGAAAACTAAAGCAATTATATTCCAGCATACTTTTGGGTGTCCGGATGAGATAGAAAAGGTTTTAGAATTTGCTAAAGGAAAGAAAATATATTTAATCGAGGATTGTGCGCATACAATAGGAACAGAGTACAAAGGGAAGAAACTTGGAACAATTGGTGATGCGTCAATTTTTAGTTTAGGACGTGATAAAGCTATTTCAGGAAGCTCTGGAGGAGTAGCTGTTTCAAAGAATAGAAAGTTGGGAAAGAGATTAGAAGAAGGCGAGAAATTTCTGAGTAATGTCTCATTGAAATGGATTAAAAGGCAGCTTTTATATACTATCATTGCTTTTTATACAAGAAAGTTTTATGACACATTTTTATTAGGAAAGCTGATACACTTTTTAGCTTACAAATTTAATCTTATAGATAAAGGTACGACTTTTGAAGAAAAAACAAAAGGAGCCATTCCATTTTTTGCTAAGTCCTGTATGCCGGAAATGTTTGCTTATACAGCTTTAAACCAATTAAAAAAGATTCCAAAGATAAATAAGAAAAGACTTGAAATAATGAATTTTTATTTTGACAAATTAAAAAGTTTAAAAAATCCAAATATAACTTTACCTTTATGGGAAACTCATGAAGGATTTTATCCTTTAAGATTCCCTTTACTGGTAAAAAAGCGAAATGAATTTATTAACTTCGCTTATGAAAAAGGAGTGCTTTTAGGAGACTGGTACGATAAACCTGTCGCACCAAAAGAGGTAAATATGTTTGAAGCCGGGTATAAAACAGGAAGCTGTCCGAATGCAGAAAAAGTATGTGAAGAGATTATAAATTTACCAATTCATATAAATTTAAGTGATAAAGACTTAGAAAAAACTGTCAAAATCATAGAAGATTTTTATAACATTCTCAAAATAAATTAGATTGGGTGGCAAGCGGATTATTCAGGCAATATACTATTAAGTTAGTTTATAAATAAATATAATTATGATAAAAGTCATAGCCTCTGCGATAATAAAAAACACAGAAAATAAAGTTTTAGCAGTTAAGTTGAAAAAGAATATAGTCGGAGGCGCATGGGTTCCTCCTGGTGGAAAGTTAAATAAAAATGAGACGATGAGGGAATGCGTTAAAAGAGAGTTAAAGGAAGAGCTAGATGTTGAAATTGCTATAAAAAGAATAGCAGGAATTTCTGAAGAAGAATATGAAGATGGTTACTGGGTATTTGTTTTGTATGAAGCGGAGATAATATCAGGCAAACTTCTAAATTTAGAACCTAAAAAAATATCGAACTTTTCATATGTAAATCCAAAGGATTTAAAGAAGTATGAAAACATTCAATGGGTGTAATTAATTTGTGAGAAGAGTATGTTTTGTATGATTATTAAAGAATTAAAAGATAAAATTGAGTGGGATTATTTTGTAAAAAGAATGAATCATAATTCTATCTTTGATTCATGGAATTGGGGTGTTTTTGAACGAAGGATGGGAAACAAGTTTGAAAACTTCGGAATTTATGAAAAAGATAAAATAGTAGGTCTTATCCCAGTTAAGCATATTTTGGCTAAAAGAGGGAAATATCTGCAATTAAGACATGGTCCGATTTTTGATTTTAATAACAAGAAAATATGGGAATTCTTTTTAGATTTTATAAAGAAAAAAGCACGTGATGAAAAATATTGGTTTGTAAGGATGAGTCCATTAATTATTGAAAAAAATAAAAATGATTATAAAGATATTTTAGTAAATTTTCAGGATAGTCCTATGCACGATGTTGATGGAGAGATTACATGGGTGCTTGATTTACAGCAAAGTGAGGAAGATATTTTAAAGAATATGAGAAAAAATACGAGATACTATATTAAAAAAGCTCAAAAGGATGGAATTAAAATATTGAAAACAAAAGATCCGAAATATCTAAAGTTTTTTTGGGGAATTTATAAAGATACTGTAGAAAGGCAGAAATGGAGTGCATATTCAAAAGAATATATTGAAAAAGAGTTTGATTCGCTGCGATCTGATGATCAAATAGAATTATATTTAGCTAGTTTTAAGGGGAGATTTATTGCAGGTTCCTTAATGATATATTTTGGGAATCAGGTGATATACCATCATAGCGGTATATTGAGTGAGTATTTAAAAATCCCGGCGAGTTATCTAATCCAATGGGAGGCGATAAAGGAAGCAAAAAAAAGAAATTTAAAGTGGTATAACTTCTGGGGAATAGCTCAAATAGAAGATGAGCATAATGAAATAAAAATCGATAAAGCTCATCCATGGGCAGGATTAACTTTTTTCAAGACAGGATTTGGCGGAGCAGTAAGGCAGTTTATCCACGCAAAAGATTTAGTAATCAATAAAAAGTATTACTTAACAAAACATTTTGAATCTATTGAAAGATGGGTAAAGGGGTATAAAAAGTAAATAATTATTATGAAAAATTTAGTATTAAAGCTAATAATTAATTATCTGAAGATATTAACTTGTTCCTATATAAAAAGAGAAAAGGTTGAAGTTATTGGACTAACCGGAAGTGTAGGTAAAACTACTTTAACATTAGCTATACATAAAATTCTCTCTTTAAAATATAAGGTAGGAATGACTTTTAAGCAGGGTCATGGGCTTAACAGTGAAACCGGCATCCCTCTTGCAATTCTTGGAGTTCATGTTGATGGATTTACAATAGTAGAATGGTTAAATTATTTAATCAAGGCTACTTTCAACTTTTTCTTTAAAAGATGTGAATATGAAAAGATAGTAGTTGAAATGGGTGTTGATAAACCAAATGATATGGAGTTTTTGCTGTCAATGATAAAACCGAAAGTTGGAGTTTTTCTTTCAATTTCAAAGGTACATACAGAAAAATTTCAGTCCTTATATGAGAAAACTTATAAGAAGAAAAGTCTTTTGGATTTAGTATTTGAAGAAAAAGCTAAACTTATTAGATCTCTTCCTGAAAATGGTTATGCGGTTTTGAATAATGATAATAGGAGCATAATTAATTTTAAAAAAGAGATTAAGTGCAAAACGATTTCTTTCGGATTAGAAAGCGGATCAAATATTTTGGGTAAAATTATTTCAGTTTCTTCAGAAAGGTTTGTTGGTACAATTACTTATGAAAGTCAGGAAGATAGAATAATAATTTCAGATTATCTAATAAATAAAGGAATATTTACAACATTTTTGGCAAGTACAGCTGTTGGAGCTGTTTACGGTATTGATATAAAAAGTTCAGTAAAGTCGTTGGAAGATCTGAAACTACCTCCTGGCAGAATGAGTAAATTAACAGGAGTAAGAGATATAGTAATTATCGATAGTTCATATAATGCATCAAAACTTGCAGTGATTGAGGCATTAGATAATTTAGCATTATATAAAAACAGAAAGAAAATAGCAGTCCTTGGAGATATGAGAGAACTTGGAAGTGAAGAAAAGGGTGAGCATGAAAAGATAGCAAGAAAAGCTGTAAAGATAGCTCACGAAATTATAACAGTTGGACCTGCGATGAAATGTTACTTTGTACCCGAAGCTTTGAAACACGGATTTAACAAAGGCAAAATTCATACATTTGATAATACATGGAATGCGATGATTTTTCTAAGAGATAAGTTAATTAAAGGGGGAGAAGCGATATTAGTAAAAGGTTCACAGAATACTCTGTATATGGAGATAATAGTAGAAGGAATTTTAAAAGATAAATCTAAAAAAGAAGAAGTTTTATGCAGGAGAGGTGATTTCTGGAATAAAAAAAGGGAAGCATTAAAACCTCGTTAATTATAGGTTATTGACATGAATATATCTTATCTATAATATTAATATTTATAAAGTATTCTATATTTATGATTTATGCATTTTACAAGACGCAAAGTAGATATAATTAAATATTTCATTGTATTTATTACATTTCTTTTAATTCTTCCTTTTAAGGCATCTGCAAAAGGAGGAAGTTTTAATATTGAAACCGTTACTGAAGACGGATTTGGAGATACGAATATATACGATTTTAATAATGGTTATGAATTTAATAATTATATGTATACAACAACTGATTATGGAACTGGAGGAGGCAAAGTATTTAGAAGTGCAACAGGAGATACAGGCTCATGGACTTTAGTAAATACACCTGGTTTTGGAGACTCTAACAATGCCTCTGTAGATGCAATGATAGAATTTGGATCAAATTTATATATTACAACTGCCAACTCTAGTGAAGGAGCAGAAGTTTGGAGAAGTGATAGCGGTACATCATGGACTCCTGTTGTAGGCGGAGGAGCTACAACTTTGAATGGTTTTGGAGACAGTGATAATGTAATTGTTAGAGTAACAGCAGTATATAATAATGAATTGTGGGCATTTACTTATAATGAAGATCCATTAGATAATGGTATAGAGGCTTGGAGAAGCAGTAATGGTATTACTTGGACGCAGACTACTGTACCGGATTTTACTAATGCTAAAAATGCAATAATACAACAGGCATTTGTGTTTTCGTCAAGGCTGTATGTTTATGTTTTAGATAAGCATGGATCTGATTATGTTATTGAAGTTTGGTATACAGATGGGGGTGATACTCCTTCATGGACGCAGGTAAACAGTGTAGGTTTTTCAGATTTAATCGATAATGCAGGTAATTTGTGGTTCGCTGAATATAATAGTATTTTGTATGCGGGAAATGGGAATATAATTACAGATTCAGAAATATGGTATTCTGAAAATGGAATTGATTTTACTTTATCAAATCAATTTGAAGATAGCGATTTAGTTTATCCCGTACCAACAACAAAGGGTCTTTTTACAGCAGTCCTGTTTGTAGAAGGACAACAAATAATAATTGGTGGAGCAGACTTAAATATCCAAACGCTGTTGGAACCTGAGTATGATATTAGTATTCAAATTTATAGATATTATAATAACAATTGGGTTTATACAGGTATTACTTTTGAACCACCTTCATTTACTTTTTCAGGATCAGTGGAATTTAATAATTATTATTATGTTTATGGTGGAGAGCCGGGAAAAATTCTAAGAGTTGATCTTAGACCAATATGCTCAGAACCCGAAAGTGATCAAACTCAATTGGGAGATGGAGTAGTGGATATTATATTTGATGCAGGTGATATCATTGATAATGATGTGTTAAGAGCAAAAGTAGAATATGATTTGGGGGACGGATATCAAAAAGCTACTTTAAGTGAAAATTCAAATGATATATCTTCTACTTATGGAACTGTATCTGTTGAAAACGATAATGTTTATCAAATTGGAAACAGTAATGGGTGGATAATAACTTCCTTAGGTGTAAATACGGTAAATGTAAAGTGGTTGTCAAAAGTTGATGAACCAAATGCAAATACAACAAATGCAAAAATAAGAGTAAGTGTTTCAAGCAGTCAAGATACAGGAGATATAAAGGAAGAGTATCAGGTAATAGTTGATAATATAAAACCTGATATTTCAAATACTAATATAATAGACGGTCAGACTGTAACTACAAATCCATTTGTAATAAAAACTAAAGCAATTGACACAGCATCGGGTGTATGGAAAGTTGATTTCTATGTAGATAATAATTTGCTATGTACTGATACAGTAGCTGATAGTGATGGGTATTATTTCTGCAGCTGGGATACAGACCTGTATCATTCACTTATTGATCTTAGAGCATTTGACTTAAAGGGAAATGTCAATATGCAGGTTATGAATACTTATGTTGATTTACCCGAAACAGGTGGAAATGTTTTAGGATTACAATCAATAGGTCTTCTTTTATTTGTTACCTCTGTTTTTCTTAATAAGAAGAAGAAATTTAACTTAAAATAAACACATATTAATTAATATTCTCTCCGTGCTAGATTATACAATCATTAAGTGCTATAATTCATTATCATTATTATTACAATACTATGACAAATAGTGATATGTTATTAACAATAAAAGAAGCAGCTGAATACCTGAAAGTACACTGGCAGACTGTAAGAAATTATATCCGTCAGAGAAAGTTAACTGTAAACAAAGTAGGTAGAAATATTAGGATTAGGGAAAGCGACCTTTTAAATTTTATTGAGAAAAGAGAGAAGAAAAAAAAGAAATTTGAAGTTGAACTGCGTTTTGTAATCTCAGATAGGAAAATAATTGAAAAGAAGCTATTAAACCTTGGTGCAAAGGTTACATATCATGGACACATTATAGACCACTGGTATATCCCAAAAAACATTAAAAATATTAAACAGAAGGATGAATGGTTTGATAGCGGCAAAGGTTATGGGGTTCGGATAAGGGAGCAGGACAATGGATATACAGGCAAAATACAAGCTTCTCTAGAAGTAAAGAAGCTTTTAATACCCAATAAACATGATACATGTTTAGAGGCTGAAATTGATATTCTAGATCAAGAAGAAACACAAAGTTTACTCAAACTTATGAATTTTAAAAAAATGGTCACAGTTGATAAGGATAGAATTGTTTATAGTCTCGGTAAATATAAGATTATTATTGATGATATAAAAAACTTCATTACTGGTGTTGAAATTGAATATATAACTGATAAAAATAGAGATAAGGTTTTGAAAAACATATTAAAAATTGCAAAAAAGATTGGACTTGATACGGACAAGCAGATTACAGAAAAAAGTCTAACTTATCTTGCGATGAAAAAATTTGCGAAGTTTTAAATATATTTTTAAGTTATATTTATTTAACACATTAGAAAGCTTATAATATACTGCCTAAAGAAAATCAAACTTCTGAAATATTGATTTCGTAAATATGAAATAAGCTAATATTTAGATTATGAAAGATATAAATATTATTAAAGGATTAGGTTATTTCCCAATGTTATCTAAACTTAAAGTGAAAAACTTTTTCACTTTTGATAACAAAGTTTGGGAGAATATGAGATATACTGAAAATCCCTCTAGTTTAACTAGATTAAATAAAGCATTTAAACTAGTTGGGATTAAATCGAAAAAGTATATCTGTATTCTTTCCAAGCATGATAGTAAGGTGCAATTTTTAAACCACAGAAATTTACAGGTTTATGGAATGTTTAATCGAGAGGAGGAAATAAAAGGTTCCATTGAACCCTTGCGTTTATATATTGATGGGTTAATTACAAAATTATCTTTTCCTATTGTTATAGCGCCAGCTGATTGTGTGGTATTAGTTATTTACGGAAAAGATTCCAAAGATAGAAAGAAGTTTATAATGGTTCTGCACTTAGGTGTAAGTGGAACATATTTAAAGCTTCATGAAAAAGCGTTGAAACAGGCTCATATGTATTATAAATTTAAAAATAAAGATTTGAAAGCTTTCCTTTTTCCCTATATCCATGGAGAAAATTATTTAAAAACAAGAGAAGATGATACATGTAATATATTAAATAAAAAGGAGTGGAAAAAGTATCTCATTGAAGTAAAAAATAAAATAGAAGTGGATTTCGGGAGAAAAATCAAAGACGATTTGGAGAAATTCGATATCAAGTGTATTTATGACTCAGAACTCGATACTTATGAAGAGTGTAAAAAAGGCAAATTGTTTTCACATACTTATCTAAAAGAGAAAAGGCTTGGCGACACAAAACGTTTTGCTATAGGAGTTTCATTATAAAAATATTAAAATTTCCACTCAATTAAAGGATATTATATAGTTATAACATCATAATTTCGTTTAAGAATAATATGTGGATTTTACTGGTGTTATTATCAGTGCTATTTTCAGCCTTCTCTGTGATAATAACCAAGAAAATATTAGTGAAAATTTCTCCTTTGTTGTTATTTTGGATAGTACCTATATTAGCATCTCCTGTATATATTTTAGCTGTTTTTAAAAATGGTTTCCCGGAAGGAGATAACGTTTTTTGGATTAGTATAATAGGATCAGTGATATTTTATTCTGCTTCATATATTTTAAGTTGCAATGCCTTGAAATTATCTCAAGCATCTGAAGTCTATCCTTTAACTTCTTTTAGAGTCTTGTTTACGATTTTAATTGCTATGATATCACCCCTAAGAGAATACCCGTCTTTAATTGGATTTACGGGTATAATTCTTATTATATTTGGAGTTTATTTTTTCAAGTTAGAAAAAGATAGCAAAGATTTTTTCAAGCCGTTTAAAAAATTAAGAGAAAAGCCGTCATTAATGTTCATTTTATCAACTTTACTTTTATCTATTACTATTATATTTGACAAAATAGCTATTCTGCATACGACTCCGCAAAATAGCAGTTATGTAGTATTTATGGAGAATAATTTTATAATACTGATATTTTTAATACCTGTTTTAATTAGAGAAAAAAGTATTCTTAAAACTATTAAAGAGAATATATTTATATTAATTCTATTAGGCTTTCTTCAGGGGTTATCTTCGATTTTCGCGTTTATAGCAATACCCAAAAGTGAGGTTGGATATATTAGTGCTTTGCAGAATTTCCAAATCGTGATTGTAGTAATATTAAGCTTTTTATTCTTGAATGAGAGAAAGAATATTTTGTATAAAATAGGAGGAAGCATAATAATGAGTATTGGGGTGATTTTGATAGGTTTGTATGGGTAGAAATATTTGGGAAAATTTAGTAAGAAAGTTAAGTTCTTATATTCTTAAATAATAACTTTATCAGGATTTAATACGTTAGCGGTTGTTTCAATTCCATAACTATCTACGTAAGTAATAGCATCACAAAATGATAGTATTCTTTTTTTTAATTCTTCTATAGAAAGTTCAGGGTATTTAACAATAAGTTCAGACGCTATAGCACTAATTACTGGAGTAGCATGACTACTACCAATGTATTTAATACCTAAAGGTTTTAATTCAACATATATATCTGCTCCATGTACGTTTCCTTCGGGGCAAGGTTCATCTCCTCCTCTCCATTCACCTATGATTAATAAATTAGCTGGCAAAGTCTTACTTAATTGTTTTCTAGCTTCTCTAATATCGTCTCTTGTGTTTCCCGAGGCAACACAGAATAATTTATCGGGGAATGCATTACAGATCTTAAAGAGACTTTGAAGTGAATCAACTGCTCTTTCTTGAATATATGCATCTCTAATTTCAACACGTGGAATTTTTAAATCTACCTTACCTTGATGTTCATGCATGTATTTCGGCACTTCATTTTCTGGTAGGACAACTAGTTCAGTACCGTTATCAAGGAAGTATTTCATTCTCTTTATGAGAGTGCCAGTATACCCCTCTGGAATAATACAAAAATAGGATTCTAACCTTGTTTCCCCGGCTTGATGTATAGTTCTTCCAGCAACTTCATATTTAATATTTGGGTTTTTTGAAAATTGATCATTAAATTCGCTAGGACTGATAGGGCGAATTTCTGTCCCATCTTCAGTATATATATGGACCTCACTATTTATTTGGCCTTTGTAATCAATTGGTTTTAAATAATAATATTTAGTATCTGAGGGTTCTACTGTGGCAATAATCGGTTCATATAGAAAACCTATTTCTCTTTGGATAAGTGCAAATCCTATTTCTCCAACCTGGAAACTAAAATTTATAACTTTTTGTGTTTGATATCTTTCGAGTGCTTTTATAATACCCTCCGGTGGTAATACGAAAGATACTATATAATTACCGAGGCTATCTTGTCCGAATTCTATTTTTTGAACTGTAATAAATTCTTGAAGGGGTACAAGAAAGATTCTCTTATTTGGATAGGGACTTTCTAAAAGTCTTAGAGTAGTTCTCATAGCTCCTGAGACTGTCATGCCATGTTCATCAAATCTGCTGATCACTCCATAAGCTAATGCTAATTCAGGATGATCATTAAGTAGCTCTTTTTGTGCGTGTGATCCATATTTTGTAATATCTGGACCGTATTTTGTTACTAATTGTATCTCTGTTAACATATTTTCTTTTCCTACTATCCTTCGTACAAATTCATCTCTAGCCCATACTGCTTCCTGTATAAGAAAAGGAACTTTTGAAGAAGAAGCAAAATCTATCATGACTATATTTTCCCATCTAAGTGCTAAAACTTCTGATGTTTCAACTGTTTGAGAAGAAGATCTTTTAAACAAAGTAGCAAGAGCTAATATCACACTTAATAAAAGAGCTTCTCTTCGTGTAAGTGTTGGATGTTCTTCTTTTTCTGTTGTTGTCATATTATTAGATTAATAGAGTGTTAGGTTTATATTATCAGATATTTGTAAAAATGATACAATAATATAATTTGAAAATTTATAAAATTATTAATTATATTACAAAATTAAAGGTCCTAAGTTTGTTTATAGAATTAGATATTTATTATTAACTTTTATTTATGCTTAAAATTTTAAAACAAAATATAGCTGCACATATTATCATCAAGAATAAGAATGGTTCTTATCTTATTTTAAAAAGATCTTCAACTGATAAGCATGATCCAGGTATGTGGGATCTGGCTGGAGGCGGTATAAGAAATAATGAAATTTTGGATGAAGGGGTTAAAAGAGAAGTTTTTGAAGAAACAGGATTAAAAATAGGCAGGGTGTATATACTGGGAGTGTATACAATTGGTGGTGGGGATATTAATCTATTAACATTTTCAGAAACAAAAAATAAAAAAAGCGATGTGCATATAAGTAAAGAACATAATAGTTATAAATGGGTAGATTTGAATTATTTATTAAAATTAAAAGATTCAGGTTTCCATCTCAAAGCAGCACAGAAGATATTAAAATCAAAGACAAAAGTTAATTCAAACCGAAGATTTGATAAATTTAAATACAAAGGCAGATATTATTACTATCTATCGTAAAAGATTAAAAAGAAATTAATATATTAGGAAAGTGTGTAGTATAACATTATTTACCGCATAATGTGCAAGAATTATGCAGGAAAAGGTGCGGGAATTATTAGAATTTGATTAAATTAATCCCGAATAGGAATTTGACAACAATAAAACGATGCTGTACAATTAGTATGTTTTAGATACTAATTATGAAGCAGGTAAGTAGGCTCGGAAAATTTAATAACTCGCCGTATTTCTCAATAGATGCTCTTAAGCAAGCGTTTAATCTTTCCGACAATTCTTTGTATCAAAATATAAAAAGGTGGTTGAAAAATGGGCTTATTATTCAGTTGAAGAAAGGAATGTATGTTACTCAGAAGTATCTCGATAATTATGGCGATAAAAATATTTATTTGGAATTTCTTGCTAATAACTTAAGATATCCATCTTACCTAAGCTTAGAATATGTTCTGCAGAAGTATAACATCTTGACTGAATCGATATATGCTTATATTTCTGTAACTTTAAAAACTAAGAGAAGTTATGCGAACGAATTAGGGAAGTTTTTGTATTTCCAGATAGATAGTGATTTATTTATTGGTTATGATAAAGTTATTTTATCCGGATATGAAGTTAAGATAGCAAATAAATCTAAAGCTCTTTTTGATTATTTATATTATAGAAAGAACAGGATAGAAAATAAAAATTCGTTAGAATCTTTAAGACTTAATATAGATAATTTTAAAAGGAACGAAATTAAAGAATTTAGCAGATACTGCAGGTTAGAGGGGAGTAAAAAAATGATGAATATATATAAATTTTTATTTAAAAAGAATGATTCTTGATGCATTAACGGATATTATAAAACAAGCGAAGTTAAAAGGATTAAACAATATATATATAAGGAATAAACTGAAAGAATACCTTCAAATTGTTGTTCTTAATTATATATATAATTCTGACTATAAATACCTAATATTCACTGGCGGGAGCTGTTTAAGGCATTGTTATAAAGAATTCAACCGTTTATCGGAAGATCTTGATTTTGATTACATTAAAAAGCCGAATATGAGAAATCTACAGCTAGATATAGAGAGATATATAAAGTCGGGTATGTATTATAGAGATGTATTTGTAAGTTTAACTAATAAGGGTAGACAAATTCTTCTTAAATTCCCTGTGTTGCAAAAACTAGGGCTAGCAGATGCAAGTGAAAGCAATTTTTTATACCTTAAGGTTGAAGTTAGTAGAAATCCCTCAAAAAACTTCAATACAACCTTGACAATGGAGACTGAGAGAGGTTTTACTTATCTAATTAAACATTATGATTTATCTACACTTATGGCTGGAAAAATTTGTGCTATATTAACAAGAGAAAGATTTAAAGGAAAAGAAGATAAAGAAACTGTAAAAGGGAGGGATTATTATGACCTTATATGGTTTCTAAAAAAAGAGGTTAAACCGAATATGAAAAGAATTAAAGATTTAATAGATATAAGAAGCGGTGAGGAACTGAAGAAAAGATTGGATATGAAGATTGAATATATTTTATCTTCATTTAGGAAAGATATTAAACAGGATCTGCAGGCGGTTTTAGAAGATACAAATTTCTCAGATGGATTTGTAAATAATTATAAAGAATTATATGAAAAGTATAGCAGAAATTTATTTTCTGATGAAGAAATTCAATTGAAATGAAAATTGATATCCTTACAATTTTTCCAAATATGTTTAAATCTCCTTTCGGTGAGTCAATTGTTAAACGTGCAATTGACACTCGAAAAGTCGGAATTTCTATTCACAACCTTCGTAAATGGACAAGCGATAAGTACAAATCAGTTGATGATAAGCCTTATGGAGGTGGAGTAGGGATGATTATGAAAATTGAACCTATTTATAAAGCATTGGAAGAATTGGATCCCAAACATGAAGCAGTAAGAATATTATTTACCGCAAAAGGTGCGAGAATAATGCAGGAAAAAGTGCGGGAATTATCTAAAAAGGATAAATTAATACTAATTTGCGGGCATTATGAAGGGGTAGATGAGAGAGTTCATAAATATTTGGTTGATGAGTGTATTTCGCTTGGAGATTTTGTTTTAACCGGCGGAGAGATACCTGCTATGGCGTTAACAGATGCTATTACAAGGCTTATTCCAGGTGTTTTGGGAAATAAAGATTCATTAAAAGAAGAATCTTTTTCTGAAAGCAGTAAAGAAGGAGAAGTTTATCTTGAATATCCGCAGTACACAAGACCGGAAGTTTTCAAAATAAAAGAAGGAAAATTATTGAAAGTTCCGAAAGAACTATTAAGCGGAAATCATGGGGTTATTAGACAGTGGAAGGAAAAGATGAAGAAAAAATTATTATGATTTTAATTAGAAGTATAAATCTAAGATAAAAATGAGAGATATATTTACAAAAGCTAATATTCACATGTATAACAAAATTGCTCAAAAGTATTCGAAAGTTTATTCAAACTATTGGAAAGATATAGATAAGAAGTACATAGATAAGTTTTTAAAATTTTTACCCAAAGATTCTATGATTTTAGATGCGGGATGTGGTTCATGTCCTGTCGGTGGGTACTTTGTTCAGAAAGGGTATAAAGTCATCGGAATTGATTTGTCCAAAAAAATGCTGAGTATAGCGAAAGAAAACAATAAAGCAATCAAATTACTAAATATGGATATAAGAAATTTAAAATTTCAAAAAGATTATTTTGATGGAATTTATTGTGCATATGCATTAACTTATGTACCTATAAAAGATACAGATAAGACAGTAAAAGGATTTCTTGAGGTATTAAAAAATAACGGGATTTTATTTCTGTCATTACTAGAAGGAAAAGGGGAAAGAAAAGTTAAAGAAGAATTAAGTCCTTCAGATAGTTTAAATATAAATCTGTTTACAAAAGGTCAAATTGTATCTACTCTTGAGGATAATAAATTTAAGATTTTATACTGTAAAGTGTATAAGCCTAAATTACATGAGGCTTCTTATAATAAAGTCATATTTATTATAGCGGGAAAAGACTAATAGGAATATAATATTCGATAAATATTAATTCATATTTTAATTATTTTACATGAACAAAAACAACATTGAAGTAGAATTGAAATACAGAGTAAAAGATGAAAAGAAACTAAATAAATGGTTAGAAAAAAATGCTAAAAAGATATTTGAGAAGAGACAGGTAGATAAATATTACACGCCCGTCCACAAAAACTTTTTTGGTGAAAAATACCCAAGAGAATATTTACGTATAAGAGATTCAGATGGACATTTTTCAATAACTTACAAATATTGGCATTCTACAGAAATAGAGGGTGAATATTCCCACTGCGATGAATATGAAACAGACTTAGAAGATGGGAATCAGATGGAGAAAATTTTTAAAGCTCTTGATCTGAAATTATTGGTAATAGTTGATAAAACAAGAACAACTTATCATTATAAAAATTTTGAAATAGAAATTGATGATGTAAAAGACGTTGGTCATATATGTGAAATTGAAATTAAAAGTAAGTATAAGGATGTAGATGAAGCTCGGGAAATGATAAAAAATCTTGCTGAGGAGCTTGGATTTAATGAGGAAGATAGGGAGAAGGATTTGAAAATGGGATATGTATATATGATTGCAAAGAAAAAAGGATTGATAAAATAATTTAAATATCCAATTAATAATCTAAATAAATAAATGAAATTAATTTTTAAACTAATCATATGAAAAAGTCTGATTTCCAAATGTGGCTTGATAAACTTGGCAAAGCTTGGGTTGAAAAAGATCCAGATGCTGTTCTTAACTTATTTGATCAGACAATAAAATATTTCGAAAATGTTTTAGACGAACCATACATTGGAAAAGAGAAAGTATATGATCTATGGAAAGGCGTTCCGGGAAGCCAGAAAGATATTTCGTTTAATGGAGAAATACTTATGACTAAAGGAAATGTTGCAATTGCTAATTGGCAATCTAAGTTTACTAAAGTTCCGAGTGGTGAGATTGAAGAAATTGACGGAGTATTTTTATTTGAACTAAATGATGAAGGAAAATGTATATTATTCAAGCAGTGGGAAAGTGTGAGAAAATTAAAACAAAAATAAATTAGCTAAAGATAAAGTGAGATATCTTGATATAGTTGACAAATAAGGCAATGTGAATGGCGGAAAAGCATAAGAGAGCCATTAAAGAGTCTACGAAATTCGTAAAATGTAATAGTATATGTTTACGTTTATGTAAGCACTAGTTTATGCTAATACTTAATGATTTTGATGAAAAATTTTATAAATCAATTGAAGGATATAGAAAAACGATATCTCCCTCAAGGGGAGTGATGTATCATACTATAGTAGTCGATAATGAAAAGGTAGGAGTTGTTGGATATTTTCCAGTGAAGAAAAACAAACAAGCTGGTTTTGTACAAATAGCTTTGCTTCTAAAATTTAGAGGGAAGGGTTTTGTAAAGAAGGCAGAGGAACTGCTTGTTAAAAAATATGATATAAAGCTGTTGTGGGCTACAGTAGATAAAGATAATATAGCTTCCATTAAAGCACATTTGAAAATAGGATTTCGTCAACTATCTGATAAAGAAATTCAAAGACTTATAAAGGATGGATTCCTAAAACGTGATCAAATAAGATTGGTAAAGGGATTTTAACTTATGTAAGACAAATATTCATTATAAGAGTAGCTTTTTTCTATTCGGAGATTTATTTTAAACATTTGAACAAATGCAATTCTACAAAAAGGACGTGGGATAAAGTAAAGGAAATTGAAAAAATAATTTTATAAATTGTTACGAATGTTGGGCAACAAACCGAAAGTACAGTATCTTGATGTTGTAGATGAATCTGGGAGGGTAATTGGCAAGGATACCCGCGAAAATCTGCATAAAAATCCTAAAGCAATTCACCCTACTGTGAATATGCTAATAGTAAATTCAAAAAACGAATTTTTAGTGCACCTTCGTTCTTTTAGGAAAAAAGAAAATCCGGGATTATGGGAGATTTCATCTGCGGGTCATATCGATAGTGGTGAGAAACCTTTTCGTGCTGCGTGCAGAGAGCTGCTTGAAGAACTTGGAATTAAAGTGGGTTTAAAATTTATTGACAAGAAAGTTTTTAGGTTTGATAATGAGAGCGAACTTGCACATTTGTATTTTGGGAAAAGTGACGGTCCGTTTAAAATTAATAAAGCTGAAATTGAAGAAATAAGATTTGTAAAGTATAAAGATTTAAAGGATTTCTTAAGGCAAAATAGAGAGAAAAGTATGCTTGAATATTGGCTTCCTGCGATTGAAAAGCATAAGGATATTATTTTTAACTAAACTTAAAATATGCATAAATTAGACTGTCTTTTGAAACCTAAATCTATTGCAGTTATAGGAGCATCGCGAGAAAAGGGAAAACTTGGCAGGATGATTTTAGATAATATTCTTAAGTCTAATTTCAAAGGAAAGATATATCCTGTTAATCCAAAAGCAAATAAAATTGGAGGACTAAAATGTTACAAAAATGTAAACAAAATTCCATGTAACGTAGATCTCGCGGTTATTTCCATACCAGGACAATTCGTATATCAGGTAGTCAAGGAATGTGCAGATAAAAAGGTCGGCAGTGTTGTAATAATTTCATCTGGTTTTTCAGAAACAGGGCAGGATGGATTAGAAGCTGAGTACCAAATAAGCGAGATTTTAAAAAAGCATAATATACCGTTACTTGGACCGAATTGTCTTGGTGTTATTTCAACTTTTTCAAATTTAAATACAACATTTGCTATAAATAATGTAAATAAAGGAGGTATAGCGTTTTTATCTCAATCAGGTGCGCTTGGAACAGCTGGTCTTGATTTTGCAGAAGAAAAGGGTATTGGTTTTTCACATTTCATATCACTTGGTAATAAACCGGATTTAAGTGAAAATGATTTTTTGAAATATTTTTTTAATGATAAAAATGTAAATGCTATGGCATTTTATCTAGAGGATTTCGCAAACGGGAAAGAATTTATAGAAATCTGCTCTGATGTTCATAAACCGATAATAGTCTTGAAACCGGGAAAATCTGAAGCAGCTCAAAAAGCATTGGGTTCGCATACCGGATCTTTGGCTCAGGATGATCTGATTATAACTGCAGCACTCGAGCAGGCAAGGGTGCTTAGAGTTCATTCTATAAATGAATTATTTAATGTAATGTTACTTCTATCTTCTGGTAAAGAGTTAGAAGGAAATAAGGTTGCTATTGTGACTAATGCTGGAGGACCGGGAGTTTTAACATGTGATGCAATTGAACTTACCAGCCTTAGGCTAGCCAAAATAACAAATAGGATTCAGCAGAAACTGGCTCTTAAATTACCTGCCGCTTCAAATGTCCAAAATCCTATAGATGTTCTTGGGGATGCTCTTGCAGACAGGTATAAATTTGCATTACAATCCGCTGTAAACGATAAGGAGGTAAATGCAGTTATAGTAATTCTCACTCCGCAGACTATGACAGAAATTGAAAAAACCGCACAAGTAATATCTGATATAGCAAAAAAGTCAGATAAATTTGTTATTCCCGCATTTATAGGAGGAAAAGAAGTAAAGAAAGGTATTAAATCTTTTAGAGATTATAATATCCCATACTTTACTTATCCAGAAGAGGCGGCACAAACTTTATCATACATATATGAAAGTAAACAGTTAAGATTAAAAGACAGAAAAATTAATGGATTAAATTTAAATGGCAAAAGATTTCAAGCGTTGAAATTACTTAAGGGAAAAGAAGGAGTTATCGATACGTATACCACATTAAAAATATTAAAGAAATATAATATTCCTGTGCTACAGTCAAGTTTCCCGCAGGATATAGCTGCTTTAAAAAAATTTATAGAGGAATTAGGGTTTCCTGTAGTTATGAAACTTATACATCCGAGTCTTCTTCATAAAACTGATGTAAATGCAGTAAGGCTTGATATAGATAATTTTACAAAATTAGAAAATGAATTTTCAGCACTTTCCAGATTAGCAAAAAAGATGAAATTAAAAGATTTTAAGATTCAAATACAGCCTCTAGTTAAAAACGCATTAGAATTAATAATTGGTGTTAAGCTGAATAAAGATCAATATGGTGAAGTTAAAGGTAAGAAAATTTTAAGAAAGAAAGGATTCGGACATACTGTACTTTTTGGAATGGGGGGAATTTATACTGAAATTTATAAAGATATTTCTCTTAGGATAACGCCTCTATTTTTACAGGATATAAATGAGATGATGGAAGAGACAAAGGTAAGTGAGATTTTGAAAGGTGCACGAGGCAAAAAGTACAATATAGATAAAATTAAACAGATATTGGCAAAACTCTCAGAACTTGTTGAAGATAATCCTAATATTAGCGAACTTGATATAAATCCGCTTTTTGCAAAAGGTGATGATGTTTGGGTGGTTGATGCAAAGATGATTGTAGAGTAAGAAATAAATGTATAATACTAAAGTCTGCTTATATATTTACTTATAAATATGAATGAAGTTCTTCCTTTTACTGCATTAAAAGAAAAATATAGGCCTGGAGGTATAGTAGAGGTTAAAAGGACTATTACCTATAGCGAAGGTTTATATTTAGTGGTCCCAACTGTTTGGGGAGATTTAATTTGTATAGGAGAAGGTAATAAAGAGTTGGAGTTTGCAGATACTGATAGAAGAAATTCTTTGCCAAAGGGCATATATATTGTAATTGGTTATGCTGACAATAGTCTTTCTATAGAATCATTAAGTCCGGATGCAACAAAACCTGAACTAGTAAGAGGGTTTGTCCTGCAAAAAGTAGATTGGGATGGGGAGAAAGTAATAGATTATCACGAATTTTATTTTCTTGAAATTAGAAAAGATAGAAAATTTCCTAAAGTTATAGGTAAGATTGT
>Ga0315294_10000343_pt1 | contig 50591 bp, 42 predicted proteins | sample YL17G13_40_MG_FD_203626 | JGI IMG/M metagenome (GOLD analysis project Ga0315294, IMG submission 203626) | Sediment microbial communities from Yellowstone Lake, YNP, Wyoming, USA - YL17G13_40 | ecosystem: Environmental > Aquatic > Freshwater > Lake > Sediment | place: USA: Wyoming | collected... | reverse complement strand
ATAGAACGTCCGGATGGCGTTGACCTCATACTGCATGCGCTTCTGGGGCAAGTCGGGGACGATGATCACCGTCCGTTCGTCGATGATCCGGTAAAAATTCTTGGTCGCGTAGCAGACGGACTTGAGGACTTCCTCGAAAGTTAAGTCCGCAAGCTCCGTGGTAAAGGCCATTTCCCGGAAATTCTCATCAAAAAGCATATTGATGCCGGCCGATTTGCCGAGGGCGAGCAGGATCGACTTGAGGCCCGTTTCCGCCGGAAACTTGAGCTGGAGCTTGTCTTCCTTGGCCCTGAGCTTGATCGGGAATTCCAGTTTTTCCTTCTTGGGCGGCTGCTCTTTCGGCGTTTCCGCCGTCAGGACCCGAGCCTCCCTGGCGATCGACGTGTCACGGGGATTATAGCTTATGGCTTTGACGTATTCGGCCTTGGCCTCTTCCTTCCGGCCCTGGGCAATGAACTTGCGGGCCTCCTGGAGGTGGAAGAGGCTGGCCCCGATCCTGGCCCGGGTCAGGGCTAAGCGGTAGACCGGCTCCTTGGGATTTTCCAGGCTGGCTTTTTCATAGAATTGGATGGCTTCTTCCCACTTCTTGTTCATTTCAGCCTGGGTGCCCAGCTTGTAGTTCAGGCTGAGCGTGACACATCCACAGAGAGCTAATAAAAAGATTCCTAGGAAAGCGACTTTTTTCATTTCTGAGGCTGAAATTCTTAAGATAAACTTCCACGATAAGGATATTTCAGGAAAAGGGCTATGTCAAGCGACGCCTTGGACGGGCAAGAATGTTCCTCCCAGATGTCTTCAGAGCAGGTCATCAAATGGTTTCGTTTTCTTATCCAAGCCCCACATTTTTTTTAGCGAACGAAAGTCATATTTCATATTGCTGACGATATTACAATTGTGGATGCACCGGCAGTGCAGCTTCTCAATATAATTTCTGACCTTTTTCGAATTCCAGAGAGCTGAGAAGTCATAGTGGAAATCCTTCAGGTTGCCGATCGGTTTCAGCATCTCGCAGATGGCCACATCCCCGTTCTGATAGATGACGCCATCATTCACCCCGGCCACGCATTTCATTTGGATCGGCCGGCCCTCAAGGGTATCCAATTGTACGGACAGCTTCAATTTTTGGAGGGGTGACGCCTCGTAGGTTTCCTGGACCCTCGATATCGTGGCCCGCAGGTCGCCAAGCGTTTCCTCGGAAAAATCCGTCGAAATCTGCGGATCCAACCCGGAGAGCTGTCGCCGATCGATCCCGAAGACTCCGGTTGAGCTTCCCCGGAGAAGTTGAATTTTGTGGTTAACATCGAGATGATTTTTAACATAAAAAAACAAATCATCCAGTTGACGGAGGTTGTGTTCGCCCACGGTCGTCACGACATTGATGCCCAAATTCTGGAGTTTTTTCTCAGCCTTGAGCTTTTTTAAACGATTGATCGAGGCGACCGTCTTCTCAAAACACCCCTCGACGCCTCGGATTTTGTCGTGAATATTTTGGCTCCCATCGAGGGAGAACGAAAAATCGAACAGCGTTTTTGGATATTTTTGGCAAAAAAAGTTGGCCAATTCGGTGATTTTCTCAGTCAAAATGCCATTGGTAGGAATGGCAATGATTCGCGGATTATTTTCTTTGAGGGCAAATTCGACACATTGGAAGAGTTGGGGATGCAACGTCGGCTCTCCCCCCGTCAGGATAAGAGTGGACAGGCGGTTTTTTAGAGAAGAAATGATCTTTTTGTAATCCTCCAACTGCATATCTTCCTTCGATTCGAGCTGCTTCCAATAAAAACAATGCTGGCAGCGAGCGTTGCATCGGGATGTGATGAAAATGAACAGGACGGACGGAGTCTGCAACCGTCTTAGATAGAGATTGTTTTGGAGAAAAACACGATAAAGATTCATCGTTCTTAAAAATGGATATTTTTTCAAGCGGGAAACCCAACAAACTGGAAGGATCTTTGGAAACACCTCTATCGATTCCTTCTCTTTTTTATTCGCCGCAGAAAAGGCATTCTCACCAAGTTCCAGATCAAGCTTATAACGACCCAGAAAAAACATGAACACGCCTGAATCAACCTCTTTCCTTCTCGGAGCGGCAGCAGGAGAAAGTCTTTGATCTGGCCATGGAGAATGATAAAGAGCATTCTGTTCCTGGCGATCAAAAAATTTGTTTTGGACGAGCGTCTTCCCTCCTGACTTCGATGATGAATGGCCAGGGTCTTTGAGTCCATCACGATTTTGTAACCGAGTTTTCTCAGCCTCAAGCAAAAATCGGTGTCCTCATAGTAGGTCTGGAATATTTCTTCAAAGCCTCCTAATCTGTCAAAAAGATTTTTCCTGGTCGTCATGTTGCAGGTTGACAGAAATTCTGTTTCCCGACGGATATTTCGCCAGCCTCCAAAGATCCTCCTGATCTCGCCGGTCTGGAGAGAAATCGTTCTTAGGGGGAGGTCATATTCTCCTCCGTCCCGGCGCTCGACATCGCCTCCAACCGCTCCGATCTGGCTATCTTGCCCCATGATTTCGATGACGTTGTCGATGACATTCTCGTCGAACAACTCCGAATCGGAATCCAAGAACATCATCCAGGCTCCCCGCGATGCCTTGGCCCCAATATTTTTTGCTGCCGCCGCTCCTCGCGGCCCCGTGTTATCGATCACCCGGACCGACAATTCTCGAAGGAGCGGGTGGCCGTAAATCTCCTTTCTTTTGGAAAAATCATCCACGATGATGATCTCGTAATCGCGGCAACGTTGTTTTTTGATGGATTCCAAACATCGGATAAGATCATCGCTCCGATTTTTGTTAGGAATGACGATAGACACGATGTTCTTTTGGGGGGCGTTCATGGAGGATGTTTTATTCTTTAAAAGCTATTTTGAACGAGAATATTATATTAAAATTCCCATGGAGTCAAAAAATCAAAAAGAAAAATGATGCGGATTTATAAATCGAACATACCGCAGCATCTGGCGCAAGCAGGAAAAGCCCCCTCTCGATGCAAAATCTGTCGAAATGTTCGGTAGCGTCTGCCGTTCCAAATTTCAGAGAAAGGAGCGTTCTTTAAATTGCCCGCCACAAAATTCAAACAGGGCAGGACATCGCCGTTGGGCAGGATGTTGCAGATGTTCCAGGGCCGGCGGCAAACCTTGGCCTTGACAAATCGGGCTGGCTCATCATAGTACGTGAGAATCTCTTCTCTCGTTAGGTCCGGGATGAACCTAAGGGTCAGGGGCCACTTCTTTTTTCTTATCTTGGGCAAAATCCGTGCTGCCTCAAGAGGATCCAGCCTTTGAAGTCCTTCCAAGGCTCCCGCTGAGCAGGGAATATCCGGCCCGAATTCCTGATTGTGTCTCCGAGCCATTTCTTCGGTGCAGAAAAATAGATGCGTGGCCGTAAAATGGGTCGCGCCCAGGCCGACGGCGAGTTGGATCGTCTCTTCTAAATAGCGATAATTGTCGCCGACGAGGGTGAATTTGATCCCGATTTCCGGAGTCTTTGCTTTTTTCCTCTTTTTCATCTGCTGAATCAAATCCACGCCGTTTGTCAAACGACGAAAGGTTCCCGGCACGCCGCGGATACGGTCATGGATGTTATCCGGACCATCGAGGGAAAGGCTGAGCCAATCCAGCTTGGAAGCAACTATCTCCTCGGCGAATCCCGAGAGGAGGGTGCCGTTCGTCGTGAGGCCGCAATTCAGCCGCTTTCCCTTCACCAGGCGGACAACGTCCAAACAATGAGGAGACAACATGGGCTCTCCGCCGGTTAAGCCGATCGCCGGCCTGAAATGAGCCACCTCGTCCAGAAATCCTTTGAGCTGGGCAAGCGTCAGTTCCTCTTGGGACCTATACTGAGCGCCATGTGCGGATTCCGTGACGTCCCTATCCAAACCGAAAAAAAAGCACATCAGGCAGCGAAGATTACAGCGGTGCGTCAGTTCGATATGGACGACGCGGATCCGGCGACTCAGGCCCCAACGGCCGAGAAGGTGATAATCGAAGCGCTGGCCCAAACCGCCAAGTTTTTTCCCGGCGAACTGAATCGACTTTCTGGGATCGGCCATAAACGCCCGGGAATAGCGGGATATTTTCCTCATTAGCGACTCGGCAATGAATCTTCAGGATTTGCTCAAGGATCTGTGGGTCTGGTAAGAAATCCTCGCTTTCATCCTCTCGAGCATTTGATCATACACCTTTTCTTTGATCTGAGGAAATGGCCTTTTCATTCTTTTTTCCTAGAAAATAGAGCCCCGATGCGATGCGATGAGCGCCAGCTCCTTTGGAAAAAATAAAATCCAAATATTTTATAGGGAACGTCAGCCAACCGGCCATAAAACCGGCCACCCCTCTCAATTTCTTTTTTTCAGAAAATCCGGTCAAGAAACCGGTCAGATATTCGCGAAGAACCCAGCTCAGGGTCGAACTGGGACCGACGCAGACACCAGAATCGATTCGAGCAAATCTTGAAAAAAGACAAACAATCCCCTCGCCGGTAAATCGATAATAATCATGAGGTGTCGGATGATAGCCCTGCAGAAAAGGGATCTCGGCATAGACGAAACCTTCATTTTTTAATACCCGAAAAATTTCGGATACGACTTGTTCCGGATTGCAGACATGCTCTAGGAGAGCTTGGCAAATGACGCCATGAAAAACGTCATGGCTGAACGGAAGATGATGGGCGTCGCCCAAGACATCGACCGTGGCGAAGCGGCTCATGTCCAAGTTCAATATTTTGGTACGCTGATCTTCTTTAAGAATTTTTTCGCCGAGGAACCGCTGCCCGCTTCCCAGGTTTAACAATACGGGTTTTGGGAATGCCGACAAATATTGATTCAAGAGGCGGATATTCTTTCGTGCGCCCGTGTTCAATGTGGGACTGGGAATTTTATAGAGCTTCTTGATAACATTCTTTAAATTCATGTTCCACTTTTCATCCAGCCTGCTCTATCAATAATCGGACTCTTGTTGGATGGCCCAGCGATTGCGTTCTTGGACCGTTTCGCCCTTGGATGGTTCAGATCGCTGTTGGGGATGAGAATTTTCTTTGCAGCGCCGGGGTCATTGTTCTTTCTATGGCCAGCCAATGACATGCGCTGGCGTTCCGAGGGCCATAGTACACTCCCTCCCAACCTCTGTCAACCTTGGCTCTGGTGGCCCTGGGATGTGATTGAATACGGAGGGCAGGCCCGCTGTTTCCCGGCTTTGGGCTTACCAAAAGGAGACTTTCCAAGAGAACTCACGGTCGAAGGCCTTGTTGAATTCAGAGACATCAGCCTTGAGGGTGGGAAGGGAAGATTCGTCTTTGGAAAAAATCCACAAGCGGGGCTTGTTTTCGGAAAAAAGAATAATTCTCAGCCCCCATTGAGAATCTTTCTCGACGAAAGGCACCTGTTCGGAGTCGCAAATGACGATATCGGCTGTTGTCCGGAATTTTGAAAAAATCTTTTCACTGTCCTCAAGAGTGACGTCTAAAAAAGAGATTCGCGTTCGTCGGAAATAATAGTACAAATTGGGAGGCTCAATACTCCGATGGAGGGCGAGAACGGTTGAAGAAGAGGGCGCATATTTTTGGATCAAGTATCCTGCGGCTTTCGTGCCAGGATCTGGAATTCTCCCTCCTCGACCTAAGGTCACCGAGCTGGGATCCCATCCTTGGTCGCGAAAGAAGATGGTTTCGACGGTCCCCCAGAGTGTCACAAGGAAACACAGGGTTATGATGGCCAGGCTGAGAACGCGCCATCTTTGAATCAATCGGTCGAAGACGACAAATATAGATAAGACCCAAAAGTAAATGCCCATCAGCATGTAGTCTCGGACGACCGTGAGTCCGGGCGGTGTTCCGAAAAAAAGTGGGGCCAAATAAGCCGCACCGCAAAGAGCAAGAAAAAAGGCATAGTCAGACCTTAAGCGTTTTCTCAAAATGAGACTCACCAAGGTTATCGCCATGAGGATGAAAAGAGCCCATCCCACATCGCCGACAAAATCAGAAAAGTGATCCAGAACATAGAAACCGAGACGGGTTTTTTTCCAGAAGGTATGATAGATCGGATAAGCATACAAAGGAGCAAGGAGCAGAGGAAAGAGAAAGAGCCAGCCGTCGAGGGCCGCTTTTGCGCTGAGAACAAATCGGGTCGGCCACGGCTGATTTTCGGGCGGGGAAAGGAAGAGGAGAGCAAAAAAGAAACACGGGAGAAAAGGAACAATGTAACCATGGCTGGTCAGGTAGAGACCCATAGAAAATGAAGCCAGAAGCCCTGAAGGCAAGGTTCGAGTCTGGAAGAAATGGACGAGCGATCCCATGGCAAGAGTCACAAAAAAAACTCCCAGGGCATCATAGCCCCAGAGGAATCTTGACCACATGACATGGATGGGCAAAATAGCCATAAAAGCTGAACCGGCCAAGGCTCCTGATCGACTGCAATGGAGCTTGCGCAAGAATAAAAATGTCAAGGGAACCTGAAGAGACCCGATGAGAGCTATCGGAAGTTTCCACCAGAATTCGGTTAAGGTGATATGACAGGCAGAAAGTGTGCCGACAAATATTTTCACGATCACGTTGATAAGAACACCAAAACTCTCTTTGAGCATCCATAAATATCCACGGTGTCTAACGACCTGGGCGGCGAGCTGGCAATTATCAGCACTGTTAAAGTTCGTCCCGAGATAGAGTATCCTGAGAAGAAGGGCAAGCAAAAAAAAGAACAGGACTTGCCAGACAAGCTTTGGGTTATCTGCCGGTTTCAGCGCAGCCAAGAGGGTTCTGCTCCCCCAATTCTGTGATTCACGGATTTCATGGCCTGGATTCGATCATCGGATTCGATTAATCAAGAATGAAGGGCATCTTCAAAATCGACGGCGCACTTTCATCCTTAAAATGTTAGAAAAAATGCCTGTTTGGCAGAAATGCTAATCTCTTTTTGGTTTAAAGTCAATAGATCCAAGGCTTGATGCCGATGTCCATCGGAAAAGCGAGGGGGGAATCATCGGGGCATGAGCTATTGACAGGAATTCAACATGAATGGTATGTTTCAAAAAGGATTTTGCGGTTCCAGGGCTACCAAGTTAGCATAAAAACTAAGAGGGATATTTATGAGACAGGTCATCCCGGGCCAAGCCAATCGTTTGAAAATATCGACGTTATCAAAAATAGGCCAAAAAGCGGGTCGGAATAGATGAGATAAGCCAGCATGGCCAGAGTCCTCGTTACGGGCGTCGCTCCACTGCCCTTCGAAAACCAGCGAAAAAATTATGCGCTCAACAATCGCACTTGGCTGATCGCTAAGGCCTTAATGGAGGAAGGGCACCAGGTCTGTTTGCTTTGCTTGAGAGTCAAGGGAGCCTATTTTGATGAAGAGCGGCTCGATGAGATTCTCTTTCAAAAGATTCATGCAAACCTTTCTTACTATTCCCTCGCGCGAGAAGTTTTTAGGCCAAAGCTTTTAAACCGCCATTACAGGGACTTCCGACCGGATTGTATCGTCGGCGCAGGCACGGTTCCATCCTCGTACGCGGTCCGAATTCGAACGGATAAGCCGATGTGGGCTGACCTTTTCGGCTCGCTCCTGGCCGAGGCCCAGGCAAAGGCCGCCGTCTACGATGATGATTTTTATCCTGCCTTTTGGCGCCGCCTGGAAATCATGACCTTAAAAAGGGCGGATATCTTTTCGACGGTATCGATCCCCCAGAAATACGCCGTGATCGGGGAACTGGGCTTGTTGGGAAGGTTGAATAAACACACCCTGAATTATGATTTTATTCGGGTCATGCCGATCTGTTTGGATGACGAACCCTTTTCTCATTCGAAAGTCGTGCTCAGGAATAAGCTCGTCAACGAAGACGATTTTGTGATTTTTTGGAGCGGAGGCTATAACACCTGGACAGACGTCGACATGTTGTTTGTCGGCCTGGTGAAGGCCATGGCCGACAATAAAAAAATTAGGTTTGTTTCGACGGGCGGAGCTATCGAACGACATGATGACATCACCTTTTCCAGGTTTGTCGGCAAAGTCAAGCCGTCGGGATTCTCAGAGAGATTTATCTTCCTCGGCTGGATCCCGACCCACGACGTCGGCAATTACTACCTGGAAAGCGATGTCGGGATCAATATCGATCGGTTTAGCTATGAGGCTCTTTTGGGAGGCCGAAATAGAATCAATGAGATGATGAAGGCTTCTCTGCCTATCATCACCACCAAGATCTCCGAGATCAGCGACTTGGTCGAAAAAAAAGAACTGGGGATCACGGTTCCCATAGGAGATTCTGATGCGTTGGCCGGTGCCATTCTCTCGATGGCCGCTGATCCGGCCCGTTTGAGGAGATACAGAGAAAACTTGGCCAAATATTCTCTCCAAGAGCTCTCCTACAAGACGGTCATGAATCCCTTGAAGGAATGGGTCAGGGATCCAAGAGTCGCTCCGGATTTTGGGAAAAAAGTCCGGGGTCGTCGCTTCTCTGCTCTTCAAAAAAGTCAATATTTGGCCAGGCAAGGTTCCTTCATCTTTAAGAAGGAGGGAATGAAAGGCATCCTCCGACAGGCGAAAAAGTTCTTCAAAGGGCTGGCCAGGAGCTAGCGGGCAAGACGATGGAAGGGCTTGAACAAGAAGCCGTCATGGTCCACCTTCTCATCTATAACCATAAAGCCTTTCTGAAAAGCTGTATTGAATCTGTCCTCAGGCAGGATTATCAACCCTTGGAGCTGATCGTCAGCGATAACGGTTCCAGCGATGGGTCGGCAGAGTTTGTGGAGAGACATTATCCTCATTTGACTCTCATAAAAAATCCAGAGAATCTCGGCTATTCCAGGGGACACAATCGAATCATCGATCGCTGCCGGGGAACGTACTTTATGCCGCTAAATCCCGATACGGTTCTTTCGGAAAACTACATCCAAGAGCTAGTCAAAGCGATGAAAGTTGATCGGGCCGTGGGAATGGTGACGGGAAAGCTTTACAGAAATGAAAATCGGGTTATTGATTCGACGGGGATATTTTTCACACCCACCCTCCGTCACCTAGATCGTGGATCAAATCGTCGCGATGAGGGCCAGTTTGAACACTTGGAATACGTTTTTGGCGTGAGCGGTGCAGCACCCCTTTTTAAAAAGGACATGCTGGCCGATGTTAAAATCATGGACGAATATTTTGATAATGACTTTTTTTCATACCGGGAAGATGCCGATTTAGCCTGGCGGGCTCAGCTCATGGGTTGGAGGGCCGTCTACACTCCGTCAGCCGTTGCCTATCATCAAAGAAGAGTTTTGCCCTGCAACCGCAAGACAACCCCTGAAGAAATTAATCTCCATTCCGTCAAAAATCGATTTCTCATGCGGATCAAGAATTTGACCTGGGGAGTCGGCTTGAAAACATTTTTCTTTTTTTCCTTGAGGGATATGATGATCTTGGGCTATATCCTCCTGATCGAGCGAGCATCTCTGAAAGCCTTTTCCTTGGCGATTAGACATCTGCCCAGGACGATCGAAAAAAGAAAGCAAATCATGAAGAAAAAAGCCGTTCCCGATGGTTACCTGTCAAGGTGGTTCGGTTGGAAACCCCGGAGTGAAAGGATTAGCGTTCCGGCTGGGGGAGAGCAGAAGACGCCGTGAAAATCGCGGTTATGGGTATTCGGGGAATTCCTGCAAAATACGGGGGATTTGAGACTTTCGCCGAAGGACTGGCCACGAAGCTCGTCGAAAGGGGTCATGAGGTCACTGTCTATGGGAGATCTAATATGATCGGGGCCGAGATCAGAACCTATCAAGGGGTGAAGATCAGGGTCCTGCCGACCATTCGTCATAAATACCTCGACACTGTGGCTCATACGTTTCTTTCGGTTCTTCACTCGCTTTGGAACAGATTTGATATGATCTTGATCTGCAATGCGGCAAACAGCCTATTCTCATTCCTGCCCCGGATGGCAGGGATGAAAGTCGTTGTCAATGTCGACGGAATCGAGCGATTGCGGAAAAAATGGAATTGGCTGGGCAAGTCTTATTATCGCTTGGGAGAATATCTCTCCACGAAGTTGCCCAACGCCATCGTCACTGATGCCGAGGTGATCAGGAAATATTATTTGAAAACCTATAAGAAGGACTCTCTGATGATTCCTTACGGGACAGCCCTGGAAAGGCTTGATTCTCACGACATCTTAAAAAAATACGATCTTGAGCCGGGCCGCTATATCTTGTTTGTGAGTCGCCTCGAGCCGGAAAACAATGCCCATCTCGTTATGGAAGCGTTTAGAAAAATAAAAACGGACAAAAAGCTGGCGGTTGTCGGGGATGCCCCTTATGCGACGGCTTATAAAAAATATCTCGGCAAGATCGCCGAGGGAGACCGCCGCATCATCTGTACGGGATTCGTCTTTGGCCAAGGATACCAAGAACTTCAAAGTCACGCCGCCTGTTATGTCCAGGCCACCGAAGTGGGCGGCACTCATCCTGCCCTGTTGGAGGCTATGGCCTGCGGCAACTGCGTTCTCGCCAACGGCACTTCGGAGAATGTTGAAGTGGTCGGCGATTCCGGGGTCATTTATCAAAAAAATGATATCCATGAGCTCAGAGAGAAATTGGCCTATCTGATCGGCCATGAGGATGTCTGCCGGTGGTACGGTCAAAGGGCCCGGGCCAGAGTCAGGGAACGCTATTCCTTGGAAAAGATGGTCGATCGCTATGAAAGCTTTTTTCTTGAAATCACCGGGGAAAAAGCGGTTGTTCGAATCTGACATGAGCACATCCGCTAGCAAGACCGTCCTCAGATCAAGCCTCGTCCTCAGTTTTTTTATGCTCCTGGCAGGTCTCTTGAGTTACCTCACCCTGGTTGTCTTGGCTTTCAGCTTCGGGGCGAGACAGGAAATGGATGCTTTTTTTGCCGCCTCAACCATTCCTCAGATCCTCTCGTCTGTCATCTCCGCCGCTTTGTCCTCAACATTCATCCCCGTGTTTATTGAAGCTCGGCAAAAAGATGAGAGGAATGCCTGGAAGGTGGCGAGCATTTCTGCAAACGGACTGTTTATCCTGCTTTGTTTTCTGGCCGTCGCGGGTTTTCTCTTCTCTCGAAGCATCATCACGGGGCTAAATCCCGGGTTTTCACAAGAAACATCGAAGGCGTCCGCCGACCTCTTTAGGATTTTCCTTTTTTCCCAGATCTTTTCTGGGACGTCGATTCTGCTGACAAGCCTCTTCTATGCTCAGCACAGGTTTTTCCGGCCATCCGTCGCCCTCGGTTTAAACAACCTGCTGACTTTGCTTTTTGTTGTTTTTCTGAAAAAAGATTTAGGAATCAAAAGCATCGCCTTGGGGACCTTGCTGGGGTCTCTAACCCAATTTGTTCTTCTGGGGCAGATTTTCACGAGGGAAAAACGGTTCAGTTTGACCATCGATTTTAAAAAGAAAGAACTGATGAAGCTCGCCCGCCTGATGTGGCCTCTCCTCGTCGGTGCGATCTTCTATAAGACAAACGCTCTTGTCGAACGTTTCCTCGCCTCCCGACTGACAGAAGGAAGCGTCTCCTATCTTGGATATGCGAACACGATCATCACAGCTTTGTTGATCATGCTCACTCAAGGATTATCCACGGCCCTGTTTCCCAAAATGTCCGAATATGCCGCCCAGAATGATGTCAAAGGCTTAAAAGAGATTCTGTCTAAAGCGCTTCGCGTTTTGATCATGATCACGGTCCCCGTCGCGTTTTTCCTTGCCCTGGCCAAGTTTGAATTGGTCAGTCTCATTTTCGAAAGAGGAAATTTTACTCGTCCCGCGACCATCGCCGTGGGGAAGACATTGATCGCCTACCTTGGATTCTTTGTCGTGGCCGCCATCCTCCCGCCTCTGGTCAATACTCTGTATTCCCTGCAGGAGACGTTGATCGTTGCGGCGGTTGGCATCTTTGGCTTTCTCCTTTACGTTTTTCTCGCGATAATCCTTTCTGGCCGCTTTGGATATCTAGGGATTGCCGCAGCGTCTTCCGTTCAATATCTTGTTTCTCTCTTTGTTTATCTCTCCTTCATTAAAATCAAAATCGACGGGCTGGACATTCCGGTCATTCGGCGATGTCTGTTAAAGTCACTCCTGGCCGGCGGCTTTGCCGTCCTCCTTTGCTTGGGAAGCGATCGATGGGTTAAGGCCTCGATGAGTCCCCTTTTGAATCTCATCGTCCTGGCCCTCTTGGGCGCTATTTCCTATGTCTTGGCCCTTATCGTCCTTAAAACGGACGAACTGAAGTTGATTCCTTTGAATTTTTCTTTTTTAGGCAAGAGCCGGCCATGAGAAACGTTTTTCCTAATCCTTCCTTTTCAGAAAAACTCTGTCTAGCCCTCAATCGGATGTTCAAGCCTTCGCGCAATTATGAGTTGCTGCGCAACGATCCGTCGGAAGAGGGAAAGATACGCTATTCTTGTCTTTCTGCGCGGAACCATCTAGCCACGTCTCTCGATTATCTGAATCCGGAGCGAGCGGCACGGCGAATCCCTGCGGAGATTCTTGATCTCGGTTGCGGTTATGGGGGATTGTCGGCTGCCCTGGCCGAACGCGGAGGCCTGAGGGTCACCGGAGTCGATCTCAACCTGAGGGGGCTGACGGTCGCCCATAGGCATATTCAGGCAAAACAGGAGCCCGACAATCCGCCTCATTTTGTTCTGGCCGATGCCGAGAAATTGCCGTTTACCGCAGAAAAATTCGATTTGATCTATACCATCGCGACGATGGAGCATTTCGACCGTCCACGACACGTTCTCCAAGAATGCTCTCGAGTCCTCCGAAAAGACGGACGTCTCTATATCCATTTTTCTCCCTACTATGCCTTCATGGGCGCCCATCTTTTTGATTTCATCCACATTCCCTGGTGTCATCTTCTCTTTTCAGAAAAAACACTCTTAAGAGTCTGGAAGCGGCTTGCCGCAAAAAGCCCTGAACTTGCCAAGCTGAACACGTCGGTGGATCAAGAAAGGAACCGTTTCATTGGCATCAATAAAACTTCCGTTAGGAAATTTAAACGACTTATCCAAGATAGCGATTTTAGGCGGCTCGTTTATAAAGAAATTGCGTTCCAGCGTTGGTATCTTAAAGCGCTGCACAAGATTCCCCTGCTCAAAGAGGTCCTGACCATAGAGATCATCGCCGTTTTAAAAAAGGAGAATGAGAGCCATCGTGACGGCCTCGTGGAAATATCATGAAAATCCTCGTCCTCACCCCGACATACTTTCCGATCATGGGCGGGGCAGAAATAGGCATTTTTGAAATCTATCGAAGGCTGGCCCTAAAACATGAAGTCAAGATCCTGACGCCATGGCCCGGCCAAGGGACGGCCGGAGATTATGGGATGGAGGAATCCGCATTCAGCCATTCCCGCCTCGATCTCTTAAGGTTCAACGATAGGATCAATCTAAAGAGTTGGCCTGGCCATCGCTTGCTCGGAGGATTGATCCCTCCTTTTTCCGGCTCCTGGATCCGGGCGGCCTTGAGAGCGATTAGAGATGATCGGCCGGATCTTATCCATGCCTTTTATGCTCTCCCCACCGGCCTTGCCGCCATCATTGCCGAAAGAAGAAAGAAAATTCCCGTGGTCCTTTCCTTAATCGGAAGAGATATCCCGGGACCGGACGTCCCTCCCTTCTGGGGAAATTATGTCCGGACCGTCGTCCGGTCGATTTCCAAAACGATCTTTATCTCTGAATATTGCCGGAGGGCTCTCTTCGGGGCGGATTCAGATTGGGGCGAGGTCATCCCTTTTGGGGTGGACATAAAGAAATTCCGGCCGGATGTCGACGAACATCCCATCAGAGAATCGCTTCATATCCCTCGGGAGTCGAAAGTCCTTTTTGCCCTCCAGAGATTGGATCGATGGAAAAGAGTGGATGTCCTGATCGAGGCGATGAAGTCCATTGTGAGGGAAATGGATGCGTTTCTTGTGATCGGAGGGAAGGGTCCGGAAAACAACCGCCTCAGGGAGATCACTCAAGAACGAGGCCTATCCTCACGGGTCATCTTTGCGGGCTATATCAAAGAAGCCGAGCTTCCCTCTTACTATGCCATGTCGGACCTTTTTGTTTTCCACTCGACCTATGAAACATTCGGATTGGCCCTTCTTCAGGCGATGGCGGCGGGGAAACCCATAGTCACCGTCAACTCCACGGCGATTCCGGAGCTGATCGTCCATAATCAGAACGGACTCCTTGTTCCACCTCTGGATTCCGAGGAACTGGCTCGGGCAGCCGTCTTCTTGCTCAAAAATGAAGCCGCCATGAAATCTTTTTCCACAGAAGCCAGGAAAAAAGCCATGGCGAAATATGACTGGCAAAGCATTGCGGATCAATATGAAAAAGAATTTCACCGTTGTCTAAAATGAGTGAGAAGGTCAAGGCCAAGGAGAACGCGGGAGGAATTTCCAAGATCCTTTATCTGAACCCGACGTCAAAGATGAGCGGCGCTGAGTTCAGTCTTCTAGCCCTGTTGGAAAAAATCGATCAACGGAGGTTCCGGCCGATTCTTCTGCTGCCCGAAGAAGGCCCATTCTCTGAAAAAGCGAGAACATGCGGGATCGAAACCCTGATTCTTCCTTCCATGATAAGATTTGAAGAAGGATATCATGTTGACAGAATCCCAAAAATCGTTCGGTCGCTTTTCCAGATCAGGAAAATCATAAGGTCAAAGGGAATCCGACTTGTCCATTCCAACACTCCAAGGACGGCCTATCTGGGAGGAATGGCGGCCCGGATCTCTTCGGTTCCTGCGCTGACTCATGTCAGAGATATCCATTTCAGTCCATTTTCCCGCCCTCTAAAAGCGAAGCTGCTCAGTTACCTTTCCGATGTCATCGTCACGGTCTCTTCCGCAACGAAGGATTCCATTGTCGAGGTGACTCCTTCTCTCAAATCCAAAATACGAGTTGTCTATAACGGTGTGAATATAGAACGGCTCGATAGGCTGCCCAGAAAAAACATTAGGCAAGAGCTGGGGATTGAAGACGATGTCCCGGTCATCGGGAGCGTGGGTCTTCTCCATCCTGTCAAGGGTCATGATGTCCTGATACGCGCGGCATCTCTTCTCAAGAGGTCTTTTCCTTCTCTCAGAGTCTTGATTGTCGGCGAGGCATGGTTCAGTCGGGATGAATCTTATAGAAAAAAATTGGAGAGGTTGGCCAAAGACCAGAACCTTGAGAACAGTGTCATCTTGACGGGCTTCCGAGACGATGTCTTTGACCTGATGCGAGCCATGGATGTGTTGGTTCATCCCGCCGTCTATCCTGATCCCTTGCCCAGAACTCTTCTTGAGGGTTGTGCCCTCAGGAAGGCCATCGTCGCGACAAACGTCGGCGGAGTTCCTGAGATTGTGGATCATGACCTCTCGGGACTCCTGATTGAGCCGTCCGACCCGGAGATCATGGCCAGCGCGATCGGCTCTCTTTTGAGGGACAAAAAGAAAGCCGCTTGGCTGGCCTCAGAGGCAAGGCGAAAAGCCGAAAGATTTTTTTCCATAGAACAGCACGTGGAAAACATCATGGCCATTTATGAAGGCATGCTCGGCAGCGGCGGTTGATAAGAAGATGCTGGATGATTTCATCCTGGACCTTTTGACTTCATGGCCGCCGGATCCAAGAAGATTGATGTTATTTATGCATTCAAGCTGGGAGAAATAAAAAAGCAATAAATTAACTAAAAAAAGACTTGACAAAATTAGGGAAAAGGCTAAATATTTAAATGAGAAGGAGGAGAATCATGATTAAAAGAAAATGGATATCTGGTTTTTTTGGCTTCCTGGCTTTGCTCGCTCTCCCATCACTGTCGCTCGCCTATGACAATTCCCCCAGCAATCAAATTGTCATTCCTGAGTGCATCTGGGCTGCAGCTACAGGAGGAGGGACATGGGTATCGGAAGTGCAGATTATCGATAGGACAGGAGGCTCAATTGTTAGTTGTTACTTCGATTATGGAACAGCATGGCGGCATGTAGTTGATATTTGGACAGGCCCTGGTGCGCTCCACAGCATCAAAATTAGCAATATGCTCTCCTATCTGGCTGGTTTAGACCCGAGCTTCGCCTGGTATGGAAAAATTGGTGCCCTGGAATTATATACTCAAGATGCCAGTCACAAGATCAGTGTCGCAGTCAAAGAGTACAACGGAAATTACGCAAAAACGATGCCCGGACTTGTGGAATTTGCTGACTCGAATAGCGCTTTCGTTTCTCCATGGAGAGCCATGATTATTCCGAATCTTGATAATAATTACTTGTCTAGAGCCACATGCGGTTTCTTTAATCCAACCGGAAGTTCTATTACAGTCACAATTTATATTTGTAATGCCAACTTTGGCGCCACCGCCACTATAAGTAAAACTATTGCAGGCTATAATTTTGTAGTGTTTAACCCGTACACAGAAGCAGGGAAACCTTATCCCACCTATTCGTATACGAACCAGTATCTTTATATCTTTCCAGAATCAGGGTCAGGAAAACTCATTTGCTTTGGCGCGTCAGCCAATAATTATACCAATGACCCCGGAAACCATATGGCTGTTCAATTAGATTAGGAATAAAATAGCCATTTATTTTTTGTGAGAGCATCAGAGGATGGAAGAGGCTGCCTTCCATCCTCTTTTTTTGGGTAAGCGGAAATTTTTTTTCTTTTTCAGGGTATCGTTCTGCCAAAAAATTGCTTTAAGAGCAACAAGACTTGGCTTGACTTGACCTTCCCTCCCAGTTGTGCTTAAATTTTAAACAAGAACCGACGCCAAGGTTTTTGTTTCGTTGCCTCTATAGATTGAAAAAGGAAGGTGCAATATGGCTAAAAAGTCTTCCACGCCCAAGCTTCTAAGCTTCATCCTTATTTTCACTTTTTGTGTTTTGGGCGCTTTTGCCGGCCATAAGCAGGTCGACCTTAGCCTTTTGAATGCCAAGGAAAACTTTGCCCTCATTTTAATGCAGAATCAGGATGTCGCTGCGGCTAACCTGGCCAGAGATTTCGTCAATGACCAAGCCGGCAGGATTGCTATCCTTGCGCCTCCCCATGTCATGATGGGCTGGATTCGTCCGGAGGTTGGCGGGTCTTTGATCGGTTTATTTGGGATCGAGAAAGTTGCCTATCAGCCCCTCGCCTTGGATTCAACCCCTTACCAGGATCCTCAATCTCGGGCCGCCATTTCTTTTTTCAACGCTTTTTCTTCGGGTGTCCTGGAAGCGGACAAAGAAAAAGCCGCCTATCAAGAAATAGAAATTAGGAAGCCGCTGATTAACGATGCCCTGACTCCTCCCCCTCTCAATTTCAACGATTATAGCAAAAATCTTCCCTGGGGTGTGGCTCCAGCTCCCGGAAACAGCGACGCCATGACTGGGACTGTCGCTGTTTGCCTTTTCTTTGTCGAGAGCAACGGAACGATCGATCCGAACACCTATACCTGGGCGAGCGCCGACGTTACGAATACATACAACAGGGCGCTGAACGGGCTGACATGGTGGGCGAATAAAGCCGCCCTCGAAGGATACACCTTGACTTTTTCGGTTATCTCCTATGGGCCGACATCAGGGGCGGCCCAGGAAGGATATGAGCCCATCCTGCATTCCTCTTCCCAAGATACTCTGTGGATCAATGCCATCATGGCAAACCTCGGCTATACCTCTGGGACGAAATTCGATAGGCTCACGGCCTTTAATACTTGGCTCCGGACGAGCTATGTAACGGATTGGTCATATTCTGCTTTTATCGGATACAATCCCACCGGGGCTTCGAGCACATTCACCGATGGCTACTTCGCCTATGCCTACATCGGAGGACCCTACACCCAGCTGCTCTTCAGAAACAACGGGTGGGGGGAATCCAATTTTGGGCTCGTTTTGAGCCATGAGTCAGGCCATATTTTTTACGCCTGCGACGAATATTATCAGGCCGGATACGGAGGGTGCACAAGCTGCGGCGCCTGCTATCCGTCCGGGCCCCGGCCCTATGTCCCCAACGCCAACTGCGAGTACTGCAACGCGAGCGCCGTCAGTTGTATGATGCGTAACAATGCGGACGCCCTGTGCCGGTACACGAAGTATCAGATCGGATGGCTTCCTTCGCCCTACGAGTCCGCTAATGTGAACAATTTCTTCGTCCCTCAAGGCCAAACATCCTCGGTGACGTTCACCGTCACAAACAGCAAAACGTATACGGAAGGGGGGTATCTCAACATCAGCGTTTCTTTGGGGCTGGAGATCGTTGAGGCGGACGGGTTGACCATCAATCCTGCCGCGTATTCAAGTCAAAGCCAGGGCGGCATCACCTATGTCAACTATCCCGTAGGCTACACTCTCAGCCGGTGCACTTCGGGGACGATCACCTCGACCTATCAATCGATGGATATCTATGCGCCCTACACGACCGCCCAGGCTAGAAATATCATGGTGACATTCAGGGCCAAAATAGGCGCCGCTGCTTCTCAATGGGTCGATCACAAAGCGGCTTTTTACGTCCCGAATAACTATTTTATCAGAGACCCTCTCAGCGGATCGACGGACCAGCAGGCATGTTACGTCCGGGTCATCAATGTCACGGTGGGAGCCGGTGGTGAGACTGTCTCCACGCCCACGAAGCCTTCCGGCCGGGAGGATGGCGCCACGAGCACGAGCTACGAGTATACGACAGGCGCCTCCACGTCGAGCTCTGGCCATTCGGTGCAATATTTCTATGATTGGGGGGACGCGACAGACTCCGGCTGGCTTCCCGTCGGCATCGTCAAGGCGTCCAAGGCCTGGTCGACACCCGGGATCTACAGCGTCAGGGCCAAAGCCCGCTGCTCGATCGATATCGCCGTAGAATCCGCCTGGTCTGCCGTCCTTTCTGTTGATATAAAAACTTCGGCGACGAATTGCGAAATTCTTCCTGAAGCCATCTGGGCCGATGCGACGGGCGGAGGAACATGGGTCACGGACATTCAGGTCACAGACGTCACGGGCGGATCTGTCGTTTCTGTCTATTTCGACTACGGCGGAGGGAGCTGGCGCGGGCCGTTCACCCTGTGGACAAGCCCGGGCTCAAACGAAAGCGCCAAGTTCAGCAACATTCTTTCGACGATCGATGCCCTTGATCCCGAGGCCTTCACCTACTTCGGGAGGGTCGGCGCGATCGAGTTCTGGACCCAGGACGCCTCTCACTCGATTCAGGTATCGGCAAGGACAATGAACGGAAACTACTCCAAGACCTTCCCCGGGCTCTTAGATGTTGAGGCGAATTCCGCCTCCATCTCCAGGCAGATGATGATTCAGAACCTGACGAGCAATGCCGCGTACCGCACGACCGTGGGATGTTTTAATCCCAGCGGCTCTTCTGTAACCGCGGAATTCCGCCTTATCGACGCTGGCGGTAGCCAGATAGGATCGTCCTTCAGCAAAGACTTCGTCGGCTATGACTTTCAGGCCTTTTCACCTTTTGTCCAGGCGGGAGCGCCCTATCCCAGTTTTTCCTACGATAACGTATTTCTCCTCATAAACCCCACTTCGGGCGCCGGACGGGTGATGAGCTTTGGCGCCACGGCTAATAACTTGTCCAATGACCCGGCCGCGCATCTGGCTTTTCAGGTCCCTGTTGGCTATGACAATTCGCCGGGAAATTATAAAATTCTCCCCGAGGCCATCTGGGCTTATGCCACAGGAGGCGGGACATGGATAACAGACATCCAGGTCACAGACGTGACCGGAGGATCAGTCGTGACAGTCACCTTCAATTATGGTGGAGGAAATCGGAGAGGTCCCTTTACCCTCTGGACGGGCGCCGGCTCGAATCAAAGCGCCAAGTTCAGCAACATCCTATCGACGATCGATGGCCTTGACTCTGAAGCATTCACCTACTTTGGAAATGTCGGCGCCATTGAATTTTCGACTCAGGATGCATCCCATTTGATCCATGTTTCGGCCAGGACCATGAATGGAAACAATTCGAAGACCTTTCCGGGACTTTCTGACGTTGATGCGAACACGGCCACGACCTCGCGGCCGATGATGATTCAAAACCTGACGAACAATGCCATTTACCGCTCGACGACGGGATGTTTTAATCCCAGCAGCTCTCCTCTGACGGTGGAATTCCGCCTCTTTGACGCCAATGGGAGCCAGATTGGATCATCCTTCAGCAAGACTTTTATTGGGGATGATTTTCAGGCGTTTTTCCCATTTACGGAGGCCGGAGCGTCTAGAGGATCCTATGATAATGTCTTCCTCCTGATCAATCCGACTTCGGGGACAGGCAGGCTGATGTCTTTTGGAGCCACGGCCAATAATTTGTCCAATGACCCGGCCGCCCATCTGGCCGTTCGATACCAGTAGAGGATTTCAAAAATTACGGGGTCTTTTGCCGTTCGGTTAGAAAAGACCTCCTTTTACGAGCCCTCATCAAAGACAGAAGTTCTCTCTATAGAGAATGTCTGCCGGCCGCAAAAAATCTCGTTTTTAAAACCCAAAATAATGTATAATAATGACACATTTTTTTAAAAAAGTGAGGAGATCATGAGCAAATTGGTAACTCAAGCTGGACTGATAGATTACCTGAATGCCCTTTGGAAACGAAAATGGCTCATCATCCTGCCCACGATCTGTCTGGTGATTGTTGTCGCCATCATCAGTATTCTGATGCCTCCCGTTTGGGAGGTTGAAATGATTCTTCAACCGGCAAAATTCTTCAGCCAAACCCCAGGCGGCCAATTCATCGATGTTCTGATTACCGATCCCCGACAGATAGCCACGGAAATCAATCAAAAGTCCTATAATTTTTCGATCGCCAAAAAATTGAAGCTGGATATCCAAAAATTCCCAAAACTCAGGGCTGAATATTTGAAAGACACAAAGCTTGTCAAGATCGCCATCAACGAAAAGGACGTGGAAAAGGCCAAAGTCATTCTCCAGTCTCTCTTTCTTATTTTAAAAGAGAATTTAGATAAGAAAATCTTTATCGAGATCAATAATATCGATACAGAAATCAGAAAAAATGAATTGGAGATCGACCTTCTGACAAAAGAAATCGTCATCCTCCAGAATAAGCTGAATATTCTCGAGCAGAGAGAAAGAGAAATCTTGGCGGAAATGAAAGCGGCCAGAGAGAGAATATCGAGAATTGAAAAGGAACAGTTGGATGCCTTGAAAGGGGGAGGGAAGGAAGCTTTAGGCCAACTCCTCTATTCCAACGAAATCCAACAAAATTTTCAGTATATCAACACCCTCAATGAATTGATCAGCGATAAGAAAATCGAGAGAGAAGACCTCGATCAAAAAAGAAAAGAAAACGAGCAAGCGATCGAGGTCTTAAGAAATTCCGATAACAATTTGAAAGAGCGAAAAGGAAAGTTTGATTATACCCAGGTGATTAAAGAGGCCACCCCTTCAATTTTCCCTGTCTCGCCCAAAAAGAGACTCAATGTCTTGCTGGCGGGAATCCTTGGCCTGATGATATTCAGCCTGGTCGCCCTGTTCTTAGATTACCTCGGGAAACAAAAAATTGGGAAATAGTAATCATTTAGAATTATTAAATTCAGCGCATATTTTTGCTTATCTTCATCAGGGGGGGGTTGCCCGTATTTAGTTCAACAGTGCCTTTGTTGGACATAAGAGATGATTTTGGAAAGAAATATGAATCGAAGGAACGTGAGGCCAGAGGTCGCGCTGTTTTTTTAAGGATTTTTTAATTGAGATTAACGAACTAGCTGGAAATCCAGATAGATAGATTGATTATCAGATTGGGAAAATTTCAAAATCCAAGGGCGGTAGCATATAAATTTGAATCCCGGAAATAAAAAGACTAAAAAATTGATAGAGCCCGGCTAAATCTTCGGGTTTAAAATTTCTATTGAGATTGCTTGAAAGATGCCTTATGGACAATATGAACCGTCTTATTTGTTCAAAAAAATAAAAAATCCGTATGGCTATTGACTTCTCCAAGGAAAGCTCGATGAAGTTTCGATTGAGACAATTTATTACTTTATTAAGAACCATTAATCTTGGGGCTCTCTATTTTTGGAAAGACGCCGAAAAATTTAAAAATTACTTGCGGCAACTGAATAAAATTTTCTTGTCTTGGACGTCTGCTCCAATCAGGCCCATGGAATTATCCGAGCTATTGGGCAAAGATTTTTGTTCAAACGTTTTTATTCCCTTGGGGAATATTAAACCTGGTTCCACTCCTTTGGCTGACCTGGTTGCACTGGCAGCGCTTGCTATAAAGAAACGCCCTATAAATATCTTCGAAATTGGCACATTTGAGGGGCTCACCTCAGTGGTCTTTGTAAAAAATTTAGAGCCAAAGATAAATGTCTTTACCCTTGATTTACCTCTTCAAAAAGAAGTCCCCAGGACGCGGCGGTCTTTTAAGGCGCAATCGGTCGCCGGCCCCTATCAATCGGGATATTTAATTGATGCCATGGGTTGCAGCCGGCAGATCAAGAGACTTTTCGGTGATTCGGCGTTGTTTGATTTTAAGGCCTACGAGAACTCGATTGATTTATTTTTCATCGATGGAGCGCACACGGCAGATTATGTCGCTCGGGACAGCTTGAATGCTTTCCAAGCGATTGTCCCTGATGGGTGGATTATCTGGCATGATTGCTTCATTCCAGAAGTATCTAAGATTCTAAGAGAGATTGCTAGGCATCACCCCATATTACATATCCGTGAGACCAACCTCGTTTTAAGCACTCAAAAGCCTAATAAGTCCTTCCCCTGGAACCGGCTAGAAAAAAAGATTATATAGATGAAACAGAGGATCTTAAAAAGAATATTTTCTGACCATTCTCCTGGGCCGAATGGGCCATCATCCCTTCAGCTCAATGAGACATTGCACCGTCTTGTCGTTGGTGGCGCCTGGTATACAACTTCTGCCATCGTGAACCGTGTCTTGCCCAATTTATTGGTCATCATTTTAGCTTTGCTCGTTCGGCCTGCAGATCTTGGAGCCTATTCTTATATCTTAGCCTTCTATACAGTTCTTTCGCTTTTTGCGGATATGGGCATAGCTTATGCTCTTCAAAAATTCATTCAGGAAAATCCGCTTGATGCAATGAAAATTGGCTCGACATCTTTAGTCTTGCGTTTTCTTTCTTCGTTGGCACTGGGGTTCTTGTGCGTGGGAGTTGATCAATGCTGGACCGCTTTCAAGGGGTACAGTCTTTATGTTGCCCTTCTTTTAATAAGCTCAGCTTTTGGGACGTCCATCTATGTTCTCAATGCCAGGCTTAAATATAAAGAGTCAAGTCTGCTGGTGATTGTTCGCGGCGTTCTATGGTTTGTTTTTGCCATTATTTTCGTCGTCATCGGGCAACCTGTCTTGGGTCCTATTTATTCATTGGCAATGGCTTTTGTAGTCATTGGCATCCTGACTGTTTTCCTGGAAAGGTCCTATTTTGTTTTGGTTTTTGATTGGGCTTATGCCCGGAGGATTATGCAATTTGGCGTGCTGATGACGATTGCCTCAGCGTTTAGCGTTCTCGCAACTCAAGCCGGAATACTTGTCATGGCCTATTTAACGACCGAGAGTGAGGTGGGAATCTACAGACTTGCTTCAACTTTCGGGATGATCCCAATGCTTCTTGGTGATGGACTTGTTTTACCTCTTTTGCCCCTCATCAAGAAGAGCTTCATGGAGGCTCCTAAAGATATTCCGGAGCTAATCCGATTGCTGATTCGCTATCTTTCAATCATTGGCTTTTTAATTTTAGGGACAGGAGTTGTGCTGGCAAAACCATTGATCAGTCTGGTGTTTGGACCATTCTATCAAAGCGCCGTTTGGCCTTTGAGAATCCTTTTAGGATCGGGTTGCCTCGGATTGCTCTTTACTGTTCTGCTCTCGGTTTCCTATATGAGTAATGACTTAAAGATTGCAGCAAAGATAAGCGCTGTTGTCGCCGGCCTATGTCTCGGCTTAAGTGTATTTCTTATTCCGCTCTACGGTGCGAGCGGTGCCGCCATCGCACTCCTGGTCGCTTTCGGAATGGGATTAATCCTTATCTCAAGATGGCTAAGCCGCCGGCTGCAGGTCTATTTCGAATGGCGAAAATATGGCATTTACATTTTATCCCTGGCGGAAACGATAATGATGATGTTCATTTTATTTAGCTTCGTGCCTAATTTGGTTTTTCATATGATAGGAGGAATAATTTTCGCTCCAATTCTCTATTTGACAGCCTTGTTCGTCCAAAAGGGAATTACGGGGGCAGAAATTTCACGCATGAGGCAAATATTGAAAGCAAAGCCTTGAGCCGATGAGATAATAGGAATTTGTTGTGATTTCGTAGGTTAAGATGTTGACCGAGCTTGACCTTCTCAGCCAAGCATTGTTGCTTTTCGTTTTTGCCGTGGCAATGTTTTACTTTTTATTAATTTCTTGGAGATTCCCAAAACAAATCTTTTGGATCATATTCTTCTTCCGCCCATTGTTGGAAATGTCTCGGTTGATTCAGGGGAAAAATGAGGTTGTCCAAGGGACGATCAATGGCGTAGGGATAGCGGTTCCACTCCTGCTTTTCTTTGTCTTAATTTTGCACAAAAAAATATGGTCTCAGGAGAATATGCTCCCCTTGGCTTTTCTCGCTGTCATGATCATCACCGGCGGCCTCCACGAAAAGAACCTTGAGGCGGGAGAGATGCTCATCCGAATTTTGATGCCGTTCATCTTTCTCGTTTTTCCTCAGATGATCATTCAGTCCGAAAAGGATCTTAAGATTTTTTTGCGCATCGTCGGCTTATCGACGATCTTCGTTCTCATGGCGGTCTATCTTGACCGAGAACGGACGAATATCCATCTTGTCTACGGATGGATCCAGGACGTCATTCCTCTTAAAAGCGGAGAGACTCAAAATCGGCTGGGCGCCGTTTTTGGAGTCCCTACGATGACCGCTTACTGGGTTTTTCAATTTTTCGCGGTGGCCTATTTTTTGTTTGAGACGGAGAAAACCTTTGTGCGTTTTTTTTGGCTGGGAATAGGAATAATCCTATTGTTACCCATCTATTATGCCTTTTCCCGGGCAACGTGGCTCGGATGCTTGATAGTCCCCTTTCTTTACAGCTTGTTGAAAGGCAGGCTTGTCAGAACAACAACTTGGATTATAGGCAGCTTAATCGTAGCCCTCGGTGTCCTGCCGGATATTTTATTTCGTCTTCAAAATCCCGCCACCATCGGGTATCGCTTTGAGCTGTGGTCTGGCTATATTCGATCGTTCATAGAGAGAGGCATTGGATCGTGGCTAGTAGGGCTGGGTTATGCGAGTTTGCCAGAAAAAAACCTATATTCGGGAACCCTTGTTAAATTCGGGGCCACAGGCTTGGTCGAAAACACGTTTATTTTTCTTCTGGTCGGGGCAGGACTCATGGCTTTGATTGTCTTCATCCTCATGATCATAAAGTTCGCTCTCTGGGCTTGCTGGTTAAAAAGAAATGGGAACACTTCGTTTATTCGTGATTTTGGCGCTTGGAGTTTAGCGATATTAGTCGTTTGGTTTGTGATGAGTATGGTTGGTGATATGGTCTCCTATGTTGTAATTAATTGGTATTTTTATGCTTATTTTGGATGCATTCTTGCCTTGTGGAAAAACAGGAAGGAACTGGTGCAGTCACAGGTCAGCGTTGAAGAGGGTTCTGGAGAAGTTCTTTAAAATTGCTACAGAAGACATGTTGAAGGTAATCATTTGATTCCAGAATTGGAAATGTTTGTGTTCTTTGGGACCCTTTGAAATAGAGGCTGAGCTTATGGTAAGCTTAAAAATTTAAAATATTCATCAATGGAAAAGTCTATCGCAGATAAACATATTTGGAATGAAGGCTATCAAAAAAAGAAAGACATTTTCTTCAGATTGGGACGCACTCGACAAAATGCAGCTTTCAGAGAGATCGTGAAATACGTGGACAAAATCGTCAAATCATATTTTGCGAGGCCGAGTCAGATGAGGATTTTGGAATTAGGTGGAGGCAACAGCGATTGGCTGAGCTACTTTGGAGAAAAATATCATTGCGAACTCTGGGCTGTCGATTATTCAGAGAAGGGATGTGAGCTGCTTTGGCAAAGGCTGAAGAGAAAGCAACTTTCCTGCAAAATCATAAACAAAGATTTCTATGATTTGAATCCATCTGATATCGATAAGCCCATCGATATTTTATTCTCTGTGGGATTGCTAGAACATTTTAGTAATCGGAGAGAGATTTATGAACTAGCGTTGAGATATCTTGCCAAAGGAGGTTTTTTTGTGGCTGTTGTGCCGAATCTCAACAAGCTCAATTTGCGATGGTGTCTAATCGTGAATCCATCTCTAATGAACTGGCATCTCAGGTTAAGAATGTCGGATATCATCAGAGAGTTGAGAAGCCACGGCTTCCAAGATGTCCAGGGAGCGCATATTGGAGGATTGCGTTTGTTTGCCGATTCAGAAAACCTTTTTTTCTCGATAACCAAAAAATCTGTCAATTTGGCAGGGGAGGTGATATCTAGGATAAAAGATATTTCTTCTGAAAAGATTTCGCCTCACTTTGTTGTCTCGGGACGAAGAGATTATGAGTTTCATCGTTGAGTTCTTTTGGATAGAATGCGGTCATGAGAATCGGCGTTGATTTCTTGGCAGATCGGTTGGGTCAGAGCGGCTGCATAGGGTTCCACCGGAATTTTATTCATTGGATTTCGCGACTTGCCAAGGAAGAAAAGTATTACATATTCGTGTATGATCCAGAATATCATGATTATCAGAGGTATCTTTCAGATGGACAAAAAGCGGTCAAGCTGATCTCATGGGGAAGCGGCAAAGGATCCCTATGGAAGCGCCTTTTTGATCAGCAATTGCTCATACCTTATCATTACAAAAAAATCGGCATCGATCGCGGATTTTCTGATAATATCATTCCATTTTTTGGGAGTTCTTCTATAAAGTGGGCATATCGGGTTCTCATTACACAACAATTTCGTCGTGAGTTCGATGACAACAGGGTCCGGACCGCTTACAGGAGAATCGCCACACGCTATGCGTGCTGGAGGGCAAGCCATATCATTCCCAACAGCCATTATACCTGCCAGGAAATTCAAAAATTTCTTTCTGTCCCTGCCCATAAACTTATTTTAGTGGGTGATGCCGTTGACCATGAGATGTTTTATCCCATCAAAGACAAGTTGAGGATTTATCGTGAACTTCAAGAGCGTTTTGACGTCATTCCACCTTATGTGCTTCAGGTATCCGGCTATTATGATCATAAGAATCCTCAGCTCTCCATCAAAGTCTTAAAATGGCTTCGGCAAAGAAATGTTCATATAAATTTTGTTTTAGTAGGTGCGGATCCACTTGGCAATGCCGATAAATATAAAAGGCTTGCGAGTCAATTAGGCGTCTCTGAATATGTAAAATTCGTTTCCTTCCAGATTCCAGAAGTTTTGAGATTGCTTTACAACGGAGCGACTTGCTTTGTCTATCCATCGACTTCAGAGACTTTTGGCATACCCCCTTTGGAGGCCATGGCCTGTGGAATACCCGTTGTCGCTTCCAATGCCTCAGCTGTCCCAGAGGTCGTTGACAATGCAGGTTTGATTGTCAACCCTTTTGATATGGAATCCTTTGGCGAGGCTGTCTATTCAGTTGTGAGCCATGAAGCCTTTCGCAACGAACTCATAGAAAAAGGATTAAGACATGTCAAAAGATTCAAGTGGGAGAATGTTATCTCACAATTGCGCTTGATCATTCTTTCTGAATAGCCATGAATTTTTAGACGATCGGATAAATCGGAAATTGATTAATTTAGTTAAGTAAATGGGAATTTTTGCCGGCAAAAGAATAACGATAACAGGCGGATTGGGATTTTTGGGATCCAGTTTAGCTGTCAAGCTTTCATGGGCAAATGCGAAAATTACAATTATCGATAACCTGGCTCCGCTATACGGTGCAAATTACTTTAATCTTAATCATTCAAACAGAAAGAACATAAACGTCATCATTGGCGATATAAGAAATAAAGATTTGCTGAAAGATATTATCAAAAATTCAGAATTTATTTTTCATTTTGCCGCCCAAGTTAGCTATATTGACAGTCTGAACATGCCTTTTGATGATTTGGAAATTAATGTTGGCGGAACACTGAATATTCTGGAAATATTAAGAAATCATAACAGAAAGGCACGCTTATTTTTTGCGAGCTCGAGACTGGTTCTTGGTTCCGCCCTTGAAAATAATATTAAGGAAAGCCATCCTCCCCAGCCTATTTCCCTTTATGGAATTCATAAGCTCACTTCAGAAAATCATATTTTGATTTATTATAAAAATTTCGGGATAAGGTCAACAATACTGAGAATTACAAATCCTTATGGTCCTCGACAACAGATTAAGCATGACAAATATAGCCTTGTCGGATGGTTTATCAGACAAGCCATGGAGGACAAGACAATAAAAATATTTGGTACGGGAAGTCAAAGAAGAGATTACATATATATAGATGACATAAGCAGAGCTATCATTCTCTTGGCCAAAAATGAAAATTCCTCTGGAGAAATATTTAATGTCGGCTGCGGGAAGTCAATAGAGTTTAAAGAGATGGTTAAAAAAATTGTTAAAATCGTCGGCAGAGGAAATATTGTCTTCGTTGATTGGCCAGAAGACTATGAGAAAATTGAAACAGGAAATATCCAAATTGATACAGGAAAAATATTTAAGTTGACCGGATGGAAGGCTAAAGTCAATTTAGATGAGGGAATTCAAAGAACTTATGATTATTACTCTAAATATTTTAACAAATATGTTGGATAAGAAAAAGACAATTATGATTCTGGGGGCATTGCCCCCCCCTCTTCATGGTGCTTCCGTTTATTATAAAAATCTCATTAACAATAAAATATTACATGATGCTTTTAGAGTATATTTTGTGAATATAAACTTTGGAAATATCCTTAGCAGTTATCAAAAATTTGCCCTTAAAAAAGTCGAAAGAGCTTTTCTTTTTCTGATGAAATACATCATTTTATTTATAACTAAAAAAATTGATTTAGTTTTTGCCGGCATTGCTTTTCCAAAATATCCTTTCCTAAAAGATAGTTTGTTTGTTATCTTGGCCAAGGTGTTTAATAAAAGAATTATCGGCTGCGTCCTGGGCACGGGATTGAAATGCCAATACCAACAATCTTCTTCGATAATGAAAAAATATTATAAATTTATCGGAAATTGTTATACCGCCTTTGTCACTCCGGGAATAAAAATGAGCCAAACAGATTTTCACTCAATTTTTCCCGTTGAAAGATTAAATTTCGTTCCTTTTGGAACCAATCTCGTTATTGATGAAAAAATTAAGATCGAATCATCTATCGATTTCTATAATATTCTTTACATGGGAAACTTTTTCTCGTCCAAGGGAATCTTTGACGCAATAAAATCCATTAAATATGTTACTCGGAAGCACTGTAACGTTAAATTTATTTTTGCTGGAAATTGGATGTCTCCAGGAGATGAAGAGGAAGCAAAAAAGATTATCAACGAGGATATGATTCATGATTATATAGAATTTGTTGGAATCATCACTCAACAGAAGAAGAAAGAAATACTAGCAAAATCTCATATATTTTTATTGCCGACTTATTATGAATTCGAGGGTTTTCCCTTAGCTCTCTTAGATGCCATGAGCTGTGGTCATTTTATTATTACGACTGATTATGCGGCCATCGGAGAGGTCATAAAAGATGGAATAAATGGCTTGTTTTGTAAAAAAGGAGATCCAAAGGATTTAAGCCAAAAAATCCTGTTGGCTATGGAAAACAAAGATTTTTTCTTTAACGTCAGGAGTAAAAACATAAATGAATTTTATGAATTCTATACTCATGATAAATATGTCAAAAGATTAGTATTTGTTTTAGAGAAATATATTTAATTCGTGACTAGTTATAAAAAAAGGCCCTTCATCTGATAGACCCGGGCAAGTCATATCTGAGCGAAGACGGATACTTGAAAAATATCATGACCTATTTTACATTAAGAGCGAGGATTCATAATAAAGTTTTATGATCTGGAGACCTTCCTACCACCGAAGAATCGCCGAGCTGGCAGACGGGCTGACAACGGCGACGAGTTTTATCCTGGGATATTTTCTCTGGGACAGGTTTCGGATTATCACGAATATTTCCTATCCGATCAAAATCAGCTGGGATGTCTTATCGAAAATTATAGGATTTTCCATCGTTTGGGTGATTATTTTTATGAAGCAAAAAGCCTATTCCTATCAACGGCTTACATCCCTCAAGAAAGAGATCGTCATTGTCGCCAAGACGGTCTTTTTCGGCGTTTTCATCTTCTTCGCAGCCCATTTCCTCTTTCGATTTGGATATATCCCTCGATCGTATATGGTCATTTTTGGAGGCGTCAACTTCATAGCTCTGTCTTTAGAAAAAACGATTTTATTTTACGCGACGAAAATCGTCCGTCGAAAAGGGAAAAATAAGACAAAAATCCTCGTTGTTGGAACTGGAATACGAGCCCAGAACTTCATTGAGACCATCGAGAAACACCTCAGCTGGGGACTGGAGATTATCGGACTCATTACAGGAGATCCGGCAAAGGTTGGCTTGGATTTTCATGGCCGCAAAGTCCTCGGGAGCAATCATGACATCGAAACGATTCTTCACGAAAATCCTGTGGATGAGGTCATCATTTGTGTCTCCACGAAGCGATTTGACCAGATCCGGGAGGTCCTCGAAGTCTGTGAAAGGGAAGGGGTTCAGGTCCGGCTGAATTCCGATTTTTTCGGAAAGCTTGCCAAGAAAGTTAGGGTGGATCATATTTATGGCCTTCCCATCATCAGTTTCATAACCACGCCGGACAACGAATGGGCCTTGGCCATCAAGAGATTGATGGATATTGTCATTTCCGGATTCCTCTTGATCGTCCTTTCGCCGCTGTTCTTGATCATTGCCCTCTTGATAAAAATAACGTCGAGAGGTCCTATTTTCTATCAATGGAATGTGATTGGGCTAAACAAGAAGCCGTTCCGAAGCTGGAAATTCCGGACCATGATTCTTGGGGCCGATCAGATGAAAGCCGAGCTCGAAGCCCGAAATATCATGAAAGGGCCTGTCTTTAAGCTGGAAGATGACCCCCGTGTGACGAAGATCGGAAAATTTTTACGGAAATACAGCCTGGACGAGCTTCCTCAATTATGGAGTGTCCTCAAAGGAGATATAAGCCTGGTCGGGCCGAGGCCGGCAGGCCCCCAGGAATTACAGAGATATGAAAGCTGGCACAGGCGGAAATTGAGCATTAAGCCGGGGATCACCTGCCTCTGGCAGGTCAGCGGAAGAAATATCATTAGTGATTTTGATGAGTGGGTAAAGCTGGATTTTGAATACATCGACAACTGGTCACTTTGGCTGGACATCAAAATTCTTTTAAAGACCATCTTTGCTGTTTTGAGAGGAAGCGGAGTTTAAGATCCAGATAGCCAGAGTTATGATGAGATCAGACATTTCTTCATGAAAAATATCCTCATTACCGGAGTGGCAGGCTTTATCGGCAGCAATCTTGCCGTTCGCTTATTGAGTGAAAATCAGAAGAGAAAAACCCGAGATCAATTTAACATCATCGGGATTGACAATTTAAGTTACGGGCTGAGAGAGAATGTCCCCGAGGGAGTCAAATTTTACAAAATCGATATCCGCGAAAAAAGCATCCATGAGCTTTTTCAGGATGTGGATGTGGTCTTCCATCTGGCGGCCAAAAACTGTATTTCTGATTGCCAATCGGATCCTGTCGAAACTTCTGATATCAACGTGACGGGCACGGTGAACGTCTTTGAGGCTGCCCGAAAGGCTCGCGTCCGCAAGGCTGTTTACGCAGAATCGTCAGCCCTGTATGAAGGAAGTCTGGTTTTTCCTACGCCGGAATCGGAAGTGCGTCCGGAAAGCTTTTATGCCACGAGCAAGCTCGCGTCCCTCCACTTTGCCAAAGCCTACGAAAGGTTTTATGGCCTCAACGTCACCGCGCTGCGCTATTTTTGTGTTTATGGCCCTGCCCAGGATTATCGGCGGACGATCCCTCCGGTCATGAGCGCTTTTATCATTCGGCTGCTTAAAGGCCAGCCGCCGGTGGTCCACGGGACAGGCCAAAAGCGGCGAGATTTCATCTATGTGGATGATGTGAATGATTTCCACCTCCTATGCATCGATAATCCAGGGACGGATCATCGAACATTCAATCTCGGCTCCGGAGTGAATTATTCCGTCCTGAAGATTCTCGAGCTCGTTTCCGACCTCATAGGAAAACGGATAAACCCCATTTTTAGGCCTGATTTGCCCGGAGAAGCGGAAATCACATTGGCGGATATCCGCGAAGCCAAAAAGCTGGGCTGGGAGCCCAAAACGGATATCAGGGCGGGGCTTCGGAAAGCCATCGAGTATGTTCAATCCGAAATGGCTGCCGGACGGATCGAATCATGAAAGCATTTTTGCTGGCCGCCGGGAAAGGGATTAGGCTCAAGCCTCTGACCGATCGTATCCCGAAAGTGATGATCCCGATCGCCGGCAAGCCCATCCTGGAATACCACGTGGAGCAGCTAGCGGCGTCCGGAATCAGGGAGATTTTTATCAATCTCCACCATCTGCCCGAAAAAATCAAGGGCTTTTTCCAGGATGGCCGAAAATGGGGAGTCCATATCAAATATTCTTATGAACCCGAGATCTTGGGGACAGCCGGAGCTGTCAAACGGCTGAAAAAAAGTCTGGCAACGGAACCATTTCTGATCATCTATGGAGATAATTATACACAATTGGATTATGCCGATCTCATCGCCCATGCAGAGCGTAAAAACGGGATCGGGACTGTTGCTGTTTTTGAAAAAAAAGACGTCAGGGAATGCGGAATCGTGGAAATTGGATCTGGACAGCGAATTCTCCGCTTCGTGGAAAAGCCCAGGCCGGAGGACGTTTTTAGCCATTGGGTCAATGCGGGAATTTATTATTTCCAGCCCGCGGTTTTCGAGTTTATTGGGTCCGATTATTCCGATTTTGGGTTTGACGTCTTGCCCTATATTCTTCAGCGGAGAGAACGACTCTATGCCTATAAACTCGAGACGGAGGTTTGGGCCATTGACAGCCGCGACCTTCTGGATCAATTGAGAAAGCGAAAAGGGGTAGCCTGATGATTATTACGAGGACGCCTTTCCGGTTTACACTCGGCGGAGGAGGTACGGACCTGCCTTCCTACTATTCCCAATATGGGGGCTTCATTTTTGCCGCGGGCATCAACAAGTATATGTTCATTAGCGTCAACCGTCCGATTGTTGATAACCTGGTCCGGGTGAAATATACAAAAACAGAGATCGTCATCCACCGGGAGGAATTGAAGCACGAAATCGCCAAAGAGGCCATGAGGATGATGAGTCTCGAAGATTCTGTGGAAATTGTTTCCATGGCCGACGTGCCCGCCGGGACGGGCCTAGGATCTTCGAGCTGCTATGCAGTGGGTCTTCTCAATGCCCTGCACAGCCTGAAAAGAGATTACATTCCGCTTGAGGTTCTTGCTGAGCAAGCTTGTGAACTTGAAATCCGGAGGCTTGGCAAGCCGATCGGAAAGCAGGATCAATACATGGCGGCCTTTGGAGGGTTGAGAGTTTTGGACATTAAAACAGATGGAACTGTCCAGGTTCGATCGGCAAAAATTGATGATGCCACTCTGGATGATCTCAACAGGAATCTCCTCATGTTCTACACGGGGACTTTCCGCAGCGCCGACCAAATTCTTGCCGCGCAAAGTCAAGGAGCCAGAGAAGGGAAGACCGAAATCCTGGAAAGCCTGCACCATATCAAGGAGATTGGCTACAAGGTCCTTGAAGCCGTAGAAAGCGGTAACCTCACCGCGGTGGGATTCCTTTTTGATGAACATTGGGAGTATAAAAAAAGGATTTCTCCCCAGATGACCAATTCGTTGTTTGATGAGATTTATGAGATCGCCAAAGCCAACGGCGCTCTGGGAGGAAAAATCTCTGGCGCGGGGGGCGGCGGCTTCTTTCTCTTTTATGTCGAGGAACACCAGGCCCGCTTCCGGGATGCCATGAGAAAATTGAATTTAAGGGAAATGAGATACAGGTTTGACTTTGAGGGGACCAGAGTGCTGGTCAATTTTATGGATGGAGTCAGGTAAAAAAATTTTAAGGTTTCGGTTCGCCCGCATTGGTTTCTGAGAAAGGACGTGGATTTGGACCATGGAAAAGACAATCGGAATCATCGGCCTCTGGCATTTGGGTTGTGTTCTCTGTGCAGCCTGGTGCAAGCTGGGACATACCGTCGTGGGTTTCGATGATGACACCTCCCGTATCGAAAACTTGAAAAGGGCTACTCCGCCCATCTACGAACCGGGTCTTTCCGATGCCATCCGGGAGGGCCTGGGCAACGGCAAAATCACATTTTCCGATGACATCCGCGCCCTGGCGTCTTGTGATTTTATCTTCCTTTCTTATGATACCCCCGTCCGCGAGGATGATTCGAGCGATACGGCCATCCTCGAAAAAGCGATTGAGGACGTCCGGCCGATCCTCAAAGACGGCGCCATCTTGATCGTGAGCTCTCAATCGCCGAGCGGTCTTTGCCGCGAGCTTCGGACGCGGCTCCGGAGAGAAAAACCGATGCTGGAGCTTGCTTATTCTCCGGAGAACCTGAGGCTCGGCGACGCCATCCGTTGCTATCTCAATCCAGGAAGGATCATCCTGGGCGCTGCCGACACCAGGACTCGTGAGCAGTGCAAAAGTCTTTTCTCCCAGATCCCGGCGGAAATCCTGGCCATGAGCATAGAGAGTGCCGAAATGGTCAAGCACGGGATCAATTCTTTTTTGGCCATGAGCATTGTTTTTGCCAACCATTTGGCGGATATTTGCGAATCCGCGGGAGCCCGGATCGACGATGTTGTGGCAGGGATGAAATCCGATCCCCGCATCGGCCAGAACGCCTATCTGGCGCCGGGGATCGGGTTTTCGGGAGGAACTCTCGGCAGGGACCTCAAGGTCTTGGATCAGAAAAATCGTGAGAGCGACGGCGCGGCCAAGATTTTCGGCCTCATCCACACCATGAACAACCAGCGAAAATTCTCTATCCTCAAGCGGATCGAAAAAATCGTGGGCCGGTGCGAGGGGAGCTCGATCGGGATTCTGGGGATCACCTATAAGCCGGGAACGAGCACCCTGCGAAGAAGTCTGCCTTTGGAAATCGTCGACCTTCTTCTGGAGAAAAAAGCCGAAGTCCGGGTCTTTGACCCAAAGGCGGACTATACAGAGCTCTCCCACAGCCCAAAATTCCAAATCGCCCCCAGCCTCGAGAAAGCATCTCATTCCGTCGATCTTCTCGTCCTCTTGACGGGATGGCCGGAATTCAAGGATGTCGACTGGGAAAAAGTCTTCGGCCGGATGAGACGCCCGGTCATTTTTGACACAAAAAATTTTTTGGATCGAGACAGGCTGACCTCGCTGGGGTTTGAATATCATTCCGTCGGGAGGTAGAGTATGGGCATGCTGGATTCGAGAGTCATCGTCATCACGGGCGGAAGCTTGGGGATCGGTGCAGAAATCGCCAAAGCTTGCGCCGCGGAAGGCGCCACAGTCGTCATTTCGGCCCGGACGATCGACGGTTTGGAGAAAACACTGAAGGAGCTCAAGCATATTTCCCAGAGAAGTCATGAGCTCTATCCTCTTGATGTCAGCCAATATCCTCATGTCCGGGATTTCGCCCGGTGGTGCGCGGCGAAGTTTCAGCACATCCATGGTCTCGTCAACTGTGCCGGCATCTATGGCCCCATCGGAAAAACGTCTCAGGTCAGCATGGAGAAATTTGCCGAGGCGATCGCGATCAACTTTTTGGGAACCGTTTACGCCTGTCAGGCCTTGATTCCGCTTTTTCCGTCTTCGATGCGGAAGAAAATCGTCAATTTTTCTGGCGGCGGTGCCGCCGCGCCTTTTCCTCATTATTCGGCCTACGCGACCAGCAAAGTGGCCATTGTCCGATTTACCGAAAACCTCGCCGCCGAGCTTGTCGATGAGGCCGTCGATGTGAATTGTATCGCCCCCGGGTTCGTCATCACCCGTTTCCACGAGGAGACGCTCAAAGCCGGACCCGAGCTTGCGACTCCGGCGTTTTACGAGAACACTAAAAAGCAGATGGCCAGCGGAGGCGTTCCTGTCGAAAAAACGGTTCGCTTAACGATTTTTCTTTTGTCCTCGCTGTCCGATGGGATCACGGGCAAATTCATTTCGGCGGCCTGGGATCCCTGGCCGGAGCAAGATTTTCAAGAGCGGTTGCGCCGAGATAAAGACTTCGCCACTATCCGCCGCATCGATGACAAGATGTTTTTCAAAAAGAGCTAAGACAATGAGCTTCCGGGTGGCCATCATCGGCACCGGCCTGATCGGCCGGAAGCGGGCCCTCGCTCTGAAGAAATTCCCGGATTGCCGGCTGGCCGTGAGCGTGGATATCGATCCTGAGGCAGGCCGCAGACTCGCCCGAGAATTTGGCGGTGACGCCGAAACCGAATGGAAAAAAGTCGTCCGCCGCGAGGACATCGACGTTGTTGTTGTCGCGACGCCCAATAAATTCTTAGCGCCGATCAGCATCGCCGCCCTGAAAAGCGGAAAGCAGGTCCTCTGCGAGAAGCCCCTTGGCCGGAACATCGGAGAATCGCAGAAAATAATAGAAGCGTCTCTTGACGGGGGAGGGACGCTCAAGACAGGATTTAATCACAGGCATCATCCGGCTCTGGCCCAAGCCAAGAAATTCTTGGATCTTGGAGAAATCGGTCGTTTGCTCAATCTCCGGTGCCGCTACGGCCATGGGGGGAGGCCGGGGTACGATCAGGAATGGCGCGCCAATAAAATTCTGAGCGGCGGCGGAGAGCTTCTCGACCAAGGCGTTCACGTTGTCGATCTGATGCGCTGGTTGGCAGGGGACTTTGATGAGGTGTTCGGCGTGGTCCGGACGTATTACTGGGAGATGAACGTTGAAGACAACGCTTTCGCCCTTTTTAAAGGAAAAGACGGGCTCGAAGCTTTCATGCATACGAGCTGGACGCAGTGGAAGAATCTCTTTTCCTTGGAGATCTTCGGAAGCCGTGGCTATTTAATCATCAGCGGCTTAGGCGGAAGCTACGGATTAGAAAAACTGATTATTGGCAGGAATGTTGGGCAAGGCAGGCCTCCTGACGAAGAAGTCATGGAATTTCCGGGGCCGGATATCTCCTGGGAAGAGGAGTGGAGAGAATTCCTTTCGGCCATCAGAGATAAGAGGGCGCCGCTGGGATCGGGCTATGACGGGCTCCAGGCCAATACGATGATCGACGCCGTGTATCGGTCGGCCCGGGAAAATAGGCCGGTTAAAATCGGCGGACCTTGAACGAGGCCTTGTAAGCAACGATTGGCCGGAGATCTGAAGAGCCTATGAAAGAGCGTATAGGAATCTTAACAGGAGGCGGCGACGTCCCGCCTCTGAATGCTGTTATCGCCTCAGCCCAAGCAGCGGCCTCTGCCGAGAACATAGAACTTGTCGGCATTCTCAAGGGATGGGAAGGGGCTTTAGAGGGGAATTTTGTCGATCTCTCCTCCGTCCCAATCGACCCGGCGATTGGAGGGACGGTGATCAAGTCCTCACGCCTCAATGTTGGGAAAGTTGCCGACGGTCCCTCCCGGATTCTGGAGAACCTACAAAAAAACAATATCGGCGGCCTCATCGTCATAGGCGGGGAGGACACACTCTCCATCGCTTTTTTGCTGCCCTTCTTCCCCCAGGTTTTAATCGCCAAGACCATCGACAACGATGTCGGGCAGTGGAAGAAAGCCGTCGCCGAGTCCGCCCCGGAGCAGATCCTAAATTATTTTACTCTGGGTTTTCCGACGGCCGCCGAAAAGATCAGCTCATTTGTCAGCTTGAAAGAGGGGCTGAGAACCACCGCTTATTCCCATGAACGGATTGTCATTGTCGAATCCATGGGCATGCAGGCGGGCTGGTTGGCTCTTTCTTCGGCGCTCGGGCACCCGGATTTTATCATCATTCCCGAGTTTCCGCTGGAATACGAATATTTTTTAGACCGAGTTCTCAGAAAATATACCCGCCAAAAACATCTGGTGATCGTCGTCGCAGAAGGAGCCCGCTGGCCGGGGAACTCTTTTATCCAGGCCGAGAAGGATGAGATTGAGGCGTTCGATCATCCCCGTTTCGGCGGAGCCGCCCGGGCTCTCCAAGAAAAGCTCAAAAAAGACCTGGCCGGACATTTTCCCACGAGGAATATCAATGCCGTCAATCCGTCCTATCTCTACCGCTCTGGGGCTCCCAACCGCCTTGATCAGCTTTGGGCCGAGAAGCTTGGGGAAAGAGCCGTCCAACTTCTGGCTGCTTGCTCGAAAGAACCACTGTTTCTGTCCGTTGAGAAAGGTGAAGCCGGCTTCTTCATCCAAGACCACCCTTTGGCCGAATTCTCGTCGATCGGCGATTTGCACCGGTTTGTCGATTCCCGGCTTTACGATCCGGGAGAATTTCGAGCCACAGAGAACGGGCTGAAATATTTGAGAGAAATCCTCCGTGAAATTCCATTTGATAACTCTTATGGAATCAGAAGATAATAGGGAACGGCCAAAGGTAGGCTTCCCGGCTCTCCTGAACCTGGAAGCTCTTAACAGAGAATAAAAAATGGATTACATCAAAAGATATCTGAAGGAAGCAAAAGAAATCATCGACCAGATCGACCAAAATCAAATCGATCAGGTGATCGTTCTCGTGAAGAAAATCAGGGAAAAGAAAGGAAGATTATTTTTCCTCGGCGTGGGAGGCGGCGCCGCTCATGCGTCTCATGCGGTCAACGATTTTAGAAAAATCTGCGGCTTTGAAGCTTATACGCCCACGGACAATGTTGCGGAGCTTTCAGCGCGGATCAATGATGACGGCTGGGATACGGTTTTTGTCGAATGGCTGAGGCAAAGCCGCTTAGGCCCACGGGACGGGATTTTTATCTTTTCGGTCGGAGGAGGCTCCCTGGAAAAAAATATCAGTGCCAATTTGGTGGGGGCCATTGATTATGCCAAGAAAATGAAGGCTAAAGTTCTGGGCGTCGTGGGGCGAGATGGAGGATACACCTTCCGGATGGCCGATGCCTGCATTATTGTGCCCATCGTTAACCCTGAAACTGTAACGCCCCACACGGAAGCCTTCCAAGCCTTGCTCTGGCACCTGATCGTCAGTCATCCGGCGATGAAGGCCTGTCCGATGAAGTGGGAGTCTTTAAAATAACCAGGAGGAACAATGGCCATTTTTTTGGATACCGGAAAAATTGAAGACGTCGAGATGTATATGAGGATGGGCGTCATCCGGGGGGTGACGACCAATCCCACGATCCTCCTCAAATCCGGTATTACGGGCGGAAAAGCGATGATCAAACAGACGTCGGTCGAGATTGCCCGCATCATCAGCCCGTATCCTTTGTCTGTCGAGGTGACGACTAATGACCCTCTCAAAATGGTCGAGCAGGCCAGGGAATATGCCCAATGGGCAAAAAATATTATTGTCAAAATCACGGTGCATGGTCCGAACGGAGAGCTGGAAAATTTTGAGGTGGTTCACCGGTTGGAGACAAAATATGACATCCGGGTCAACCTGACGGCCATGATGAGTGCCCAGCAATGCCTTCTCGGAGCCCTTGCGGGAGCGACCTATGTTTCTCTTTTCGGGGGCCGTGTCAATAATATGGGTTATAATTGCGTCGAAGAGATCCGGAAAGCCCGGAAGGTCCTCGATGACCAACATCTTCAGGCCAAGATCATCGTCGGCTCCACGAGAGAAGTCCTCAATGTCATTGAGTGGCTTGAAGCCGGCGCTCATATTGTCACCGTCGTCCCGGAGTTGCTCAGGGGAATGATCGTTCATCCCTACAGCAAGGAAACGGTCCAGATGTTCCTTGAGGATGCCAAGAAAGCCGAGGAGAAGCTTAAGACCTGAGTCCTGTTCTGAAAAATTTGGGCCAAGAAAACGGATGAAAAAAATCCTTTCCGTCTTTTTTTTAATCCTCAGCGACCTCGCCTCTCTCCTGGCCGCTTTTATGCTCGGCTATTTTTTAAGAAGCCAGATCCTTCCCCACGTCATTTCCTTTAAACAGCCTCCTCTTCCTCTGTCAAGCCAGCTCAGCAGGGGTTTCTTTGTCGGCGTTTTCATCGTGATCACCATCCTGGCCTTCGAGAGGCTTTATACGAAGCGAGTCTCTTTCTGGGAGGAGGCCAAGCTGATCATCCGAGGGATCACCCTTGGTTTTATTTTGATGGCCATGATTGTCTTTGTTTCGAGAAGCTACACACAATTCTCCCGGATCGTAACCCTCCTGGCCTGGCTGTTGAGCCTGGCCATCTTCCCGATTTTCCGGCTGATGACCAAAAAGGCGTTGCTAAAAATTAATCTCTGGGGGAAAAAAGTCCTCATTTTAGGAACCAACAAGACGGCGAAAATGATCGCCCAGGCCATCAAGAACGACAGGACGCTGGGCTATGAGATTTCGGGCTTTCTTGCCGAAGATCCTTCGGAGGCCGGAAGCGTTATTGTCGATGATAAAAAGGTGATCGGCACGATCGAGCAGGTCGAGGAGGTGAGCACAAAGTTCGGTGTCCAGGACATCATTATTGCCTTGCAGGGGATCAATCAGGACAAGTTGATCGGCCTGATGGAGACGTGCGAAAAGGTGACTCCGACAATCCGGATCGTCCCGGCCGTGGGCAGTCTTTTCACCATGGGTGTCGAAATTGAGAATTTCGGGGATATCTTGTCGTTGTCGATTGCCCGGAATTTGGCAAAACCCTGGAATATCTTTATCAAAAGGTCCTTTGAACTGGCCCTGGCTCTGTTGTTGTTCATCTTGTTTTTCCCCATTCTGCTGCTGATCGCGATCGCCATCAAATTCAGCTCTCCCGGTCCTGTCTTGTTCAGGCAGGAACGGTTGATCGCCAATGACAAAAAAATCAAAATCTTCAAATTCCGATCGATGTTCATTGATGGAGATGCCAAATTAAATGATTATTTGAAGCAAAATCCGGAGGCTCAAGCCGAGTGGAATAAATATCAAAAGATCAAGAATAACGACCCGCGAGTCACCCGCGTGGGAAAGTTTATTCGAAGGCACAGCCTTGATGAACTTCCCCAACTTCTCAATGTCCTCAAAGGCGAGATGAGCCTGGTCGGCCCTCGACCTTATCTTCCCCGGGAAAAAAAAGAATTGGGCGAGAGGTATCAAATTATTTGCCGGGTAAAGCCGGGCATTACCGGCTTGTGGCAAGTCAGCGGCCGAAATCTTCTTCTTTTTGAAGCCAGGTTTCCCCTGGATGAATACTATATCCGGAATTGGTCATTATGGCTTGACGTCGTCATTCTCTTCAAAACAATTAGAGTCTTAGCCAAGCACGAAGGGGCCTACTGATCACGAGTGAAACTATGAAAAAAACGGCGTTCTCCGCCGTTGGTCTATTCCTGACCACGATCTGTTTTGTCCTTTATGGATTTTTCTATTATATTTATGTTCCCCTCGTCGCTTCTTTTCAACTCATCCTTATCCCTCTTCTCCTCCTCACGCTGATCCTGACCCTGGTCCGGATCGAGTGGGGGACCTTTTGGTTTGTTTTCGCTTTTCCTCTCATCAACAATCTTCCTTACTTTTTTGGCATTCATGAGAACATTCCGCATGCTCCTTTAGCGCTCGTTTTATTCCTGGCTTTTTTCTTGGGCTGGATGGCAAGAACGTCCCTCTCGGGTTTGCTGCCGAGCTTTCCCGTTCAGCTTTCCAGGCCCCTCACCATGCTTTCTCTGATTGTGGTGATCTCCGGACTCATGACGTTTTGGCGGTATGCGAATTTTCCTCCGTTTCTTTCAGATGGAATCCATGAGCTGATCGTGAATGTCAACGGGGTGAGAGCGGGCGGGGCCGTCATGAGTGACGTCTTCAATTCCCTGAATTATCTGACGGGGTTCTTTTTCCTGTGTATTCTTTTGGACGTTCTCAAGGCAAGGAATCGTGCCAGAAAATTGCTGGTCGTTTTTTCTGTTTCTGCCGGAATCTCTCTGATCTTTTCCCTCTTCCAGAAATATATTTCCATGGATCTGGGCAATTCGCCCATATGGGTTGGGCTCGGACAGCTGAATTCCACATTTAAAGATCCAAACGCGTTCGGAGCTTTTTTATCGGCCGTCCTGCCCTTGTTCTTCGGGATGGCGCTGTTTTTCCGAAAGAGAATGCGCGTCTTCTTTTTCATCTTGATTATTCTCACCTTGTTCATCTTCCCTTCGATCGGTTCCCGAAGCGGCTTTCTTGCCATCAGCGTTTCCTTGGGCATTTTTTGTGTCTTAATCCTGTTCGGCAGAAGAGCGGCTTACAAGATAAAAATCATCCAATCCCTGGCTATTCTTTTAGCCCTTGTCTTAATCATTTCTTCACTTTCTTTTTTTCAGAGCCGATCCAGTCTCTTTCAAAGGCTGAATTGGAATCCCAAGACGGCCTCGGGGCAAAATTTTGTGAGCGAACTATTTAAGGGAAAATTGGCCGTATGGGTTGTCGCCGGACACATGGTTCAAGATTTTCCTTTGACCGGAGTAGGGATGGGAGCTTATATTATCGAACTTCCGAACTATCTCAAGTCTTTGGGAAGGCCTTCTGAACAAACCGATTCTGCAGAAAACTTTTTCTTTCAGGCGGGCTCCGAAGTGGGGCTTGTCGGGCTTTTTTTGTTTCTTTGCGTGTTCTTTGCCATTTTTAAGCAGATGAGGGTGAGCTGGAGGAGATTTCATCCCGAGGACAAGGATAAATATGTTTTCACAGGAGTTTGCTCCGGCCTCCTTGCTCTCTGTGTGAACTTCCTATTTCACAGTTATATTGGAAGTTTCGAGGTCGTCTACACCTTCTGGATTCTGGTGGCTCTCGTGTTTATTTGGTCTCCCTTCGCCGAGACAAAAAAGGTCCGCGCTATGAAAAAGCCTTCTTGGCGGATGGCCGCCGTGATTTTGACCGTAAGCTTCGGCACGATTTATCTCTGGAATTCGACGCATTCCCTCTCGTTAAAAAATCAAACCGCACGGTTCGGTTGGAGTCAGAATTTTGGGTTGTATGGCATGGAAAAGGATAATAGAGTCTTCTTCTATCAATGGACAAAAAAATCGGCGGGCTTGACGGTCGAGACCCCTGGGCCCGTTCTCGTCATCTCCATGAGGGCGTCCCATCCTGATATCAGAAAAAAGCCTGTCCGGACCAAAGTCTTTCTTGGAGATGAATTTTTCAGGAAAAAGGAGCTTATCCGAGAGGTTGTTCTCACAACAACAGACTGGATAAACTTTGAATATCCTATTTCTCCTCCCTCTAAGAAGAAAATTTATCTTGTCTTTAAGACAGACCGAGACTGGCAGCCCTTTAATTATCTTGGTGTGCCGGACTCCCGGTCACTGGCTCTCGGGCTGGGAGAGATGTGGTTCAAATATCCGTCAGAAATCGCCGGCAAAAAGATCAAAGTTTTGGGAACGATTCCTTCTCAAAATTGGGAAGGTAAATTCAAAGAAAATCTTATCACAATCGGCATCAGCCGGATGCAAATAAAACTTGAAAGGGATAACCTTGGCCTCCGCTTATGGGTTAAAGGCCAAAAAGCCCTTGGCTTGGGACCATACATCATCATCAGAATAGATAACAAAATTATCGGAAAAACGATAATCAACGAAGAGAAATGGATACCCCTGATTCTGACACCAGAGATTGGAGCGGGGGAGCATGTTTTGAGTGTTGAGTATACAAATGATCTTTATGTTCAAGAACTCGGCCAGGACAGAAATGTTTTTCTCGGCAATTTAGACATCATCTCCATAGAATAAGATAAATTTCCTTTCAAATTCTGCATTTTTATCTCCCGCCTTTCCCTCACCCCGCCTCATCGCCTTTTCTTCCTGACCGCCAATAGAAAGAGCCGCGGTTTTCTCATCAGCCGACGATCTTCAAAGCTTGAGGGATGCTTTCCGCCTTCAATCCGTATTCTCGGCCGACCCGCTGTCTGCCACAGATTCATCGTAAAGCGCCAGGAGCTGGCAGACGAGGGTTTCCCAATTCAAGACATTTTCTCCATAGGTCTTTCCCTTTTCCCCCAATTCGTTTTGCAGAGGTTGGTCCTTTAATAATCTTAGAATCGCCCTTGAAAAGTCGTCCGGGTTATCTTCGGCTAGGATGCCGATTTTTTCTTTTTCAAAAATCGTTTTGATATCGCTAATGGGAGTCGAAATGACCGGTTTTCCTGAAGCCAGATAGAGATTGAATTTTGATGGCCATCGTCCATCATTGGCGACATTTTTTTTCATGGGAAGCAGCAGGAGATCGCAGGCGCCCAGATAATGCCAGATCCGAGACGGTGCGATTTCCCCCGTTTCAAGAGTGAAGTCTTCGATTCCAGCAAATTCATTGAGCCTGAGTTTATGCCGCCCGATCAAAATCAACCTGGCGTCCGGCCGTTCTTTTCCCACAATTTTCATCGCGTCAAACAGCAACTTTGCATCATTCTCGAATAATGTCCCCAAATGTCCAACGATCGGCACGTCCGGCTTTAAATGAAGGACCTGCCGGCAATGTGTTTTATCCAGCGGCTGGGCTTGATGACGCTCCGTCCCTTGGGGGAGCACCAGAATTTTCGACTTCTCAGAGCCTAAATGGGCCAACCGATTTTTTAAGGCGGTGGATATCACTGTGGAACAATCTGCAAATCTCCGGAAATATTCTTCAAAGAACGTTTCCACTTTGCCAAATGAGACGCTGTAGAATTTGCCGGATCGTTCTTGAATGGTTCCCCCCCTTCCCCACCAATCGGCCCAATCGATGACCAAGGGCACTTTGGCCTTGAACTTGTAGAAAAGGGCGGGAAAGATGACGACGGGTCGGGTGTCGAACGCATGAATGATGTCGAATTTTTTATCCCTTAAATAGAGAATTCGCCGAAAGGTATTCCAGGGACAGATCCCAGTTCTCCATTGATGAGAAAAGAGATCCGGGAACTCAACAATCTCAATTCCATTTTCTTGAAAACACAATAATCTTAACTTCGTGGATCGTGACGTGGTTAAAATCGTAATATTGTGACCCTGCTTGGCCAAATATCTGCCGATATCATAACACCTCAGGTAGGTTCCGACTCCGATGATATTATGATTTAAAATCAAGATATTCATGGTTATTCTCGAACGTTGGCTTCAAAATAGTGTCTGTCTAGCGGATAGCGACATATTCAGCTCATAGCTATTGTATCTAATTTTATGAGATTTTTGGTATAAGAATGTAAAAAAGATCATAGATGAAACGGCTGTCAGGTGGGTGTTGAAAAAAGTGCTGGCTATCAGAAGACAAAAAACGACTTTTTCAGGTCTCTCTGGGGAAAAAGCAGATGCCCGCTCCTTAAATCTTTAGATATATTCTTGTCGTCTCTTTATTCTATTTGTCAATGAAAAGAAAGGGAGATGTTCCGTATTAGCGGGACCGGCCCCCTTTGCCGGCCCAGTCGTCCAGGGTTTGCCATTCGGAAATCATGCCGACTTTCTCTGCTCGGGCGGCCTGGAGAAACCAGTCCAACCATTCATTGCGCGCCCGCGGCCAGGGCCAGGCCAGGCTCCGTTCGAAAGATTCTTTTTGGAGGTCGTCCCAGCGGACAAGGACGGTATAGGCCAAGGGCATCTGGACGGATCGGATCCTCCGGGCATATTCGAGCGTACCCCTGACTCGATTCTCTGCTTTTTTAAGGATGGCCCAGGCTCGAAGTACGGTGTCCAGTGACAGGAATTTGGCGTCAGGGGGAGAATAACACCCCAAGTGGTCTCCGGCAGCCTGAACAGCCTGCTCGAGCAAGCCCATATAATCTGAAACATGGCGGGCCGCCGGACCGTAATAGCCTCTCAGGAATTCCAGGCGGAGCGCCTGGGGATCCAACCACGGTTTCCAGAGGAGCTTGGCCAGCAGCCAGGCCCGAAATTCCGCCATTTCCGCCCCTGTCGATTGATAAGCTCCCTGCTCGAAGATTCCTCTGACCTTGTTTTCGATAAAGACAAGGATGTTCGGTCCCAGGACCCGATAATTTGGGTGGGGCTGTACGTAATGGGCGAAATTGGTCGTGTAGTCCCAGATGAACAGACGGTCGGCGATGTTCGACCAGCCCTTCAAGTCCTCAAAAAAGTTCTTGTTACGCTCTCCGTTCAAGGGTTGGCTGAATGAACATTCGATGCTGCACAGTCGGATGATGACATTGGGTCGCGGCCGGGCGAGGCGCGGCGGCTTCCGGGTGTATTGGTAAGCCAAGGTATCGATGGCGACGTTGGGAAATTCGGTTTCGATTTCGTCGGCGACGGCATTGACGAACCTCAGCAGCGACCCCGAGGGGCTTCCCTCCTCTTCGTCCACGGCCCGGCAGCTCTGGCAGGTGCAATTGTTGTGGCAGTCGTTCTGAGATACAGAGGCGATCGTTGCCTGGGGATTCAGGCGGAGGCGTTCTTTTAGGTTTTTAACCAGTTCTCGCCTCATTTCTTCATTGGTCAGGCAGAGCTGGGCGTTTTGGGACGTTCTCTGGCCATTGATCTCACTGAACCATTCCGGATGGTCAGCGAAATATTTTTCGGGAGGGATGAGCGGATAGAACGTGTGCACGAAGCCCTCATAGACATGCCTTCCCCCATGTACGTCATCACCGCCAGCCCTGGCGCCGTTGGCCTTGTTTCGGGCGTCCCATATGGGGTCAAAGGCCACGAACCAGAATGGCTCCCGGTATTCGAGCGGCGGAGCATACCGGATGGCGACGGGTTTGATCTTGAGGGTTCGCTTCCAGGGCATGGCGCTGGCCGTCGAGGTCCACCAACGGCAGCCGACCACGTCTTCGAGAAATGTGTATACGGCGTAGAGTGTTGCGCGCGGGCTTCCGCCGGCCAGGATGAGGTCGGGCCCTACGGTTCTGAGAATGATTCTTTCTTTTTCCAACCCGGCGGCAGCAAAGCTCGGATCAGCAAGCCGGGCCGCTCCTTCTCCAACCAACAAGCGGCTGCCGTCCGCTGAGGCTCCTTGGACAACCGGAAATGTGCCTCCGGTCACGATGTGAAGAAAGAATGCCAGCTCGTCTGCGGCCTGCTTTTCCGTTTCGCTCGCTCCTCCCGCCACAACCACTTGGGCCGCGGCCTTTCCGCGTCTCGCGATCGTCACGTCGGCCAAGGCCATGGACGTCACGATAGTAACGGCAATAGATAGAAGAACCGGTTTTCTGAGAGAAGCTGCTCGCATTGGTTCAATCCTTGATGGTTCCCCGCCAAATCGCACGGAGAAAATTGTATCGGAAATGATCCGGCCATAGCGGCTTCAGTGGTCTTTGGATCATTTCGCTTTTTAATCCGCGCGATATGGAAGAGAACTTCCTTGATAAATTAAAAAAATATTCAAAAGGATTTTACCATAAAAAATGCCTGCCTTTTTATCAAAGTTCTTGTACAATGAGTTCCTTGGAGGCTGACCATGACTTCTCTTCGCGATAAGATCGTCTTTATCACCGGGGCGAGCTCGGGCATCGGCCGGTCCTGCGCTCGCGCCTTTGCCCGCCAGGGCGCCAGGATTCTCATGGCGGCGCGGAGGCTGGACCGCCTGGAAAAGCTCGCTGCAGATCTCAAGGCTGAATTCGGCGCAGAATCCCATAGCTTCACCCTTGATGTTCGCGATCAGGCCGCCGTCGAGCGCGCCGTCTCCGCCCTTTCTCCGGAATGGGAGGCCGTGGATGTCCTCGTCAACAACGCCGGGCTGAGCCGCGGCCTGGAAAAGCTCCATGAAGGGAAGATCACGGACTGGGAAGAGATGATCGACACGAACGTTAAAGGCCTGCTCTATGTCAGCCGGGCGGTCATCCCAGGAATGGTCCGCCGCGGCCGCGGACACATTATCAACATCGGCTCCATCGCCGGCCGCGAGGTGTATCCGAACGGGAACGTCTATTGCGCCACGAAGGCGGCCGTCAACGCACTATCAAAAGGCTTGCGCCTGGATCTCGCAGGCACTCCTTTGCGTGTCAGCCTTGTCGATCCCGGCATGGTGGAAACGGAATTCAGCCTGGTCCGCTTCCGTGGAAATGGGGAGCGTGCCGCTAAAGTCTATCAGGGCGTGACGCCGCTCACGCCGGACGATATCGCCGACGCCGTCCTATTCTGCGCCACGCGGCCGCCTCACGTCAACATCAGCGAGTTGGTAGTCTACCCGACCGCTCAGGCTTCGGCGACGATGGTCCACCGGAAGTAACGAGATCGAACCCTCCTTCCGTCACGACCATTTTTTTGAAAGAATCACAGCCTGCCGTCGGTCTCCTTGTTGAGCCTCTTAAAAAATTCGACCATGAACCTGTGCCGCTCCCGGGCGATCCGCTTTCCTTCCTTGGTAAAGATGCGATCCTTGATCTTGCCCAACTTGATCAGATATTCCCTGTAGGCCGTGTCTTCTTTGGTGTAGGGCCTCGTTTTTAGAATGTCGATGTCCTTGTTATGGAGGCGGGCGCCGACTTCCCCGGCGAACAAAAACGCCCGGCCGATCCCGACGGCGCCGATGGAATCCAGCTTGTCGGCATCAAACAGAATTTTGGCTTCCTTCGAGATCGGCACGGCCCGTTTCCTGAACCGATGGGTCCGAATACAATGGACGACGCTCTCAATCGTTTCCTTGGCAAGGCCGTGCGCCTTCAGGATCTTGCGGGCCATCGAGGCGCCCGCTTGGGAATGGCATATTTTTCCGTTCGAGCGGTCTTCTGCGGAGCGCCCAATATCGTGAAGCAGGGCGGCCAACCTCAGGATTTCCAGGTTTCCCCTTTCTTTTTTCCCGATCCTCAGGCACAAGCCGAGGACTCTTTGAGTGTGGTCCCAGTCATGGCTTCCCCGGGCGCTCCGGAAAAATTTTTTCGCTTCTCGTTCGATGTGTTTGAAGAGTTCTTGGGAAACGGACCTTTTCGCCATGGAGGATAGAGATTGACCTACTTCAGGGCGGCGTTGAATGAAACGTCGAGCTTGAATTTATCATCTCCTAGGAGGCCGGCTGACGTAGACCAGGCCTTGCCGACAAAGCGTTTGGCTTCGCTCTTCGCCAGTTCCAACTCGAAGATTCCCATGGCGCTTCCCTGGCGTCCTTCCCAGTAGTAATCCGTCCTGAACACCTCGCGGTTCTTGTCCAGCCAATAACAGACGCCGGTCAGGGGATGGTCGGCGTGGAATCTCATGAAATCGAACTCGCTCGTCCAGCTATCCGCAGGCACTTGGCGGTCGACGATCAGCAGGAGGACGGGCTTCCTGTCGTCCTTCTGGTCGACATAGACGAAGGCATGGATCAGCGGGAAAACTTTCCCGTTTCTGTCGAACGTTCCCTTGGCCTGGCCGCTTTTGAGTGCCGCCTTCGTCTCTTGGGCCGCAGCCGCAAAAGCAATGATGAAGGGAATCATGATCAATACGACTAAAAACCAGGTGCGGTCAAAATGAGCATGCCACATTATGTTCCTCCTTCTCATTCCTCATCTTTACTTTAGCTCCCGGATGAAAGTCAATAGGGAAAGCGGCGGGAAACCGAGCTCTTTTCCCCGGCTCTGCATGGCGAAATTAGCATAATCATTGCGGAGAGAATAGTCAACATTATGTAAGGCAAGCATTTATTTTCGGTAATTTTTTTAGATAGTTTTTATCCATGGAAATAGAAATGCTCCCCCAGAAAAGCAGGAAAAAAGAGAGGTCGGTTCTCTCTGGTCTAATAAAAGAACGATCCCCTCGTTAAAAGGTGAAGCCCATGCCGAAGGTCAGCCCCAGGCTTTGAGCCTGGAGCAGCCTGCCCCACTCGGGCCCGCCATGCCCGACGCGCAGGTCATTGATATCTCGCCCTTTGCCTTCGCCGGACACATAGAGAAATCCGAGATACCGGTAGACGAGTCCTCCGTTGAGGAACAGTCGGGGGAGCAGATGGATCATGATCCCGCCGCCGAGACTGAGCCCCATCCCGTAATAGGTGGCGCTGCTGACCGTGTCAACCATTTGCGCTCCGTTCTTCACATGGATCCAGGGAATGCTGATACCGAAGAGCAAATAGGGCTGGAAGGGGGCGTTCTTTAGGAAGAATGACCTGCCGCTGACGTCGATCGAATAGACTGTCGCTTGACCCTGTCTGCCCTGCAAATCGGCCTTGTGGGACGAACGAAGTAAGGCGAGTTCCCAAAGAGCGGATGCTTTTTTGAAACCAAAACCTAAGCTTAGGCCGGTGGCTCCTTCCAGCCTGGGAACGAAAAAGGCTTTTTCGAAATGCCACAGCACCAGGTCTTTACTCAAATCGCCTTCGAAGGAAAGGCTTGAGCCGGACACCCCGATGAAAAATCCTTCTTTGGAATACCGGTTTCCTTGGCCAAAAGCCGAGGAGGTTGCGACAAGCGTAATGAGGGCCGCCACCAGGAATTTTCTCGGAATATTGATGCCTTTGTTCAGTCGAAGTGACATGGTCTCTCTCTTTTGGTCGTCCTTTGGACCGGATGATTGGAAAGACGCGATATTTTGAATGTTTCTAATCGCTGACCAGCTTGATTTGGACCCGCCGAGACTTGCCCTCGCGCTCGACCGTCAGGGTGACGGAGTCCCCGATCTTGTAATT